>Ga0310697_10002137_pt1 | contig 21556 bp, 7 predicted proteins | sample 172DNAGHGlowgp2_FD_203883 | JGI IMG/M metagenome (GOLD analysis project Ga0310697, IMG submission 203883) | Sheep rumen microbial communities from Palmerston North, Manawatu-Wanganui, New Zealand - 1728 DNA GHGlow gp2 (v2) (version 2) | ecosystem: Host-associated > Mammals > Digestive system >... | reverse complement strand
GAAACCGACGACCGGCTGGACTGGAATAAACTTCAAAAACTGGCGAAAAAATACAATATCAACAGCCATGTAATTCGTCCAAAGCTTGAAGAAATGCGCGAGGTTGAATATCCCGCGATAGCCAAAATGAACGACGGCGGCTATATTGCAATCGGCAGTATGAACGACGAGGTTATTTTGGCGATAGACCCGCGAGAAAATAAACCAAAAGCCATTCCAATTAAAGAATTTCTTGAGAGCTGGTCGAACGAGCTTTTAATTTTTTCGGCGGCGTTCAGTTGGACTTACATTAAAAAACAGTACAACCTAGATTGGTTCTTAAAAGTTATTAAGCGTTATAAAAAACAGCTCTTAGAAATATTGATAGCGTCGTTTTTTATTCAGCTTATGGGAATTGTTTTCCCGCTCATAACGCAGGTTATTATCGATAAAGTTATTGGCAACAACGGAATTTCGACTCTTACGGTTATAGGTTGCAGTATGGTCGCGTTCTTCTTTATGCAATCGCTTTTAACCGGTTTAAAAACCTACATACTAAATCACACGACCAACAAACTTGACGCGATTTTGGGGACGCGCCTTTTTAGGCATCTAGTTGCTTTGCCGTTGCCTTATTATGAAAATCGGCGCGTCGGTGAATTGCTAATGCGTATCGACGTACTAAATCGCGTTCGTGATTTTTTTACAGGCTCTGGCTTAATGTCGGTTTTGGACGCTTTTTTCTCAATAGTATTTCTTGCTTTTATGTTCTGGTATTCGGTGCCGCTAACTTTAATCGCGCTTATTACCGTTCCGCTTTACATGGTCCAACTTTGGGCGTTGCCGATAATAAGAGGTAAGCTGGGCGGTCTGTGGCGTGCAAGAGTTGCAAATCACGCGTTCTTAGTTGAATCAATCACAAATATTGAAACGGTTAAGGCGTTGGCTATCGAACCGCAATTTGTAAATAAATGGGAGAATCTGATAGCACGCTACGTTCGCTCTATGTTTGAAATGACAAAGTTTCGCTTGTTTATTCAGACTTTCAGAACGATGGTTGAAGCGTCAATATCTATGGCGATTCTTTGGTATGGCGGCAATATGGTTATGAACGGCGAATTTACGCTAGGTCAACTTATTGCTTTCCAAATGATTTCACGTCAAGCACTGGGTCCATTGTCTAACCTTCTTATGATGTGGTGGCATCTTATAATGCTCAAATTTTCGCTTGGGCTTATCGGCGACATTTTGAATACTCCTATGGAACCGATTGTTCAGGAAATGGGCAAACGCGGCGACAACAGAATTGATGGTGCAATTCAAATGAGCGGCGTTTCTTTCCGATACCGCGTTGACTTGCCGCTTGTTTTGAAGAATATAAATTTGAATATTGAGCCTGGTCAGAAAATCGGCATTGTTGGACGTTCTGGCTCCGGCAAGTCAACTTTAACTAACCTTGTACAAAATCTTTATATTCCTGAAGAAGGCAATATAGTTATCGGCGGCATTAACACTCGTGAGGCAAATTTGGGTTGGTTGCGCGAACAAATCGGCGTTGTCATGCAGGAAAATTATCTTTTCAATTCCAGCGTTCGCGATAACATTGCAATAAGTCGCCCAACTGCAACTATGGACGAAATTATTAGGGCGGCGCGTCTTGCGGGGGCGCATGATTTCATTTTGGAACTTAAGGAAGGTTACGATACTAAGGTTGGTGAACGCGGCGATTCCCTTTCAGGTGGACAACGTCAGCGCGTCGCCATTGCCAGAGCACTTTTGGCAAATCCGCCGATTTTGATTTTTGACGAAGCAACTTCCGCTCTCGACTACGAATCAGAAAGAATTATCTTAAACAATATGGGCGCAATAGGAGCTAAAAGAACAATGATGATAATTGCGCATAGATTGAGCGCGGTTCGTCGTTGTGATAAAATCATTGTCATTGATAGAGGCGAAATCGTTGAGAGTGGCACGCATGAACAGCTAATGAAACTCGGCGGGCTATATCGTTATCTTTACGATCAGCAAGAAAGCAGAGGATAGACGCAATGAAAAATACCTTTAAAAAATTTCTCCACTGGCTTCTTCACGGCGAAGATCGTGAAAAAGAAACCGAATTCTTGCCGGCAATACTTGAAGTAACCGAAACGCCGCCCTCTCCTACAGGAAGGCTTGTCATGTGGACAATTTTGTTGCTTACGGTAGTGGCTTTAGCTTGGTCTTATCTCGGACATATTAACGAGGTTGCGGTTGCGGCGGGCAAGGTTATTCCTTCTGGACAAATTAAAACTGTTCAAGTTAAGAACAAGGGAATAGTAAAAGAAATTAACGTTGAGGAAGGGCAAATTGTCCAAGAAGGCGACGTTTTAGTTGTCCTTGACCCTACGACAACTTCAGCAGATTATGACAGCTTAAGAAAACGCGCCGCCTATTATAAGCTAGATATTCAACGCTTGACGGCGGAACTTACACAGCAACCTTTTGTCCCCGAAGAAGATCCCGACCTTGAAGCGCACGATTTAGCGGCGGAAATGGCTCTTTATCAAAGCAGAACTTCAGATTACAAAACGCAACGCCAAAGCCGCGAAGATGTAATTGCGCAGAAGGTTGCTAAACTTCAAGCAACTCAAGCGTCCTATGAAAAATACGCTGAAGTTTTGGCTATCGCACGAGAAAAAGAGGCGCGTTTGGAAGAATTGAGCGAACAAAATGCAATTTCCGAATTCCAACTTTTGGAACAACAGCGCGAAACGATTGAGTACGCAAAAAATGCGCAATCAGAGCTGGATTCTCTTAACAGTATCCGCGCAGAAATTGCAGAGGCTCAACAAAATCTTGCCAACGTTGACGCCTCTTATCATAAGGATATTATGACTGCGCTTGTCGATGCTAAAAAAGAATATTATTCCGTTACTGAATCGATTAAAAAAGCAGAAGAAGATTCGCGTATGGCAATAATCTATTCGCCAATTTCGGGTCGCGTTTACAATTTGAATATCCACACGCTCGGCGGTATCGTAACGGACGCACAGCCTTTAATGCAGATTGTCCCCGAAGATGCTAAGCTTGAATTCGAGGTTTACGCCGATAACAAGGATATTGGTTTTATAAAAGTTGGGCAGGAAGCAGAGGTTAAAGTTGAAACTTTTAACTTCCAAAAGTTCGGTATGTACAAGGCGGAAGTTATGGAGATAAGCGCGGACGCCGCCAACGAACCCAACGACCAGCAAAAGTACATGAAATATAAACTCCTCCTTGACCCCACAAGTAACGATATTAGCGTTTACGGACAGCCAGCTAAACTAGAAGTCGGAATGAGCGTTAGCGCGGAAATTAAAATTAAGGAAAAACGAATTATCGATTTCTTCCTAGATCCTTTCCGCCGTTATACCTCTGAAGCTTTAAGGGAGCGGTGATTTATGGCAGAAAATAATAATAAAACTCCCGAAGATAAAGGTTTGGTGCCGTCTCAAGAACAAAAGCCGCAAAAATCTAGCGGACAAGCTTTAGGAAAAATTACACCTAAAAAAGTTCCGCTTGATAAGGCTAAGGCTGGTAAACTCGATACCGAAGTTAAACAAACCGAAGATGGCGGCGTTGTCAACGGAATTGATACAGGGCTTGCCTGTCTTGTCGCCATTGCAAAATATTACAATATCCCTGCCGATTATCGGCAACTTGAACGTGCCTATATTTTGGAGGAAGGTAGCGTTGATTTTACTGTACTCGTCAGGGCAGCGCGTGAATTGAAATTAAAGGCTCGTAAATACGAGGGCTTGCAAGAGGCAGATTTGGAAAGATTGGTTTACCCCGCCTTAATCAAGTTGCATTCCGGCAGAAGTGTTGTTATTACGACAATTCGCGAAGGCAAAATTTATGTAATGGATCCGGCTTTTTCTCAACAACCCGTCCAAATTGACCGCTATAAACTTTTGCTAGATTGGACGGGCGACGCAATTTTATTTACGCGCCGCTATGAACTTGACAGAAAGAAAAATAAATTTGGTTTCAAATGGTTTATTCCGGTTATATCAAAATATTTTCCCGCTTTGCGGAGCGTTCTTTTTGTCTCACTCCTGTTGCAACTTTTGGGCTTGACATCTCCTATTTTTACCCAAAACATAATAGATAAAGTCTTGGTGCACAGAGCCGCCGACGCTTTGGATATTTTGGTTTTGGGCATGGTCATTTGTACAATCTTTCAAAATTTCATGCTTGCCTTGCGCACGTATCTTTTTTCAAATATAACTAGCAAAATGGACGCGGTGTTGAGTTCGCGATTGTACAAGAATATTACGGCGTTACCTATAAGCTATTTCCAAAAATGGCAAGTCGGCGACGTTGTTTCACGTACAGGAGAGCTTGAAACGTTGCGCGGCTTTATGACGGGTAATAGCTTGACGATTGTTTTGGATATAATCTTTGCTATAGTTTATTTCGTCGCAATGTTCCTTTACAGTACTCTTCTTAGCTATGCCGTCTTGCTTATGATTCCGCTGTTTGTAATTTTGAATTTGATTGTTGCGCCGATATTCAAACGGCTGATTAACGACCAATTTTTAATTGGCAGTGAAAACCGCTCCTTTTTGATAGAGACTATAACGGGCATTCACACAGTTAAATCTTCAAGCGTGGAAAGTAATTTTATTCGCCGTTACGAAGAAATATTAGCGCGTTTTGTCAAGGCGTCTTTAAGCGTTGTTAATGTGGCGAATATTGCAAACTCAATCGCCTCTTTCCTCTTTAGCATGTTCAACCTTGTAATTCTTTGGATTGGCGCTTATAACGTCATGGAAGGAGAAATAACGGTTGGCGAATTGATAGCTTTCCAAATGATTGCGGGGCAGTTAATTGCGCCTATCATGCGTCTTATCAACCAGTGGCAACATTTCCAACAAATCCGCGTTTCAATGGAAAGACTTTCTGATATTATGGACGAGGACACGGAGCCTACTTTCAACCCTTCGCGCACAACTTTACCGTCGCTTCGCGGAGATATCGCGCTTGAGAAATTGGCATTCAGTTATTCGGAAGAGGGCGGCAAAGTTCTTGAAAATATAAATATAAGAATTCCGGCGGGCATGAAGGTTGGTATTGTCGGGCGATCAGGTAGCGGCAAATCAACTTTAACAAAATTGATTCAGCGGCTTTATCTGCCTGATTCGGGACGAATTCTGATTGACGGCGTAGATATTGCGCAGGTTGAACCGGCTTGGCTCCGTCGACAAATTGGCGTTGTGTTACAAGATAGCAAACTTTTCAGCGGTTCCGTTGAAGAAAATATTCGCATTGCTTGCCCAAATGCCACGCATGAAGAAGTTATCAACGCGGCGCGACTTGCGGGCGCAGATGAATTTGTTAGCCAACTTCCGCACGGTTATGATACTTTTGTCGGTGAGCGTGGCTCCTTGTTGAGCGGTGGACAAAGGCAGAGAATTGCTATTGCTCGCGCTTTACTTTCCAACCCCCGCATTTTGATTTTCGACGAGGCAACTTCCGCCCTTGACTACGAATCAGAAAATATTATCATGAACAACATTGAACCGATTGCCTCAGGGCGTACAATGCTGATGATAGCTCACCGCCTTTCAACCGTTCGCGATTGTGACGCAATTATTGTTATTGAAAAAGGGCGCATTATCGAGGCGGGCACTCATGATGAGTTGATGAAGCGAAACGGCGTTTATGCCAAACTTCACCAAGCTCAAATATCATAAGCAATTAGTAATGATTTTGGTTTTAACTGCGCATTGCGCATTATCATTTAAGGAGAGATTTTTACTGTGAATATTTTTATTTTGCACCCGTCATTTCCCGCGCAGTATTTGAACATTGCGCCTTATTTGGCAAGCAATCCCGAAAATAACGTTTTCTTCCTGTCAAAAGAAAATTCGATTAACGCGCAACTTAAAGGCGTCACGCTTGCGCTTTATCCTAAACCTGACGAAAAAGCCAACGACTGGATTAAAACCTGCGGTCCGTTGCGTCCTGCGGCGGAGGCTGTTATTGAAGGGCAAGCCGTTCTTCGCGCTATGGAGTGGCTCCAAAAAGAAAAAAATGTTAAGCCCGATGTTATAATCGGTCATACGGGCTGGGGTTCAACGCTTTATTGCAAAGATATGTATCCTAAAGTTCCGATCATGGGTTATTTTGAATGGTATTATCGCGTTGAGGACAGCGATTGTTATTGGTGGCCAGATGAAATTCCGCAAATGGGTAACCGCATTTCAATCCGCACGCGCAACGCTCATCACTTAATGAATTTGGAACTTTGCGACGCGGGCATTGCGCCGACTAAATGGCAGTATGCTCAATTCCCCGAAGAATACAAACCAAAAATCCACGTTATCCACGAGGGCATTGATACCAGATTTTGTTCGCCCGACCCCAGCGGCAAGCGTCCAGGTCTTGTGCTTGATGATATTCAGCTTAACTTGCCCGAAGGCACCGAAATTATTACTTACGTTGCGCGTGGCTTTGAAATTTATCGTGGCTTTCCGTATTTTATGGATGCGATTCGTCACGTGTTAGCGCGTCGTCCCAAAACTCACGTCGTAATTGTTGGCAAGGATAGAATTTGTTACGGCGCACAGCTTAAGGATACAACTTATCTTAAAGAAGAAGAAAAAAAAGGCGGCTATCCTACCGACCGCGTGCATTTTGTCGGCTTGAGGAATCGCGGCGATTATCAGAAAATTTTACGGGCGTCCAGTTGCCACGTTTATTTAACTCGTCCCTTCGTGCTTAGCTGGTCTTTCTTGGAAGCAATGAGTTTTGCCTGTCCAATGGTCGGTTCCAAAACGCCGCCGGTTGAAGAGGTTATGGAGGACGGCGTAAACGGTTTGCTTGCTGAATTCCGTTCGCCCTATCACATTGCCCGCAAAATTGAGGAACAACTTGACAACCCCGAACGCGCTAAAAAACTTGGCGCGGCGGCGCGTGAAACTATCCTTGAACGTTTTGAGCTTATGAAATGTATGCAGGCGCAGGAAGATTTAATGTATAGTTTAGTTCGTTGAGGTAAGGCAATGACTTATGAAACGTTTATCCCTGCGCGGGCTAAAAGCGTGCTTGAACTTATCGGCGAGCCGCCCGAAGATTTTGTGACTTCGCGGAAAAATTTCCAGGAGATTCAGCCCGATTGCAAATACATTGTCGCGGAAGACTGGACTAAGATTAAGGGCGTGTTCGACGCGATTTTAATTCATAGCGCGATTATCGGGACGCTTAGCCGGAAAAAACTTGTCGAAGTGATAAAGCAAGTTGCCGAACATTTAAAAGACGACGGCACTTTGATTTTTACGCTGGAAAATATCGGACACGCCGAAAATATCACCGCGATTTTAGAAGGACAACCGCCAAAATTCAGAGTGACTTTGACGCATGACGAATTGAGCGACGCGATTGAGGAAGCGGGCTTAACTGTTTTGCGTTCGCTTAATGCGGGGCGCGGCGTTCAAATCAAGCGGCAAATTGCAGACCTAACAAAAACGGAGCTGGCGATTTTCGTCTACATTTTCACGGCTTACAAGAGCGACCCCCCAAAAAAAACTTTGATTCAAACGCTTATCGGTGAATCGACAGTTTGCGCACCAATTCGCGTCCACATGCCCAATACTTTTTTTATGACGGATCCTAATGTTTTTATTGTGTCGTCGCCCGTCGGCAAGCCCTATCGCCTTTATGATAAGGAGCAATTTGAAAATAGAGTTTTTATCAATCAGCGCATGTGTTTTCCGTCGTTCGCCGTTGGCTTGGATTTTTTTAATATCCTGCGCAGGAAGGAAATTTTATTTATCTCGGAAATGGACGACAACCCAATTTTATGGGAAGAAGATTACGAAAAAACCGCGTGGATAAATTTCCGCGCAGTTCATGCGGTGCAAACCTCAACGCCTTATCTGGCAGATTTTTTAAAGCAATTCAATCCAAATGTTAAAGTTTTTGCGAATCATTTACGCCGCTTGCCGCCGCCGCGCAATTTCGACGAAGAGCACAGATATAAACGGCAAACCACAATATTTTTTGGGGCGTTGAATCGTGACGGCGATTTTATGGAGCTTGTCCCGATTCTAAACAGATTCGCTAAGCAATACGGAAATAAGTTGGCGTTTAAGATTTTGGCGCGCGAAAATTTATTTGACGCGCTGGAGACGGATAATAAAACTTTCGTCGGAGATTTGAACAAATGGGAAGGTCAATTTATTTCTTATGAAGATTATGAAGCGGCAATTCGCGAATCGGATATTGCGCTTTTGCCGTTGCGCGATAACGAATTCAATCGTTCAAAGTCTGATTTAAAATTCATTGAGAGCGCGGCAAATGGTGCGGTTGCGTTGGCGTCGCCCGTTGTTTATTCAAGCGTGATTAAGGACGGCAAAACGGGCTTTATTTATCGTGACGGGCGCGAGTTTATCAGCAAACTCAACCTTTTGATAAAAAATAAAAACCTGCGGCGCAATGTGGCTGAGGCGGCTTATTCTTACGTTCGCCATGAAAGATTGATGAGTCAACATTACGAGGAGCGGCTTGATTGGTATCGTGAACTTTTGGCGCGGCTACCCGAACTTACAAAAGAGGCGGGCGCACGTATTGCAAAATTTATCCCAAAGTTTAGTGCTGAAATTGCAGAATTCAGAGCGAGCCAATCTAAAAAAAGTGAAGGAAATTTAACAAACAATGCAGAAATAGTTATCCCCAAATGAAAATTTTTTACGTAACGAGGAGGGGATTAAAATGCCGGAAGTACATATTTTTTCAGGCGCGAATTCCGCAATAATCATGCTTGCATACTGTGCAATGACGGCAATAGCAGTATTGGGAATTTTTATTGTACTTTATCTAAGTAGCAGTAACTCAAGAAAAAATGCAGGCATGCTTGATGAACTTGTCCTTGACGAACGCCAACAAAATCGCGACGGTTATACGAGCGTTACGGACAAAAGAAAATTTTTGGGTGCGGTCGGCGTGTGCGTAACTGATTTGCGACCGGCAGGAACAATTACCGTTGACGGCGAACCTGTCGACGTTGTGACGGAAGGCAGTTTTGTTAAGCAGGGCAGTAGCGTTAAAGTTATCAACGTGGACGGCTCCCGCGTTATGGTTCGTCAAATTTAGTTGTAAGATGGAAAGATGGTAAGGTGGAAAGTTGATAATTAAAAACTCTTTCCACTTACAATCTTACAAACTCAATATCTTACAATCTTACCATCTAAAAGGAGGTCTTATTTATGGATTTTCTAATCGGTACAGGCTTCTTCATAGTAATAGGGATAATAATCGCGTCGGTTTTCTTACACTTCGTGCCAATCGGCTTGTGGATTTCGGCTTTGGCGGCTGATGTTCACGTCGGCATTTTTACGCTAATCGGAATGAGAATGCGCCGCGTGCCGCCCGCTAAAATCGTTATGCCGCTCATCAAAGCTAACAAGGCGGGCTTAGATGTCAACGTTAATCAGTTGGAAGCGCATTACCTAGCCGGCGGCAACGTCGATAAAGTTGTTGACGCGCTGATTGCCTCGCAACGTGCGCAGATTGTCCTGCCCTTTGAACGTTCAGCGGCGATTGACTTGGCATGGCGCGATGTCCTCGAAGCCGTTCAAATGAGCGTCAATCCTAAAGTCATTGAAACGCCCGTCGTTAGCGCGGTTGCTAAAAACGGTATCGAACTTAAAATCAAGGCGCGTGTTACAGTTCGTGCAAACATTGACAGGTTAGTTGGTGGCGCGGGCGAACCTACCATTATTGCGCGTGTTGGCGAAGGTATCGTTACGACCGTCGGCAGTTCCGAAAAACATACTGACGTTTTGGAAAGCCCCGATGATATTTCTAAAACAGTTTTGGGTAAAGGGCTTGACGCGGGCACGGCGTTTGAAATTTTATCAATCGATATTGCGGACGTTGACGTTGGCAGGAATATCGGCGCACAACTTCAAACCGACCAGGCGGAAGCCGATAAACGAATTGCACAAGCTAAAGCAGAAGAACGCCGCGCTATGGCTGTCGCTAAAGAACAGGAAATGAAAGCTTATACTCAAGAAATGGAAGCTAAGGTTGTCGAGGCTCAAGCGGAAGTTCCTCACGCTATGGCGGAAGCATTCAAGGCGGGCAATCTCGGCGTCATGGATTATTACAACATGATGAACATTCAATCGGATACCGAAATGCGCAAGGCTGTTAGTCAAGCCGGCAAGTCTAAGAAAAATATTCCCGTTCAGAAATAAAAATTTTATCAGGGTCTCGCCAAAAACGGCGAGGCTCTTTTTTAATGCAATATTTAAAAATTTTTTCTTAACAATGTTGATTAAATCAATCTTTATCGTTTATAATGACCAAAAACAAGGAAGTAACAGGGAAGTTAGTTTTTGGGTTTTTATGGAAAGGAGAAGATTATCATGGCAGAATTACAAGGAACATGGAGCATTGAAGGGAGTGGGAATGAATCAAAGGCAGTATTTAAAGTAGGAGAAGAGACCAAAATTACAATTACTGGTCTCCAATCAGCGGTTGGGCTCCCCACAACGCTGGATACTAATAATCACGTAAATTTCAATCTTACGGCAGATATGCTTAACGGGACTGACGTAACTGTAACTGTAACTTCAGACTTTGATTATAAGTTGGTACTTGTTGACAGCGCAGTACCCACCAAAGCCAAACCAACCAACTTGACAATTTCAGATGAGGGCAAAGTTCAAGGCACTCTGACAGCTTATTACAAAGTTGACTCCTTTGGTCAAGCTATTGATTACGTCGCGGCAACGACAGCCCAAACCGAATTTGCGTCAATCACAGGTTATGACAAAGATAAAATGTCGGAGCTTAAGGTTGCCAACGGCGGAACCATTGCGATTTCTCAAGATAATTTGCCCGACGGCAACGTAAGCATTACTAAGATAACGCCATCTGATGCCGAAAATATCGACCTCACGGGCTACACCTTCAAATTCACTCTCACGAACGCAACTGATAACAAAGTCGGCTTCAAAGATGATGCAAACGATGATAAGTGGATTGTTGAAAGTAGTACGACCGCAAAATTTCAACACACTATCGAAAAAGGTTGGACGATTAACGATAGCGGCTCGGAGATCACTTACACGCCGGAAGTAACAAAAGATCTCGTAACAATCACCAATCTTGCGTCAGAAATTGAGGCATCAGAAGACAAAAAATCTGTCGGAACCATCGTTAGTGAAAATTTCACTAAGGGCATTGAAATTAGCGGCAATGACGTCGTTATTTCCAGTAAGGACGTACTCGGCAAAAATGCAAGCGTTATTACAACTCTTGTCAACGGCGAAGGTAAAAATTACACGCTCAAATTTGATGTCGCTCTTGATAATGATTCCGACGGCAAAATTGGTTTTGATGTAGCAACTGAGGCTAAGTGGAAAATCGAAAACGGCTCTGGCAATTACACGAAGGATATTGACGAAGGTTGGACGCTTACCGACGGCAACAAAATTTCCTACACTGCAAAGAAGGAAGGCACGGCTGGCAAAATCCTTGCAACTGTTAGCGGACTTAACACAGACGCGGCGATAGATGATCAAAACGGTAATGTCACTTGGGACGAGTCAACTAATACGCTTACGCTGAAAAAAGCGGCTCTTACAACGAACGCAAGCACACCGGCTAAAATTGTAAACGGCAAGGACGACACAGATACAACTTACGAGCTTGCTTTGGACACCGACGTTCTTCCTCAAGCTCCGGAAGTTGACAGCGGAACCGAAAAGGAACTCGCAATATCTGGTAATGATGTACAAGTTCAAGGCAAAATTAAAGAGTATTACACCCTTAACAACAAGAACGAAGTTTCCTATACGGCGCCAAAAGAAAACTTTGTTCTTGCGAAAATTACGGGGCTTAATATAACAGGTAACTCTGCTAATGTTGAATTCGACAAGGATAGCGGCGAAATCACGCTGAAGGCGGGCGCACTCGGCACGGACAATATTACGCTTACAACCGCAACAATCGAAGGTTTTCCAAATTTTTCAGCCGGAAATTACAGCCTTAATCTTGATAGTGAAGGAATTACTACAAAAGCAAATCAAACGAATTCGACAGCAGACGAAACGGCAGCTCTCGCAGTCAACAACGGAACTGCAACCATTACAAGCAAATATCTAAAGTATTACAAGCTTGAAGGCAATATCGTTACTTATCACGCACCCGAAGATCATGTACTTGCGGAGATTAAGAATCTCGGTGAGGGCGCAAATGATACAAACGTCACGGTTGACAACACTAGTAAAACTATTACCCTGACCAAAGACGCGCTTACAACTAAAAACGTCATGCTCACCAATAAAGACGATAGCGACTACAAGCTTGCACTTGATAACCCAACTGATAGCGGTTCCGATAAAACTCTTGGCTACGAAAAAGAATCTGTTTGGAGCTTCAGCGAAGGCACTGCAACTTATACGCATAATACTGCGGCGGGTTGGACGCTTAGGAACAGTACCGACACTAAAATTTTCTATAGTGCCCCCAAAAGTGAAAAGCTTTTCTCAATCAGCGGGCTTACGGGCGACATCAAAGTTGGCTTAAACGAAGCCGGCAATGAAACGGTTATCGGTCTTGAGGAGACAAAAGAAGATGAATCTAATCACACGATAAAAAAATACGTTGTCCCGGCTATAACCGTTGACCAAGATAAGAAAGTTACGATTTCAACCGATCTTCTCGCCGAAGACGCAAGCAAGACAGTTACGGTTTCGGGCGAAGGCTACACGTTCCAAATTAAAGGCACCGGACAAAGTGACACTCCCGCTGATACATTTGGCTTAACAAATCATAAGTCCGACTATTGTTATTGGACGCTCGAAAGCGACGGCACGGCAAAATATCAGTACAAGATTGACGCGGGCTGGAAAGTCGAAAACGGTAAAATTTCCTACACTGCTAAGCAAACTAAAATCCTTGCGACAATCACCGGTCTTAAAGACGCCGCATTTAAAACTGGCAGTACAACAGAGATTGACGGTATCGAGGTTGATTCTAGCAGTGGATACAAATTTACGTTGGATACCAAATTGCTCGGCGAAGCTAAGATTGAACTTACCAGAGGCGAAGACGCCGCTACAAGTGATAAATTCAAGCTCGCGATTAGTGGCGTGACACAAACGGAGAATGAAGAGGCTACATACGGCTTTGAAAACAAGGACGGAGCTTCAAAATCTTGGAAACTCGACGGCACAACCGCTACTTATCAATACGACACGGCGCAAGGTTGGACGCTCGCCGCTGACAGTCAAAGCATTGAACATACGGCTTTGGTTACCACGCAACTTGCGAAACTCGAAGGTCTTGCAAGCGATATTACCGAAGAGAAACTCAACGCGACTGGTGGCAGTGCAATTATCGAAGTCACCAAAGCAGTAGGTGAAACTCCTGCGACAATCAAGCTGTATGAAGGCGTGCTCAAAGGCACCACGTCCGTTAAGTACTCAAAACTTGGCGACGTCGATTATACGCTCACCCTTGACGCTACAGCAGAAGACGACGATAAAAAAGCTAACACAATCGGCTTTAAGGACAGCGCAAAAGTTTATAATTTCAACAGCGGCACCGTAACTTATCAATACAACACGGCGGAAGGTTGGGCGCTTAACGGTGACACCGTAACTTACACGGCGGCGAAGACAGGCGAAACCGCCAACGTCCTCGCGACAATCACCGGTCTCAAGAGTAATATTGACCTCAAATCAAACGGCAAGATTGGCGACGCTAACGAGGCTTCTATAACTTACGATGACAGCACTGAGACTTTCAAACTTGCTCAAGATGTGCTCGGAACTGGTACTGTAGAAATTACAGACGGCACAGCCGCCGCCGCAGATGTTGATTACAAAATCGGATTTATCAGCACTGAAACAGGCACCGACGCCAGCGGCAATACTACGCTCGGCTTTTCTAACAAAGAGTACACCGCTTCAGGCTCCAATAAATGGAGTTTCAGCGAAGGCACTGCAACTTATACGCACACGACCGGCGAAGGTTGGACGCTTGATAAGAATACGGGCAAAATTTCTTATACGGCAGAAACTCCCACCGTCCTTGCGACAATCAGCGGTCTCAAAACTGGTATTGAACTTGACGAAAACGGCAAGGTTGACGGTACTGCCGCCGCGCTCACTGCAGACGATACGAATACTAAAATCACAATTACCAAAGACGTTCTTAGCGAAACGACAGAAGCCACCGTTACCAGTGATAAAGGTTACAGCTTTAAACTTTCGGACAACGGCGCAGAAAGCGAAAAAATCGGCTTAACGGACAATAAAAACACAGAAGCTAAATATTACTACATCTACGATTCTGCAACTGGTATCGCGACCTTCAATTATGACATTGACGCGGGCTGGACGCTTGACGGCGGCAAAATTACCCACTCGGATAAAGTTGTTAAAACCCTCGCGACAATCACCGGTCTTAAAACTGGTCTTGAACTCACCAATGAAAACAAGATTGACGGTGTAACCTATGATGACACCGCGAAAACTTTCAAACTTGCTCAAAATGTGCTTGGCACTGGAACCATATCAGTTGAAAAGGCGCAGATAGCAATTTTGTTTATCGTCTTGCATTCACAACGGAAGCGACTAAGATTGGCTTTGGTAATGAAGACGGAACCACTAAGTATTGGACTGCCGCAAATGGCACCGCAACTTATCAATACTACGTAGAAGCTGGCTGGACACTCGACAATGATAAAAAGATTATTACCTACAAGCCGGATGAAACAAAGACCGAAGTAACAATCACGGGGCTTAAGAGCGATCTCAACGTTTCTGATAAACCCACTGACATTAAAGGTATCAGCTTAACCTCTGACAAATTTACTTTGGATAAGCGCGTGCTTGCCACGACCGACGGCGCAGTTGCTGAACTTACCAACGGCGAAGGCGTAAACACAGCTTATACGCTCGGTATTGACACAAATACCAGCAGCAACAACAAAGTTTCGATTGATAACACGCAAGAAAATGTTTGGGCATTAGATAATGGCACTGCAACTTACAACACGATAACGCCCGGACATTACGCGCTTGTTGACGGCGACAAGAAGATAACTTACACCGCCGAAAAAGTCGATGAAACTTTGGCAACCGTCACGGGGCTTGCAACGGATCTTGCCATTAAAGACGACGCAAGAAACATTATCGGCACTAAGAAAGACGACGGCACTTACGGCGATGATGTTATTACCGTTGTTGTCGATACTGACGGCAGTGAAGCTATTACGATTAAAGAAGGCGCACTCAACCAAAAAGATATTGAGAACACGACTGCGGACAGCAAATATAATCTCGTAATTGACGGCGTTGCCTCCTCCGAAGAAAACAATCAGACTTGGAGCACAAGCGGCGGCACTGCAACTTTGAAAGTCAATATCTCCGAAGGCTACACAGCAACCGAAGACGGTAAAACCATTAAGTACACGGCTAAAGAAAACGGCAAGGTTATCATGGTTATCAGCGGGCTTAACTCCGCTATCAAAGATAAAATCTCTTCGGACGGCTCTGCGATTGAGGGCATTGTCATTGACGGCAACGGCAAGCAAGTTATTCTGTCTAAGGACGTGCTTGGCACTTCGACAACTACCAACGCCAAATTTACGACAAATACAGGAGAATACAAGCTTGCCCTTGAAGACACGACGACACCAACCGCAACCGATTTCTGGACTATCAGCGGAACTACTGCCGTTTATAAAAATGCTGTTCCCGCTTATTATACGGTCGAAACTGACGGCTCTGTTAAATATCATGCGGAAGATGTCAAATCAACTTACGCAACGATAAAGAACCTTGCAAGCGGTCTCATTGTCGGCACTGCAGATCACGGTTCTGGTAATGTTGGCGAGCTCGGCTATCTTGACGAAAGCGGCGCATTTGTTAAAGCTATCACCATTAACACGACGGATAAAAAAGTTACTGTTGTTAAAAAGGAAGCTCTTGGCACCTCGACTGCTACGCTTGACGGGGATTATACGTTTGTATTTGATACTGCGGGCAACGTAAAATTTACTCCGGAACGTAGCTATACTTGGGAAGTTAGCAACAAGACTAAAGCCATTATGAAGGCTACCATTGGAGAAGGTTACACGCTCGGCACCGACAGCAAGAGTATCAAACATTCAGACGCTAAAGAATCAACTATCTTGACGATCAGCGGTCTCAGCGACGCCATAATTGACGGTAGCGGTAGCGACAGGGGCAAAGTTGGTATTAAAGTTGGAAACAATGTTGAATACATTACTTCAACCCCAACTGCATTCAATGATGACGGCACGCTTAAGACGGCGGGCGTAATCACGTTGCCTGCGGAAATGCTCGGAACTGCTAAGGTTGAAATTACTGGCACCGAAAAAGCTAATTACTCCTTCGCAGATATAAAAGACGATAACAATAACGACGTTGTTTTAGTGTCTACCGACGAACCTGCTACAAATGACAAATGGCGCGTTAGCAACAACGCCGCGAAATATACGACCTACGTAAATGAATATCGCCAATTTGACGCGGATAAACGTTCAATCACTTACAAGGCTGAAGCTGTTAAGAAAGACGGCAACAGCGAAGTAAATCTTGCGACGGTTACGGGTCTGCCAAAAGGCTTTAAAGTTGATAGCACCGGTAAAGTTGTTGTTAATGCTGACGGCGAAGAACTCATTACGTTAGCAGGAAACGTTATCACCGTAAATGACGTGGCACTTAACAAGGGCACAATCGCTGTTACTGGTGACGGCTACACTATCGCTGATAAACCAGGTCGCGGAACTGAAGACGGGCAATTTGTTTGGACTATCAGCGGCACGACCGCCACGCTTAAACAAGGCAAATCCGAAGGCTACGACCTCGAAAGCGACAATACCAAACTTGTCTATCATGCGGCGAACGCTACAACAACTTTGGCGACGCTTACCGGACTCAAGAGCGGCTTGAAGGTTGAAGGCGGCAAGCTCGGCATTTACGACGGCGGCGAATTCAAAGAAGTTGCTACGATTAACAGCGGCACAATCTCATTGACAGAGTACGCGCTCGGCACGTCAAATATCGAATTGAAAAATGCCACCACCGGTCAAGAATACAAACTTGCGAAAGTTAATCCACCTTCTAATACAAGTATGTGGGTTGTCAGCGGCACAACTGCCACGCTTAAAGAAGCAACGCTTGCTAGCTTTGCACTTAACGAAGACGGAACTAAACTTACTCGCACGGCTCCCAAAATTAGCACAACAGTTCTTGCGACGGTTAAAGGTATCAAGAAAGGCACCGTTGCAGACGCCTTCGGCAACATTGACGGTATCAGCTACGACACTAGTAAAAAAATCACGCTGTCCGCAAATGTCCTTAACGAGAAGAGCAAAGTTTCTGTTACTGGTGAAGGTTACAGCCTCGCGCTTGATACAACAAGTACCGACAGCAAGAAAGTTCCCGAACCCACAAATGCTAGCGACCAAATTTGGAAAGTCAGCGGCACAACTTTAACAATCGGCACGGGCAAAACTGCAGGCTACGTTATTCCGGCAGACGGCACCGACAAAGGCAAGATTGTTTATCAAGACGTAACGCAAGACGCTTCGCCCGCAATTACAATCACCAACCTCAAGAGCGGTCTCAAGCTCAATGCGGACGGCAAGATTGACGGTATCGAAATTGGCGACAGCACAGCTAAGACAATCACGCTTTCCAAAGCCGTTCTTGGCACGAATACCAGCGCAGAAAAAGCTATGAAACTTACTGCTAGCGGCAACTATGAAAATTATGAACTTAAGCTTGATGCGGACGTTACTCAATCTACGCCTGAAAAGAAGTGGGTTATCAGCGGTACGACGGCAAGTTATAAGGAAGTCACGCCAAAAGGTTACACCCTCGCTAGTGACGGCAAGTCTATTACCTACAACGCCGCGATTAAGAACGGCACGCCCGAAATTACAATTACCGGTCTCAAGAAGGGTATCAAGCTTAACGCGGTCGGCGGGATTGACGGCGTCACGGTGGGAACAACTGCTGACGGCAAATATGAAATTAAGCTTGACAGCCGCGCACTCGGCACAACTGCCGTTAAACTTACCAAAGGCGACAATTACAAACTCGCACTTGAAGGTAGCGGAGAAAACGCTGTTTCCTCGACTACCGAAAAATCTAATATGTGGGTTGTTAGCGGCACAACGGCAACTTATCGCGAAGTCACGCCGCAAGCTTATACACTTGCTAACGAAAACAAGGAAATTAAATGTCAGTCTGCTAAATACGGCAAGGTTTATGCGACGGTTAAAGGTCTCAAGAGCGGTCTTGACCCTGAAAGTCTCAAAGTCGAACAAGATGGTACGGGCTATAAAGTCACACTTGACAACCGCGCACTTGACAAGAAAGACGTTTCCATTACGGGCACGGGCAATAAACTTGAAATTGACACAACAGGCACTAACAAAGTTACCCTGCACGAACCCTCTTTAACTTGGACTTTCAACAACGGCACGGCAACCATTGTGACGACAACGCCCGCAGGTTATAAGGTTGAAGATAATAAAGTTGTTTACTCGACCGCGACCACTTCCAAGACGACGATCACGGGTCTTAGCTCTTCAGCGACAACAGATAATTTCTCTGTTGCCAACGGCGTTATCACGGTTAAAGCGGCGACGGCTCTTGACAGTGGCAAGAAAGTTTCAATCAGCGGTGAATACACCCTCGCGCTTGCAACCGATGTTAATAACGACAAAACTATTACCAATTCTTGGAAGGTCGACGGCACAACTGCTGTTTATCAACAGAAGCTTGACGCAGGAACTTACTATTGCGACGGCAAGACAATCAGCTATCAATCAAGTTCTTCCGTTAAGAATCTCGCGACAATCGAAGGACTTGCGGAAGGTCTTAAAGTCAGCACGTCCGGCGATAAAATCGGCACGGTCGACGTTTTGGACAGTCTCACGGAAGCTATTACTGTTGCCGACAATAAGATAACGCTTAAACAAGCGGCTCTTGCAAAAGACGGTACCAGCGTTGTAAAAGATATGGTTAAGATCACAAGCAACGCTTACAAGCTCGCGCTTGATGAAGAAGTCATTAACGCCGCAACAGGCGAAGTTACAAGCGGCACCGTCAATACAAAAACTGATAAACAGACAACCGACGAATGGAACCTCAAGAATAGCACGACTGCCACATACGGCAACGGCACAGCGGCTTATTACACTCTTTCCGATGACGGCAGAAGCGTTAGCTACACGCCCTTTAAGGCAAATGAAGTTAAAGCGACGCTTACAGGTATCAACAAGAACGGCACGCTTACCAAAGACGACCTTAACAGGGAAATTACGGTTGGCACCGATAATGTTGTCTCTTTGAGTGATAAAATACTTAGAGCCTCACCTGCAAATATTTCAATCAGCGGCAAATCTATTCCTACCGACGGCACTGCTAACGTAGATTATACGCTTGAATTTAAATCGGATCTTACTACAACGTCGTCCGACGGCAATAAGAAAACTTACGGCGGCGCGGAATTTACTGCTCCTAAATGGTATGTCAACGGCACGACGATTACGCTTGAAGAAGGCACCGAACAAAAATGGGTTGCTGATGGAACTAGCACCACAACTAAAAAATCCATTAAATACACGGTGGAAACTCATAAGGGTTCAAGTCAAGCTCTTGCAACGCTTACCAACCTCGTTAAAGGTCTCACGCCCGACAAAGACGGCAAGATTGAAGGTATAGAGGTTACCAAGCCGACTAAAGACGCTAGCACAGGTGCTGTAACAACAAAGGGCACAATCAAAATTTCGCAAGAAGTGCTTAATCAAAAAGATGTTACACTTTCCAAAGGCGCAGACAATTATATTATTGAGCTTGCGGGCGTTGCTGAACCTGCTTATTCTGAACCAGAAATTAGCGTAAGCGGAACGACTGCCACCGTTAAGCAGGACGTTTTGGAAGGTTACAAACTCGAAGGCAATACGATTAAATACACCAAGAGCGCGGAAGGTACGGTTTTGGCGAAGGTTACGGGACTCAAGAGCAACTTTACCGAAGACGATATTACGCTGGACAATACTACTATTAAAATCGGTGTGGGCGCACTCGGCACAAGCAAAGTTGCCCTTGCCAACCAAAACGGTGGCAATTACAACCTCAAACTTGAAGACGGCGTTCCTAATGTAAATTCCGACGAAGTTAAAGACGGCGCGAATCAATGGAGCGTTAGCGGTAGCACAGCAACCCTTAAGAATGTCAAGCCCGCTTATTATGAACTTGCAAACGACGAAAAATCTATTACTGTTAAATCTTCCACCAATTCAACGATGGTTACGGTTTCCGGTCTCAAGAGCGGTCTCAAGGCAATAGACGGAGAAATTTCTGGTATTGAGGCTATCGCGCCAACATACAAGGAAGAAACGCAACAAGATGGTACGAATAAACAAGTATTAGATGAAGGCGGCTTGATTGTTCTTGACGCTCAAAGCGTGCTCGGCACTTCGACCGTTAAGATTTCAAACGGCGCAGATTATAAGTTGCAAGTTGAAGGCTACGATACGCCCGAAATTAGCGGCGAAACTTGGACGAACAGCAAAGGCTCCGCTACATTGAAAGGCAAAATTTCCAAAGGCTTCACGATGTCCGACGATGAAAGAACCCTTACCTACTCTTCTGAAGTCAAGAGCGCGACGCTTGCGACGATTAAAGGTCTCAATACGTCTACCACGCTTACGGCAGATCATCTTGACACCGATAATCAAACAATCGCTTTGACGGGTGAAGATCTTACCGAAAAAGTTACAATAGGCGGCGGCAAGTACGCCTTTGACTTCGGCGCGGATTATGAAAACGCTTCAATCACCGGCTCCACGTCTGCAGATGTAATTACTGTCAACGGCGTTGGCGTAAGTATCAATGCTGGCAAGGGCGATGATTACGTTTCGATGTACGGCTACGGCACAGATGAAAACGACACTAATAAAGAAATTGGCGATACCTTCATTTATGCAAGCGGCGACGGCAACGACGTTATCGCGGACTTCAGCTCTTACGACAAGATTAAACTTACAAGCGGCACAATTACGGCAGACAGTATCAAATTTGGTAGCGGCGACGATGGCGCGGACGATGTAGTTATTTCAATCGGCACAGGTTCAATCACGTTGCTTGATTGGGATAATAGTAACGAAATTCACATTGTCGGCACCAACAACGCCGAACAAATTTTCAAGTGGGATAATTCTAATTCCGTATTCAAAGCTGAAGCAACTGGCGGCGGTCGCGCAGTGCTTGACGAAGAATTTTCAATGGATCCGACTGAACTCACCAGTACAAGCAACGCAATCGTTACAGGCGGCAATGACAAAAAATAATTGACAAGAAATAAATAATCGTTAAAAATTTTTCAAGGAGTTTCGCAGAAGTTTTGCGGAACTCTTTTTTTGCGCGGCTCTCTTAATAATTTTTGTTTGTTAAATCTACTTTCTTTCACCGGCGAAAGAAAGTAGCAAAGAAAGCCGCCTCGCAGGGGCGTAGACCCGCAAAAAAACATCCATGTTTTTATTGCGGGCGGC
>Ga0310697_10002136_pt1 | contig 21564 bp, 21 predicted proteins | sample 172DNAGHGlowgp2_FD_203883 | JGI IMG/M metagenome (GOLD analysis project Ga0310697, IMG submission 203883) | Sheep rumen microbial communities from Palmerston North, Manawatu-Wanganui, New Zealand - 1728 DNA GHGlow gp2 (v2) (version 2) | ecosystem: Host-associated > Mammals > Digestive system >... | reverse complement strand
AACTTGTGACCTCCCGCACGTCAAGCGGATGCGCTACCAGCTGCGCCAATCGTCCAGCTCTCTTTCAAGCAAGGGGTATTTTAGCGCATGACATGAAAAATGTCAAGCTTTTTCTTTGGCATTTTTCAAAAAACGCGGAGACGCCTGCGGTACGGCATTGAAGTGCGTACCGGCCCGGGGCGAAGGGGGCGTATGCCGACGGAAACATACCTTTTCCCATCAGCCTGAGATCCTTCGCTGCGCTCAGGATGACAGAACGGTACACCCGGAAGAAAAAAGGAGCTGCGGTGCAGCTCCTTTTTTCATTCTGTTTTCGATCACTTGAGCAGATACACGCGGATGGAGTACTCGTATCCGTTGCAGGCCACGGTCAGCTTGACACCGCCGTCCTTGCGGGCGAGGATCTCACACTTGCATTCCTTGGTGTCTTCGCTCGGGGTGAGCTTGAAGACGCTTTCGTCATCCGTGGTCCAGGTCAGCTTGGCGTCGGAGAAGTCCTCGATCGGGTACACCTGCGCCTTGATGGTCAGAGGATCGTCACCCTCATGCATCGTGAACTCGGGCAGTTCCTTCTCATAGTAGAAGATCTTGATCTCAGACACGGTGGGCGTCGGCGTGGGAGGCGGCGTGGGCGGCTCTTCCATCACGTAGATCGGCGTGGCGGAAGGCGCGTCCGTGGGGGGATTGGTGATCTTGCTGGTACCGGCATCCTGCCCGTTGAGGCTGGTGGAGACCATGACGATCACTGCGAGAATAACGGCCACGACCAGAATCAGGCCGAAGATCATCTGCCACTTGGTATTCGTCTCAGCCCGCTCATAGGAGGCGGTGCCTTTGACGGTGCCGGGGGTGGCCCCCGGTGTGCGCCCACTCTGACTGACCCGGCGGGTGCCGCAGTTGGGGCAGCGCGTACGCAGGGCGGAAAAGCTCTCGCCGCAGCGCCGGCATTTCACTTCAGGGATTACGCTCATTGCATTTCCTCCGTTCTATAGGAATAGACGCTATGCTACGAGCAAATAATACAACTTCTTTGTATTTTCGTCAAGTGTCCGGGGCCACTATGGGGCCAGTTTTACGGTCATTTTTGGTCGAAATTCCCCACTTTGGCACCAATTTCACAGCAAATTTAAAAATTTTTAAGATTTACGCTCCGGTTTTTCGGCTTCCCAGGTGCGTTCGGAGATGATGTAGCGGGGGCGCTGTTTCGTCTCCAGATAGATTTTTCCCACATATTCTCCGATGATGCCAAGGGAGATCAGCTGCACCCCGCTGACAAAGCAGACGATGCAGGTCATGCTCGCCCAGCCGGGCACGCTCTTTCCGGCAATGGCGGTGATCAGCGCCCAGAGCACGCCGAGAAAGCTCACCAGCGCGACGATCAGGCCGAAACCGGTGATCAGCTGCAGGGGCTTGACGGAGAGGCTTGTAATGCCGTCGACGGCCAGGGCGATCATTTTGCGCAGGGGGTAGTGGCTCTTGCCGGCGAGGCGCTCGGCGCGGTCATAGCTGACCGTGGTGCTCTTGAAGCCCACCAGCGGCACGAGCCCGCGCAGGAAGAGGTTGACCTCTTTGAAATTCGCAAATTCCCGCAGCACGCGGGAGCTGATGAGCCGGTAGTCGGCGTGGTTGTAGACCACCTCGGCGCCCATGGCGGAGAGAAACTTATAGAAGCTCTGGGCGGTGAAGCGCTTGAAGAAGGTATCGGTCCGGCGGCTGGCCCGCACACCGTAGACCACCTCGCAGCCGTCCAGATACGCGTCCACCATCGCGTCCATGGCGTCGATGTCGTCCTGCCCGTCGCAGTCGATGGAGATCGTGATGTCGCAGCGGTCCTTGGCCTCCATGAGCCCGGCCAGTACCGCGTTCTGGTGGCCGCGGTTGCGGCTCTGGGAGATGCCCAGATAGTGGGGATCGGCCGCGGCGAAGCCGCAGATCAGGTCCCAGGTGGCGTCGCGGCTGCCGTCGTTGACGAAGAGCACGCGGCTCTCGTCACTGATCTTGCCCAGGTCGCGCAGCATCGTGAGCTTTGCGAGAAACCGGGGCGCGGTGATGGGCAGCACCTCCTGCTCGTTATAGCAGGGGACGACGATATAGAGAATCGGTTTCATGGCAGCTTCCTCATTTCACAAAGGCGGCGAGTTCTGGGACGGTTTTGAAGTAGTTTGTGCAGTTGCGGCGCATAAATGTCTCGATTTCGGGCAGATCGTTGGACCAGCCCACGCCCGCGAAGTCCACCCCGCAGGCGGCGGCCATGTCATAGCCGGGTTTCAGATCGTCGATCATCAAAAGCTCCCCGTGCCGCAGGCCAAAGCGGCGCATGATCTCCTCCAGCGGCCAGGTGTAGGGCTTGCGCCGCTCGGGCGGCTGCTCCCAGCCGAAGACCGCGTCCGGCTCCGGCAGGGTGTTGGCCCGATAGTCCCGCAGGATGTTGTCGTCAAAAGAGTGGGACACCACGCAGATGAGCCCGCCCTCCGCCTTCTGACGCTCCATGATCTCCCGGATGCCGGGATAGGCGGCAGGGATGTGGTCCTTCACATACTCGCGCCAGAAGCGCCACTCGATGTCCAGCAGCTCGTCGTCCATGCCGTACTCCTCCCGGCACATGGGGAGAAAGCCCGGGTCGAAGTTCTTGATGAAATAGTCCTCCAGCGTGCAGATCCGCCCGGGCAGATACACGTCCAGAAAGGCCTGAAAGCTGGGGTGATGGATGGTGGCCGTGCTGTTGACCACCGTATCGTCATGGTCAAAGACCAGGCATTTGTATCGCATTGTTCGATTCCTGACAGAAAGATGAGATAAAAGAAAGCCCCCCTTGCCTAAAGGGGGGTGCCCCGAAGGGGCGGGGGGATATCAATCTTTTCCTGTGTAACACAGAGACAGACAGTATCCCCCAGTCAGCTTCGCTGACAGCCCCCTTTAGGCAAGGGGGCCAATAAGGAAATCAATAGAATGTCGCCACGTCCTGTGCGGGGGCGGGGGAGGGCTCGGAAGAAATATAGGTCAGGACGGGGCCCCGCTTGCCGTAGGCGCGGTTGAATTTGAAGTTGATCTTCGCCGTCAGGATCATCCAACTGTCGTCCTGCACGGACTCCGCCTGATCCCACTGGCACACGAGCCCGGCGAACTGAATATCCTCCACGCAGCAGGTCATCACATGACGGCCCACCACGAAGGTGTGCTTCGGCAGCTTCTGCCGCACCAGGGCGCGGCACTTGAAACGCACGGTCTTGCCCTCGTACTTGGCGGGCTCCTCGCTCATGTCCCGGTACCAGAGGGCGAAGTCCTCGTCGCCGATCTCCACGATGGGGGCGTTAATGTCGAAGGGCAGGGGGTCCTGGATGTCGTCATACTCCACCTGGCCGTTGGGAGCCTCATAGGCGATGTCCGCCCGGCGGGAGGCGCCGCGGACGATCTTGTGAAACTCCATCTTGTCCATGGCGCGGGTGAAGCGGTTGAAAACCACCAGCTCGCAGCTCTTGAGCTTATCGTACACGAGCTGCCGCATGTTGCTGTTGTAGCTTAAGAAGGTGGTAGCGTCGGCGAACATGAACTCCTGATAGACCACCCAGTTTTCGGGCATGGCCTGATACAGCGTGTCCAGCAGCCACATGCCGTTATACTCCAGCACCACGCGCTCGCAGCGGGTCTCGGCTGCCAGGTGCATCAGGTGCGGGGTGTTCAGCTGGCTCTGATCGTCGATGACGCGGATGAACACGTTGGGATCGGCGAACTGGTCGGGGGCGTATTCCTCCTCGCCCTCCTCGCACACCAGAAGCAGCGTGCGCTCGCCGTTGCAGAAGCGCTTGTCCTCCAGGGTCTCCTGGATGAATTTCGTTTTGCCCGCTTCCAGAAAACCGGTAAAGAGGTATACGGGCAGGTCTTGATTGTTAGGCAATGTTGAACAGCTCCTTCAGGGCGGACTCCTTGATGTGGGAGCCGATCACGCAGAAGCGGCCGGTGACGCCGGCGCTGCCGCGGCGGATGTCGGTCTCCTCGGGGACGTAGTCAAAGTACAGCCATTCGCCGTCGCTCGCGTCCACGATGCCCTTGGCGCGCAGGATGACGCCGTACTTCTCCTCGTCGGAGAGGGCGGAGAGGATCGTGCGCAGCTCGTCCTCGCTGAACTTCTTCGGCGTCTCCACACCCCAGCTGGTGAAGATCTCGTCGGCGTGATGGTGATGATGGTGGTGATGATGCTCGTGCTCGTCCTCATCGTCATCATCGTGGTGATGGTGATGGCACTCGCACTCGGGATCATCGCACTCGTCCTCGTCGTGGTCGTGATGATGGTGGTGATGCTCGTGCCCGTCCTCGTCGTCATCATCGTGGTGATGGTGGTGGCACTCGCATTCGGGATCGTCGCACTCGTCCTCATCGTGGTCATGATGATGGTGGTGATGGTGCTCGTGCTCCAGCGCCTCCTTCGCGGCGCGCAGGCCGTTTTCATCCATGACCTCGCGGATCTGCTCGCCGGAGATCTTGTCCCAGGGGGTAGTGATCAGGCCGGCCTCCGCGTTGAGGCCCTTGAGAAGCTCCACAGCGGTCATGGTCTTGGCGTCGTTCACATTGCCGGTGCGGCTTAAAACGATCAGGTCGGCGTTCTGCACCTGGTCGTTGAAGAACTCGCCGAAGTTGCGCATGTACATCTTGCACTTGCCGGCGTCGACGACGGTGACCTTCGCGCCGATCTGGGCGCCGTCCACGCGCTCCACGGCCTTGGCCACGTCGGACAGCTTGCCCACGCCCGAGGGCTCGATGATGATGCGGTCGGGGGCGTAGTCGGCCATGACCTTCGCCAGGGCCTTCGTAAAGTCGCCCACCAGGGTGCAGCAGATGCAGCCGGAGTTCATCTCCGTGATCTGCACGCCGGCGTCCTGCAGAAAACCGCCGTCAATGGCGATCTCGCCGAATTCGTTCTCGATCAGGACCAGCTTTTCGCCCTGATAGCCCTCGGCGATCAGCTTGCGGATCAGCGTGGTCTTGCCGGCGCCGAGAAAACCGGAAAATATATCAATTCTGGTCATGTGTATTCCTCCTTTGAATTTCCAAAAATTTATTATAACACCTTTATAATAAAAGTACAAGACCCCTGCCGCAGCCTCCCCCCGCAAAAAACACGCCGCGCAAATCTGCCCTGCCGTGCTTGTCAAACGCGGCGCGGTGTGGTAAGATAAATCGGTATGAAAATGCTTAGTACGGACAGATAGAAGGAGATTGACATGGAAGCAGTTTACAAGCGCGTATTGATCAAGATCAGCGGCGAGGCACTGGCCGCGGACAAGCATACCGGCTTTGATTTTGACTTTGTCTCCCGCGTGTGCGAGGCGGTCAAGGCCTGCACTGAGCTCGGCGCCCAGGTGGGCATCGTGATCGGCGGCGGCAACTTCTGGCGCGGCGTCAAGGACGGCGCGGGGAAGGTGGAGCGCGTGAGCGCCGACCGGATGGGTATGCTGGCCACGGCGATGAACTGTCTGGCGGTGGCGGACGTGTTCCGGCAGGCCGGATGTGACGCCCGCGTGATGACCGCGGTGGATATCCAGGGCGTGGGCGAGCGCTATGACACCCGCAAGGCCATCGAGTACCTGGAAGCCGGCAAGATCGTGCTCTTCGCCTGCGGCACCGGTTCTCCCTTCTTCTCCACGGATACGGCGGCGGTGCTCCGCGCGGCCGAGATCGGGGCCGACGCGATCCTGCTTGCCAAGAACATCGACGGCGTGTATTCCGACGATCCGCGCAAGAATCCCGAGGCCTTCAAGTTTGACGAGATCAGCTACAACGAGGTGCTGGCCCGCAGGCTCGCCGTCATGGACACCACGGCCACCAGCCTTGCCATGGACAACAACATCCCCGTCATCGTCTTCGCTCTGGCGGAGCCGGAGAACATCGGCCGCGTCCTCTGCGGCGAGAAGCTGGGCACGCTGGTGAAATGAAAAATGAAGAATGAATAACGAATAATTGCGGTGTTCCCTTCGGGAACCGATTATATTCGTCGCGAAGCGACACCTTTATTATTCATTCATCATTATTCATTATTCATTTGCACTCGCCGGAGCCAATTAGAAGAAAAAAGTATAATTTTTCGATAAATCTTACCAACAGGAGGGACCTAACATGGCGAAATATCCGGAATTTGAAAACAAAATGAAAAAGACCTGCGAAGCGCTGACCACCCAGCTGGCTACGATCCGCGCTGGCCGTGCCAACGCCGCCGTGCTCGATCAGATCACGGTGGAATACTACAACACCGACACCCCCATCCAGGGCGTAGCTTCCATCTCCTCGCCCGATCCCCGCTCCCTGTACATCCAGCCCTGGGACAGCTCTGTGCTCAAGGGCATCGAGAAGGCGATCCTGGCCTCCGACCTGGGCATCAATCCCCAGAATGACGGCCGCGGCATCCGCCTCGTGTTCCCGCCGCTGACCGAGGAGCGCCGCCGCGACCTGGTGAAGCAGACCAAGAAGTACGGCGAGGAGAGCAAGGTCGCCATCCGCAACATCCGCCGCGACGCGATCGAAAAGTTCAAGAAGCAGCAGAAGAGCTCCGAGATGACCGAGGACGATTACAAGATCGCTGAGAAGGACATCCAGAAGCTGACCGACGACTTCATCAAGGAGATCGACAAGATCACCGAGCGCAAGGAAAAAGAGCTGACCGAGATCTGATGGATAACAAGAGCATGACGGCGGGGGAGCGGGATAACCGCGTTCCCCGCCATGTTGCCATCATTCTGGATGGCAACGGCCGCTGGGCCAAAAAGCGCGGTCTGCCGCGCACGGCGGGTCACGCCGCCGGGGCGGAGACCTTCCGCAAAATCGCCTACTACTGCCGCGACATCGGCGTGGACTATCTGACGGTCTACGCCTTCTCCACCGAGAACTGGAAGCGGCCGGAGGGCGAAGTGAAGACCATCATGCGCCTGCTGGACAAGTATCTGCGCGAGGCCATCGACACCATGGAGCGGGACGGTATGAAAATGCGCATCTTCGGCGATGTGAGCGGGCTCTCGCCCGAGCTGCAGGAGCTGGCGCACCGGACCGATGAGATCGCCGATCACATCGACGGCTTTCAGGCCAATGTCTGCCTCAACTACGGTGGGCGGGACGAGATCGTCCACGCCGCGAAGCGCTGGGCCGCGGATCTGGCCGTGGGCAAGGTCGACGGGGAGCTGACGGAGGAGACTTTCTCCCGCTACCTCTATTCAGCCAATGTGCCCGACCCGGATCTGCTGATCCGCCCGGGCGGGGAGCAGCGGCTCTCCAATTTCCTGCTGTGGCAGTGCGCCTACGCGGAGTTTTACTTTACCGACGTGCTCTGGCCGGACTTTACGCCGGAGGAGCTCGACAAGGCCATCGCGGTGTTTCGCAGCCGTGACCGCCGCTACGGCGGGGTGAAATAGTTTTGAGTTTTCAGTTTTGAGTTTTGAGGAGCCGGGGGCACGTGGCTGTAGGGGCAGACGCCCTCGGCGGCCCTGACGCTGATCAGCATACGGGGGGCATATGACCGAGATTCAGGAAAAACTCATCTCCCTCTCGGAGCCGGGATACCGGGATTTCATGGCGCCCCTGCTGCCGAACCTGCCGCGGGAGCGCATTCTCGGCGTGCGCACGCCCGCGCTGCGGAGCTTCGCCAAAGAGCTCTATCGCGCCGGGGAATATGAGCCTTTTCTCCGCCAGCTGCCCCATGCGTATTACGAGGAGAACAACCTCCACGCCTTCCTGCTTGCCGAGATGCGGGATTTCGACCGCTGCCTTGCGGAACTGGAACGCTTCCTGCCCTATATTGACAACTGGGCCACCTGCGACTGCCTGCGGCCCAAAGTCTTCGCGAAGAACAAGGCGCAGCTTTTGGCGCGTATCCCTGCGTGGCTTACGTCCGGCGAGACCTATACGGTGCGCTACGGCATCGGCATGCTGATGTGCCATTTCCTGGACGGGGACTTCCGCCCCGAGTATCTCAGCTGGGTTGCCGATGTGCGCAGTGGGGAATACTACATCAACATGATGATTGCCTGGTACTTCGCGACGGCTCTGGCCAAGCAGTACGAGGCGGCGCTTCCCTATCTCGAAAACCGGCGCCTCGACCGCTGGACCCACAACAAGACGATCCAGAAGGCCGTGGAGAGTTATCGGATTACGGGCGAGCAAAAAGCGTATCTTAAATCATTGAAGAATAAGAATGAATAACGAATAACGAATAATGAATAATTGCGGTGCCGCTTCGCGGCGATTATTATCCGTTCGCCCATGGCGAACACCATAATTATTCATTGATCATTTTTCATGATTCATTTTCACAAGGAGTTACCTATGGTACAATCCATTTCCATCCTGGGCTGCACAGGCTCTATCGGACGGCAGACCGCCGCCGTGGCCGAGCATACCGGGATCCGTGTGGCGGCGCTGACTGCCAACCGCAAGATCGACCTGCTGGAGCAGCAGGCCAGAAAGTTCAAGCCCTCCTTCGTCGCTGTGTACGACGAGGAGGCCGCAAAGCTGTTCAGGATCGCCGTGGCCGACACGGACATCCGCGTGGGCGCCGGCATGGAGGGCCTCATTGAGGCCGCGACCCTGGCCGAGAGCGACTGCGTGGTGACCGCCGTCTCCGGTGCTGTGGGCCTGAAGCCCACCCTCGCCGCCATCGACGCGAAAAAGCGCATCGCCCTTGCCAATAAAGAAACCCTGGTCTGCGCGGGCGATCTGGTGATGGCCCGGGCAAAACAGAAGGGCGCGGAGATCGTGCCCGTGGACTCTGAGCACTCCGCCATCTTCCAGTGCCTGATGGGCAGGGGAGCGGGCGAGCTGCACAAGATCCTGCTTACCGGCTCCGGCGGCCCCTTCCGTGGGAAAAAGCGGGAGGAACTGGAGAATGTCACGCCCGAGCAGGCGGTGGCCCATCCCAACTGGAACATGGGCGCCAAGATCTCGGTGGACAGCTCCACCCTCATGAATAAGGGCCTGGAGTTTGTGGAGGCCATGCACCTCTTCGGCGTCAAACCCGCGGATATTACGGTGGTGATCCACCCCCAGAGCGTCATACACTCTATGGTGGAGCTCGTGGACGGCACCGTGATCGCCCAGCTGGGCGTGCCCGATATGGGCCTTCCCATCCAGCTGGCGCTGACCTACCCCGCGCGCTGCCCCTCCATGTTTGAGCATCTGGATTTTTGGAAGCTGCGCGATCTGAGCTTTGAGGAGCCGGATCTGGTGAACTTCCCCTGCCTGCGTCTTGCCATGGACTGCGCCGAACGCGGCGGCACCGCCCCCTGCGTCATGAGCGCGGCCAACGAGGTCGCGGTGCACAAGTTCCTGCGGCGCGAGCTGGGCTACAACCGCATCTACGAAGCGGCGGCGGAAGCCGTCGAGGCCGTCGGCGTCACCGCGGCCGACGATCTGGACACGATCCTCGCGGCGGACGCAGCGGCAAGGGCTTTTGTGAGAGAAAACTTTTAAAAATGAATAATGGAAAATGAATAATGAATAATTGTTGTGTCGCTTCGCGACGATTATAATCTGTTCCCAAAGGGAACACCATCGTTTTTCATTATTCACTATTCATTATTCATTCAATTTCGGAGAAATTGTCTATGACCATCGTTTATATCCTGCTTGCGATTTTACTTTTCGGCGTGCTGATCGCCATCCATGAATTCGGCCATTTCGCCGTGGCCAAGGCCTGCGGCGTGAAGGTGGAGGAGTTTGCCGTGGGCATGGGCCCGGCCCTCTGGAAAAAGCAGAAGGGCGAGACCCTCTACGCGATCCGCGCCATCCCCATCGGCGGCTACTGCGCCATGGCCGGGGAGGACTCCAGCTCCGAGGACCCGCGTGCTTTCACCAACGCCCCCTTCTGGAAGCGGGTGCTGATCCTCTGCGCCGGCTCCTTCATGAATTTCCTGCTGGGCCTCGTGATCGTCCTGCTGCTCTACTCCAATGCGGCGGCCTTCCGCGCGCCCATTCTGGAGGGCTTCATGGACGGCTGCCCCTACGAGGGGGCGGAGGCCCTGCACGTAGGCGACCGTTTCTACAGCATCGACGGCCACCGGATCTACGAATATTACGACGTGTCCGACTTCCTCTCCCGGGGCGACGGCGTCTATGACATCGTGGTGATCCGCGACGGCAAAAAGGTCGAGCTGAAGGATTTTTCCATGGTCCCCGTGGAGTACGAGGGTTATGAGAACAAGATGTACGGCTTCTACTTCGGCATCGAGGAAGCCACGCCCCTGGTGAAGATTCGTCACGCCTGGGAGAGCTGCATGGGCTTTGTGCGTATGGTCTGGCAGGGACTGGAGCAGCTCGTCACCGGCAAAGTCGGCATCAAGGACATGTCCGGCCCCGTGGGCATCGTGGACCTGATGGCTGAGACCGGGGAAAACTCCGCGTCCACGGCGGATGCGCTCTACAACATCTTCTATCTCGGCGCCTTCATCGCGGTGAACCTCTCCGTGATGAACATGCTGCCGATCCCGGCGCTGGACGGCGGGCGTGTGTTCCTGCTGCTGGTGACCACGATCATCGAGGCCGTCACCCGCAAAAAGCTGGACCCCAAGTATGAGGGCTATATCCACGCGGCCGGCATGGTGCTGCTGCTGGGGCTGATGGCGGTCGTGATGTTCAACGATATCGTCCGCATCGTCACAGGCTGAGGCGGAAAAATGATTTCGGTGCTTGACAGAAACGGCAATTTGTGATTTACTCAATTTAAACCGTTGAAGAAGAGTAAGTAAGCTTCGAGTGTTTTCTTTCAGAGAGCCGCGGGCGGTGGGAGCGCGGCAGAGAATCCGGTGCTGAATGGACTTCTGAGGGCGAGCGGAAAGGGATCATCCCGAGTATGTGAGACGGAGCGGGCTCTCCGTGAACAAAGGTCGGCATATGTTGGTATGCGTAAGAGGACGCGTTTACGCGTCAAGCCGGGTGGCACCGCAGGATGTGTTTTCGATCCTGTCCCAGCAAAGTGTTTTGCAGGGACAGGATTTTTTTTTGAGGTGATAAGAATGAAATTGTACAACAGACGATGGCGACGCTGTAAGAGGACGCCGTGAAACAAAAACAAACGATTTCAACTTAGAAAGGATACGAATAAAATGAAAAAGATCATTGCTCTGCTTATGACGCTCTCCCTCGTTTTCGCGCTCTGCGCCTGCGGGGACGCCGCCCCTGCCGCTGTGGAAAATACGGCCCAGGCCGAGGCCGCCGAAGAAGCCCCCGCCGGGGAAGCCCCCCATTTCAAGGTGGGCATCTGCAACTACGTGGACGACGCTTCCCTGAACCAGATCGTGGAGAACATCCAGGCCCAGCTGGGAACGCTGGCCGACGCCCTGGGCGCCGACGTGGAGATCCTCTACGACAACTGCCAGGCCGACGCCAATGTCATGAATCAGATCATCGCAAACTTTGAGGCCCAGAATGTGGACCTGATGGTGGGCGTCGCCACTCCCGTGGCCATGGCCATGCAGGCCGCCACTGAGGACAGCGGGATCCCCGTGGTCTTCGCCGCCGTGTCCGATCCCGTGGGCGCGGGCCTGGTGGAGAGCCTGGAGAAGCCCGGTGCCAATGTGACCGGCACCTCCGACTATCTGGACACCAACGCCATCATGAACCTGATCTTTGCCGCCAACCCCGACGCTGCCAGCGTGGGTCTTCTGTATGACGTGGGGCAGGACGCCTCCACCGCTCCCATCGCCGCCGCGAAAGAATACCTGGAAGCCAGGGGTGTGGCTGTCATTGAGCGCACCGGCACCAACGTGGACGAGGTGACCCTGGCCGCTCAGGCCCTGATTGCCGACAAGGTGGACGCGATCTTCACCCCCACCGACAACACCATCATGACCGCCGAGCTCTCCATCTATGAGCTGCTGGCGGAGGCCGGCATCCCCCACTACACCGGGGCCGACTCCTTCGCTCTGAACGGCGCCTTCCTGGGCTACGGCGTGGACTACGCAAACCTTGGCGTGGAGACCGCGAACATGATCGCCGAGATCCTCTTCGAGGGCGCCGAGCCCGCGACGCTCGCCGTCAAGACCTTCGACAACGGCACCGCCACCGTGAATACCGAGACCTGCGCGGCCCTGGGCCTGGACTTCGACGCGATCTCCGAGGCCTTCGCCCCCTTCTGCACCAAGGTGCAGCCCATCACCACCGCCGAGAGCTTCTCGGATCTGGGTTAATCAGTTTTGAGCTTTGAGTGGGCACAGTTTTGAGGAATGACAGCAGTACGTGCGTTCTCCTCAAAACTTGAAACTCAAAACTCAAAGCTTTGTAAGGAGTGAAAGCAATGAACCTGGGTTCTGTCCTCACCCTGGGACAAACCGCGCTGGAGCTGGGGCTGATCAGCTCGCTGACCGTCCTGGCGCTTTTCCTGAGCTATTCCATGCTGAATGTGTGCGACCTCTCGACCGACGGCTGCTTCACCCTGGGAGCGACTGTCGGCGCGGTGGTCGCCCTGGCCGGGCACCCCTGGCTGAGTATCCCGGCGGCCATGCTGGCGGGCATGCTCTCCGGCTTCGTGACCGCCCTGCTGCAGACCAAGATGGGCATCGACAGCCTCCTCTCGGGCATCATCGTGAATACGGGGCTCTACTCCATCAACATCGCCGTGATGGGCAATTCCTCCCTGCTCAACATGAACAAGACCGAGACTGTCTTCACCAAAATGAAGGCGGCGCTGGCCGGGAGCTTTCTTGCGGGGCAGTACAAGATGCTGGTCGCCCTGATCGCGGTGGCGCTGGTGATCCTGTTCCTGTCGCTTTTCCTGCGCACCCGCCTGGGCCTTGCGATCCGCGCCACGGGCAATAACCCGGATATGGTCCGCTCCTCCTCCATTAACCCCGCCTTCACCACCATTGTGGGGCTGGTGATTGCAAACGCCTTCACGGCGCTCTCCGGCTGCCTGCTGGCCCAAAGCCAGAAGTCCGTGAATATCGACATCGGCACCGGCATGGTCACGGTGGCGCTGGCGAGCCTGCTGATCGGCAACGCCTTTCTCGGCAAAGGGAAGATCCCGGTGCGCGCCGTCGGCGCGGTGCTGGGCGCTTTCCTCTTCCGCCTGGTGTATACCGTGGCGCTGCGCTTCAACATGCCCGCCTTCATGCTGAAGCTGGTGAGCGCGGTGATCGTCATCATCGCCATCGCGGGGCCCTATCTCAAGAGCCAACTGCCGCTTTTCCGGCGGCGGCTTGCCCACCGGCGCGGAAAGGGGGATGTGGAATGCTGAACATCTCCCACATCTCCAAGACTTTCAACCCCGGAACGGTCAATGCCAAGCTCGCGCTGAACGACCTGAGCCTGCGGGTGGAGGACGGCGAGTTTGTGACCATCATCGGCGCAAACGGTGCGGGCAAGTCCACGCTCTTCAACGCCATCTGCGGCAGCTTCATCACCGACAGCGGCAGCATCGTGCTGGACGATCTGGACATGACGCTGCTGCCCGAATACCGACGGGCCAAGCAGATCGGCCGCCTGTTCCAGGACCCGATGCGCGGCAGCGCGCCGGGTATGAGCATCGAGGAAAACCTGGCCCTCGCAGCCGGGAAGGGCGGCTGGCTCAGCCGCATCACAAAGGAAGACCGGGCGCGCTTCCGCGAGCGTCTGAGCCTGCTCGGCATGGGGCTGGAGGATCGGATGCAGCAGCCGGTGGGTCTCCTCTCCGGCGGCCAGCGCCAGGCGCTGACGCTGATGATGGCGACCTTTAACCCGCCGAAGCTCCTGCTGCTGGACGAGCACACGGCGGCGCTGGACCCGGCCTCGGCCGAGAAGGTGCTGGCCATCACCCGCGAGATCGTGGAGGAACATCAGCTCACCTGCCTGATGGTGACGCACAACATGCAGTCTGCCCTGGACCTGGGCAGCCGCACGGTCATGATGGACCGGGGCCGCGTGATCTTCGACGTGTCCGGCGAAAAGCGCAGGGGCCTCACCATTGCAGACCTGATGGAGCAGTTCAGGATCGCCGCCGGCAAGGCGCTGGACAACGACCGGATGCTGCTTGGCGTCAATTGAATAATCTGTATAAAAAAGCCTATGAGCGGAAACCGCGGTTTCCGCTCATAGGCTTTTATGCTGATTGCGCGTTATTCCGTAAACGGAAGCCCGCAGGCGCCGTTCTGGCAAAGGTAATAGGTGGCTTTCCCGTCCTGCTGCGCCATGGCGGCGGTGAAAGGGGCGGCCTCGGCGAGTGCCTCATCTCCGGGCCGCTTCAGAAGCACCGTGAGCTCCGGCGCGTAGCGGCTGAGCGCAGCGCGCAGCATGGGCGTGAGCCCGTCGTTTATACACACAAGCTCCCGCGTGGGATAGACCCGGCTCTGCAGCGCCGTCAGCGCAAAGACGATGCCCGCGGGGTAGCGCTCCGCCCGGGCGCTGAGACGCTCCAACAGCCGGTCGGCAAGCTCCGTCCACTTCGCCTCGCCCGTCATGCGTCCCAGCTCCGCGAAAAGCACCGCCGCGCCGCTGCTGCCCGAGGGCAGCGCACCGTCAAAGAGCTCCTGCGGCCGCTTGAGCAGCGTTTCGGATGCGTCGGACGTGCGGTAATAGCCGCCTTTGCCGTCGGCAAAATGGGTGGATACGTGTTCGGCCAGCCTTGCAGCCTGCAGGATGTGCCGCGCGTCAAAGTCCAGCCGGTAGAGCTCCAGCAGCCCCAGAGCCGTAAAGACACAGTCGTCCAGCTGGGCGGGCAGGGGAGCGCGTTCCCCGCCATAGCAGACGGCGGCGAAGTCCGCCGGGCTGTCCGCCCCGGCCGTGTGCAGCAGAAAGCCCGCCAGCGCCTGCGCCGCCGCGGCGTAGCGCGGATCGTCAAAAACCCGGGCCGCCCGGGCGAGGGCCAACAACATCAGGCCGTTCCAGCCGGAGAGCAGCTTCGTATCCACACGCAGCGTACAGCGCTCCTGCCGCCAGAGCCGCAGCCGCTCCACATCGTCCTCATAGCCCTCCGGGATCAGGTTCCAGCGCTGGTTGATGAGCAGGTTGGGGATGCTCTTGCCGTGGAAGTTGCCCTCTTCGGTGATATCATAGCACTCGCAGATGCGCTTTCCGTGCTCCTCACCCAGAGCAGAGCGCAGATCCGCCGGGGTGAAGAGATAGTATTTGCCCTCTTCGCCCTCACTGTCCGCATCCTGGCCGCTGCAGAAGCCGCCGTTATCGAGCCGCAGCTCCCGCAGACAGTAGTCCAGCGTGTTCTCGGCTACGCTGCGCCAGAGTGCGTAGTGCCCTTCCTGCCAGGCCTCGGTATAGCAGAGGGCCAGCAGGGCGTTGTCGTAGAGCGTCTTTTCAAAGTGCGGCGCCAGCCACTCCCGGTCGGTGCTGTAGCGGCAGAAGCCGCCGCCCAGATGGTCATAGATGCCGCCGCGGTACATCTGCTGCAGCGTGAATTCCGCCATCTGCCGCAGACTTTTGTCTCCGCTGAAGGCACTCTGCCGCAGCAGGAAGAGCAGATTCTGCGGCGCGGGGAACTTGGGCGCGGTACCGAAGCCGCCATACTCGGCGTCGTAAGAGGCGCGCAGCTGTTCTCCCGCCTTTTTCAGAAAGCTCTCGTCGGCACTGCCGCCGTCTGGCTCCGCCGCCTCCCGCCGGAGCCAGGCCGTGAGCTCCGCCCCGGTTTTCAGAAGCGAAACGCGGTCGCTCCGCCAGCGGGCCGCCAGCGCCCGCAGCAGGGGCAGCAGGCCGACGCGGCCGCCCCGGTTCTCCCGGGGCAGATAGGTGCCGGCGAAAAAGGGCTGCTGCTCCGGCGTCATGATGATCGTGAGGGGCCAGCCGCCGCTGCCGTTGACCGCGGTGCAGACCTCCATATACACGCTGTCCACGTCTGGCCGCTCCTCCCGGTCCACCTTGACCGGCACATAGTCCCGGTTCAGCACGGCGGCAACGGCCTCGTTTTCAAAGGACTCCCGGGCCATCACATGGCACCAGTGACAGGTGGCGTAGCCGATGGAGAGAAAGATCGGCTTGTCCTCCCGCCGGGCCTTCTCGAAAGCCTCCGGCCCCCAGGGATACCAGTCCACCGGGTTCTCCGCGTGCTGCAGCAGATAGGGCGAGCGCTCGTTTATAAGATGATTCGACATGTAACATCCTCCCGGGATGAAAAAGATTTACACAAAGAGGGATTTGGATTATACTTTATTATACACGGAAACCACCGATTCTTGCAAGTGAGGTCATCGCCATGGATCATATCGACCCGATCTGCCCCTTTGATGCGAGCCAGTACACCGGTACGCCGGACGCCGAGCCCTGCAGCCGCACGCTTCCCGTGCGGGAGCGGATCACAAAACTGGACGCCCTGTACAACGCCGGGAGGGAGCAGGAGGCCGGGCAGCTGCTGGAGCGCAGCCGTCAGGAGGCCCGCGAGCTGGGCGACTGGCGTGGGGAGCTGAGCATGCTCAGTGAGATGATGGGCCACTACCGCCGCGGCATGGAGGAACAGAAGGGCCTGCAGGCCGTGGCCGACGGGCTCCAGATCATCCGGGAGCACCACATGGGCAGCACCGTCTCCGGCGCCACCGTGATGCTCAACGCCGCCACCACCATGAAATGCTTTGGCCGGGCGGCCGAGTCCCTGCCCTTGTTTCAGCATGTGGCCCGCGTGTACGCGGACAACCTGGCGCCCGAGGACTACCGCTTTGCCGGGCTCTACAACAACATGGCCCTGAGCTACGCGGACACGGGGGACTATGCCAACGCCGAGCGGCACTTCCGCCTTGCCATGCGTACGATCGAAAAGTGCCCCAACCCGGAAAACGAGCTGGCCGTCACGCTCTGCAATCTGGCGGAGCTCTATGATAAGCAGGACCCGGAGGACGCGCGGATTACGGACTGCATGGAGCGGGCCTGGGAATACCTGAACGCCCCCAGCCTTCCCCGCGACGGCTACCACGCTTTTACCATTTCCAAGTGCATCCCCAGCTTTGACTATTTCGGCTTTTTCCTCTACGCGGCGGAGCTGCGGGAGAGAATGAAGGAGATTTATGAAGGGACTTGAGGAGGCCCGGCGCTTTTATGAGGACTTCGGACGGGATCTGCTGCACCGGCAGTTTCCGGACTTCGAGGACCGGATCGCCGTGGGGCTTGTGGGCCGTGGCTCCGAGTGCTTCGGCTTTGACGATGATGTTTCCCGCGACCATGACATGGAGCAGGGCTTTTGCCTCTGGCTCACGGACGAGGACGATATCCTGATCGGCGAGGAGCTGGCGAAAGCCTACCGCGCCCTGCCGAAGCGCGGCGCGGCGCAGCACAGCGCCCTGGGCGAATCCAACCGGGGCCCGCGGCGCATCGGCTTTTTCTACCGCCGCTATCTGGGCAGCGACAGCGCGCCCCGCGACTGGCGGCAGTGGCTGAGCCTTCCCTCCTGGGCGCTGGCGGAGGCCACCAACGGCCAGGTCTTCCGGGATGATCTGGGGGAGTTCACATCGATCCGGGAGACGCTTCTGCACGGCATGCCCGAGGACGTACGGAAAAAGAAGCTGGCGGCCCGGCTGATCGCCATGGCCCAGTCCGGGCAATACAACTATGCCCGCTGCCTGCGCCACGGGGAAGAGGGGGCGGCCATGCTGGCGCTTTCGGAGTTCGTGCGTGAGGCGATGGGCGCGATCTATCTCTTAAACCGCGCCCATATGCCCTATTACAAGTGGGCGCTGCGGGGCATGGCAAAGCTGCCGCTTTTGTCCGACATGCGGGAGCCGCTGGAGTTTCTGCTCACGGCGGAGAACGACGCGGACGGCCGGCGCGTCAAACAGGCGGTGGTGGAGGACATCTGCGCCAGCGTGATCCGCGTCCTGCGGGAGCAGGATCTCACGGACGTGTCCTCCGACTTTCTGGAGCCACACGCCTTCGCGGTGCAGGATCGGATCGGAAATCCCGGGATCCGCGTGCTGCATGTGATGGAAGGGTAGGACAATGAATAATGAATAATCTGGGTGCCGCTTCGCGGCGATCATAATAATTCAGTATCAAACACAAGAGGTAAGACATATGACGATCCAATGGCTGGGACACGCCTGCTTTGCCATCACCCACAAGGGCTACACCGTGCTCATCGACCCCTATAACGCCGACTATACCAACGGCTACCCCAAGCTGCGCGTCCGGGCGGACAAGCTGTTGATAAGCCACGAGCATTTCGGGCATAATTACCGGGAGGGCGTGCAGCTGAGCGGCCGGCCGGAGTCCGACTGCCCCTTCGAGATCACGACGCTGCAGGTGCCGCATGAGTTCAAGCTGGGCAACTGGCGCGGCTTCTGCAACATCCACATCCTGGAGGCCGACGGCTATAAGCTGGTGCACATGGCGGACCTGGGCACCCAGCTGGACGGCGGGCAGATCTCGCGCCTTTACGGGGCGGACGTGTGCATGATCTGCGCCGGTTCCGCCACGGCCCTGCCCTCCCAGGAGGCAAAGCGCGCCACCGACGAGATCATGGCCAAGGTCATCATCCCCATGCACTACCGGGACGGGAACCGCGGCGGCCACAGGCTGGAGATGGTCAAGGATTTCGTCTGGCATTTCGAGTCCCCGGAGTTTATCCACTACTACGATACCGACACTTTTGAGGTCACACCGGACATGGAGCCCCAGGTGGCGGTGCTCAGGTATCTGGGGCCGGATGCCTGGACGAATCTGGCCCAGATCACCGAGAAGCAGGAGAAGCCCTCCCTGCTCGCCCGCATTTTGCGCAGAAAATAACGAAGTGTTCATATTTACAGCAGGGAAAAAATGTGATATAAAAGAAGGGGAAGTATTAGCAATTTAAAGAATAAAACAAGACAGGAGGAAATAACATGGTCAATTTTTCCGACAGAATGGACGGCATCCGGGCTTCCGATATCCGCGCGCTGCTGAAGCTTACCGCGCAGCCCGATATCATTTCCTTTGCCGGCGGCCTGCCCGCGCCCGAGCTCTTTCCCGTGGAAGACATTCAGACCGCCTTCGACGCCGTAATGCAGGAAAACGGCCGCGTCGCGCTGCAGTATGGCCAGACCGAGGGCTATGCCCCGCTGAGACAGCACATCGTCAACCGCATGGCCGCCAAGAACAGCATCCACACGGACCCCGACCATGTGATTCTGACCGCCGGCAGCCAGCAGGGTCTGGACTTCATCGGCAAGCTCTTTCTGAATCCGGGCGACGTGGTCGTGCTGGAAAGCCCCAGCTACCTGGGCGCCATCAACGCTTTCAAGCAGTATCAGCCCAACTTCGTCACCGTTCCCACGGATGAAAACGGCATGATCATGGAGGAGCTGGACCGCGTCCTCGCCACCACCGAGAACGTCAAGCTCATCTACATCATCCCCGATTTCCAGAACCCCTCCGGCCGCACCTGGCCGCTGGAGCGCCGCAAGCAGTTTTTGGACATCATCGGCAAGTACGGCGTGCCCGCCATCGAGGATAACCCCTATGGCGACCTGCGCTTCAAGGGCGAGTTCCAGCCCGCGCTCAAGAGCATGGACAAGGACGAGCTCATCATCTACTTCGGCACCTTCTCCAAGATCCTGTCCCCCGGCTTCCGCATCGGCTGGATCTGCGCCAATGAGGAGATCATCGAGAAGGTCAACCTGATCGCCCAGGCTGCTGTTCTGCAGACCGCGACGGTCAACGCGATGGTCGTCTCCAAGTATCTGGACCTGTTCGACATCGACGAGCATGTGGGCAAGATCCTGCCGGTCTACAAGCACCGCTGCGGCCTGATGATCGACACCATGCGCGAGTGTTTCCCGGAGGAAGCCAAGTTCACCGACCCGGACGGCGGCCTCTTCACCTGGGTGGAGCTGCCGGATTATATCAACACCCGCGACCTGGCTGCCGTGGCGCTGGAGCACAAGGTGGCCTTCGTGCCCGGCTCCGGCTTCTATCCCAAGGGCGATGTCAACAACGGCATGCGCCTGAACTACTCCTGCTCCACCGATGACCGCATCGTCAAGGGCATCCATCTGCTCTCTGACGTGATCAAGGGGGCCCTGAAATAATGCCCCTGGAGATCGGCCTCAAGGGCGCGGCGTCAGTGGACGTCGTGCCGGGCAATACCGCTGCCGCGGCGGGCTCCGGCGCGCTGCCCGTCTTCGCCACCCCCTCCATGATCGCCCTGATGGAAAAGGCGGCCATGGACTCGGTGCAGCCCTTCCTCGCGGAGGGGCAGGGGACTGTCGGTACCCGGATCGAGGTGTCCCACCTGGCGGCCACGCCTGTGGGTATGACCGTGCGCGCCGAGACTGAGCTAACGGAGATCGACCGCAAGCGCCTCACGTTTCTCGTCCGTGCCTACGCGGGCGAGGAATTGATCGGCGAAGGGCGGCATGAACGCTTCATCGTGGACAGCGAGCGCTTCCTGCAGAAGGCAGAGGCCAAACGAAAGTGAATCATAATACGGGGGATGTGTGTGCACATCCCCCGTGAGACTGTCAAAAAACTACCGCGATCGCTTTGAAAAACAGAGCCGCGGGGGAGCTCGAGGGGGCAAGACCCGCCTCGAGTACAATCAGACGCCGCCCCAAAAGCTTGATTATTCAAGCTTTTGGGAAAATGGTTTTTGTCTTCTGACAAAAACCTCGGCGGCAGAAGCGCAGTCAAAAAAGTCCATCTGGGGACTTTTTTGACAAGCTGACGGGGGATGTGTGTGCACATCCCCCGTTAGTTTTGAGTTTTAAGTTTTGAGTGCTGAGTTTTGATGAATCATATCTGACAAAAAGTTGGCTGAACCCGCAGCAAGAAGCGGATTCGGCCAACTTTTTCTGCGCAGGGAACCAACTGCCCTGCGGGTTGCTGATCACTGGCCACTTTTCACTCCGAGCGGGCCAGGGCCCCGGCGTCGGCAAAGACCCGGCGGATCTTCCCCGCATAGAGCCGCACCTCCACCGGCGCGTCGGCGAGCGGCATGCGCAGTACGAAGCGGGTGCCGCGGTGGGGGAGGCCCGTGAGAATGTCATACAGCGCGTCCAGGTTCTGGCCGTACCAGTCCTCCCACTGCAGCTTCTCCCGCAGCTCCTGATAGAGCTCGCCGATCTCGGCGGAGCAGGTGAAGTCCACAAACACCGTGCCGGTCAGGGCGGTCAGCAGCGCCTCGCAGCCCTCCAGCACATCGTCCCAGGTCTGCACAAAGTCCCGGGTGTACCAGGGGTCGGCCACGGCCTCACCCTCGCGCCCGGCGTAGTCCAAGAGGTTTTTGAGCTTGCCGTCCGGGTCGCCGTGAAACTTGCGGCGCATGTTCCACATGTTCTCCTCGTCCATACCGATCAGCAGATCGTAGTCGTCGTAATCGGCGCGGCGGATCTGCCGGGCGGTCTTGCCCGTGCAGTCGATGCCGTGCTCGCTGAGCACCCGGCGCATGGGAGGATAGACGGGGTTGCCGATCTCCTCCGTGCTGGTGGCGGCAGAGTCGATCAGGAACTCCTCCTCCAGCCCGGCGCGGCGCACCAGCTCCTTCAGCACAAACTCCGCCGCCGGACTGCGGCAGATATTGCCGTGGCAGACAAAAAGTATCTTAGTCAAATGCGATCAGCCTCCAAAAAAGCCGGTTTCTGCCGCAGTTTGCCGCGATTTGCCGGGCAGAAAAAGTTGTGAATAAAATGTGACTCTGTCACGGAAAAA
>Ga0310697_10002131_pt1 | contig 21592 bp, 13 predicted proteins | sample 172DNAGHGlowgp2_FD_203883 | JGI IMG/M metagenome (GOLD analysis project Ga0310697, IMG submission 203883) | Sheep rumen microbial communities from Palmerston North, Manawatu-Wanganui, New Zealand - 1728 DNA GHGlow gp2 (v2) (version 2) | ecosystem: Host-associated > Mammals > Digestive system >... | reverse complement strand
TGTCTTTGAGTTCCTGAAGACCTTGTTGTGCCACTGAACTGATGAAGATGACAGGGATGTCATCAGGCAGTCCTTCCTTGAGCATTTCCTTCAGTTCGTCGTCTTGTCCGAGGAGGTCGCACTTGGTGATGGCGAGCACACGCCCTTTGTCGAGCAGGTCGGGGTTGAACTGTGCCAACTCGTTGAGCAGCACGTCGTATTCATGACGGATGTCTTCAGTGTCGGCAGGCACCATGAAGAGCAGCAAGGAGTTGCGCTCGATGTGACGGAGAAAACGAAGCCCTAAACCACGCCCCTCGCTGGCACCCTCGATGATGCCGGGAATGTCGGCAATGACAAAGGAACGTCCGTCGCGATAGGACACGATGCCCAAGGAGGGTTCGAGTGTGGTGAAGGGGTAGTTGTCAATCTTCGGTTTGGCTGAAGAAATGGCGTTGACGAGGGTGGATTTGCCCGCATTGGGGAAACCTACGAGTCCCACGTCTGCCAAGAGTTTCAGTTCGAGAATGAAACTGCGTTCCTGCATGGGTTCGCCGGGTTGTGCGTAGCGAGGTGCCTTGTTGGTGGGTGTGGCAAAGTTGAAGTTGCCTAATCCTCCACGACCGCCTTTCAGCAGAATCACTTCCTGCTCGTGTTCGGTCACATCGCAGATGTATTCGCCCGTTTCGGCATCATACACCGCTGTACCGCAAGGCACTTCGATGTAGGCATTTGCCCCTTGCTTGCCGCTTGACTTGTTCTTCGAACCATTGCCACCATGTTCAGCCTGGATGTGACGGTCATAGCGCAGATGGAGCAATGTCCAGTAGTTGCGGTTGCCACGCAAAATGACATGACCACCGCGACCGCCATTGCCTCCGTCAGGACCACCCTTCGGTAAATACTTTGCACGGTGCATGTGGGTGGAACCTCGTCCACCACGCCCCGAGCGGCAATAGATCTTTACGTAATCAATGAAATTGGAATCCATAGAAGAAGTTAAAAACTAAAAACTAAAAACTAAAAGTAGAAGTTGCCTTGCCGTTAGGATTAAAGAAACTTCGACTTTTAGTTTTTAGTTTTTAACTTTTATTTTATACTATCGAGGAAAGCGAAGATTTCGCCCAGCATCACCTCCTTGGAACCCTTCCAAGTGAAGGTGTTACGGATGCCTTCCTGCTCAAACCACTTGGAGAGTGGCTCTGTCTGCTTGTGATACACTTCGAAACGCTTCTTGATGGTCTCTTCGTTGTCGTCGGCACGACCTTGCTCGATGGCACGGTTGAGGAGACGGGCGAGGAGAGTTTCTTCGTCAACGATGAGTTCAATCATGACACCCATGTCGTGCTTACGTTCAGCAAGCATCTTCTTGAGCGCTTCTGCCTGAGCGATGGTGCGTGGGAAGCCGTCGAAGATGACGCCTTTTCCTGCAGGGAGTGCATCGTAAGTCTTTGCGAGGATGTCAATCATCAGTTCATCGGGGATGAGTTGTCCGTTGTCGATGTATCCTTTGGCAATCTTGCCGAGTTCAGTACCGTTCTTGATTTCACTGCGGAGCACATCGCCAGTAGAGATGTGTCCCATACCATAGCGTGCGACGATCTCGTCGCTGTAGGTGCCTTTACCAGAACCTGGTGCACCAAAAATGATGATATTCTTCATTTGTTGTTTATGTTTGGAATTGAGTTTTTTAATGGGGTAATGGGGTAATGGGGAGGATGGCATGATGGGGTGAATGGGGAAGATGAAGGTGTCAGTCCTCTTTCACGACGTAGATGCTTTTGTAGTTGCGTCCCACTCCGTCGTAGTCAAGTCCGTAGCCCACAATGAATTCGTTAGGAATCTGCATGGCGCAGTACTTCACGTCGAGTGGCACGGCCAGTTTGCCAGGTTTCATGAGTAGAGTGGCAATCTCCACAGATTTGGCTCCCTTCGCCTTCAGTTGCGGTAAGAGGTTGTACATTGTGGTGCCCGTGTCGATGATGTCTTCGACAATGATGACATCACGATTTTCGATGCTTAGGGAAAGACCGATAAGTTCCTTCACTTTGCCAGTGGTGTCCATTCCTTCATAAGAAGAGTATTTGACAAACTGAATTTCGTGATCGAATGTGAGATGTCTGACAAGGTCTGCCGCAAAGATGAATGCGCCGTTGAGGATGGCGATGAGGATAGGGTTCTTCCCCTTGTAGTCGGCATTGAGTTTCTCTGCCAGAGCGGCAACCCTATCCGCGATTTGTCCGTGATGGATGAACGGCTCAAATTGCTTGTCTTTTATTGTAATCATTGATGTGTTGCTAAACTTGAATTTTATGCAAAGCTACACAAAAAATCGCTATTTGAGGGTAAAATCGGGAAGAATAACGTGAAAAAACATCATTCGAAGTGCTATTTTATCTTTTTTCCATCGTTTTTTTAATGTCGATTCACTATTTTTGCACACATAAAGAGAATCTCCATTCGCTAATTTTCGCAGAAATATGAAGATTTTATCAGCAGCTCAATTAAAAGCGGTAGATGCCTATACGATAGAAAAAGAACTTGCCAGTTCCACGGATCTGATGGAACGTGCCTCTCGTGCTGTGGCAGACAAGATTCGTTCTCGTTGGACTATCGACACCCCCATGAAGGTATTTGCAGGTCCCGGTAACAATGGGGGCGACGCATTGGCGATTGCCCGCATGTTGAGCGAGGCAAACTACAAGGTGTATGTGTATCTGTTCAACACCTCAGGGCGTCTTTCTCCTGACTGCCAACTCAACAAGCAGCGCTTGCTGGACTTTCAGAATGTGAAGAAGGACATGATGGGTGTGCATAATGTGGAGTTTACTGAAGTGACATCGCAATTCACGCCTCCGAAACTGGAGGAGGGGGATTTGATTATCGACGGTTTGTTTGGTACGGGGTTGTCGCGTCCGCTGAATGGTGGCTTTGCATCAGTGGTGAAGTACATTAACGCATCGCCTGCCACTGTCGTGTCGATAGATGTGCCATCGGGCTTGATGTGTGAGGACAACACCTATAATGTGATGAACCACATTGTCAAGGCAAATTACACTTATACCATCCAGTATCCCAAATTGGCGTTCTTCTTTCCAGAGAACGAACCGTATGTGGGCAATTGGGAGGTGCTGGATATTGGACTTCTTGATCCAGGCACGGAGGAAACAGCAACCTTCTATAACTTTACGGAGAAGAAAGACATGGTTGCGATGCTCAAGACGCGCTCGAAGTTTGCCCACAAGGGAACGATGGGGCATGCTGTGCTCATTGCAGGAAAGAAGGGTATGGCTGGTGCAGCGATTCTGAGTGCGAGGGCATGTATGCGCAGCGGATTGGGAAAACTGACCATTCGTGTGCCAGAAAGCAATGTGCGCATCATGCAGGAAGCTGTGCCTGAGGCTGTGCTCAATATTGATGTGGATGCCAACTGCTTCAGTCAGTCTTTTGACACCAGCGAATTCGATGCAATGGCGATAGGTCCCGGTATTGGCACGTCCGCTTACACGGTGCAGGCATTTATCGAGCAGGTCAGCATGACGAAGTGTGCAATGGTCATTGATGCAGATGCCTTAAATATCTTAGGTTCGCATCGAGGTTGGATCAATCAGTTGCCTCGTCATTGTATCCTCACTCCGCACAAGAAAGAACTGTTTGGATTGATCAGTACGACACGCAACTCCTACGAAGAGCTGGAACGCACACGTGAATTGGCTGTGCGTCAACGCATCTTCATCTTGATCAAAGGTGCTTATTCAGCCGTCGTCACTCCTTTGGGAAATGTTTATTTCAATTCGACAGGTAATCCGGGTATGGCAACAGCGGGTGCTGGTGATGTGCTGACGGGTGTCATCCTTTCGTTGCTGGCACAGGGGTATGATCCTGAGGTTGCTTTGAGACTAGGCGTTTATCTGCATGGTTTGGCAGGTGACCTCGCAGCGGAAGATCTCTCTTACGAAGGGCTGATTTCCACGGATATTGTCAACTATTTGCCAAAGGCTTTCAAGGAGCTGAGAAGAGTTTGATTAATTCATAATGCATAATTCATAATAGAGATAATAGCTCGAAGAATGAAAAGAAATATCATCACAGCATTGGCGGTCGGTTTGTCACTCTGCGCTATGGCTCAGACACAAGTGACGGAGTTCAATCCAGGCATTGCAGCTAATGGTGTGAATTATATGTTACCGAAAACAGTGCTGAGGGTGGATGCTTCAGCTGTCAAGGTGGTGTACACTCCTGGTGAATTTGCAAGATATGCAGACCGCTATCTTCACATCAGTGGGGTGGTTGCAGAACCTGCCACCACTTGGACGATCACAGCATTGTCAGTTAGTCAGGAAGGAGTGCCCGACACATCGAAAGTTTATACGGTGAAATTGAAGGACAAGACTGTGGCACCAATGGTGCAACTGACACCCAGCGGTATTTTGGTGGCTGTGAACACCCATACGGACATTCAGGAAAGTGTACTCCCTGAGATGCGTAGCACAAACCATAAAATGGATGCCCGTCAGTATCTCACGGAAGATATCCTTTCCGCCACTTCCACCGCCAAGATGGCTGAATTGACGGCTCAGGAGATTCTCGACATCAGAGAGAGCAAGAATGCCATTAAACGTGGACAGGTTGAGTCAATGCCGAAAGATGGTGCATCGTTGAAGATTGTCTTGGATGAGCTAAACCGTCAGGAAGAAGCCTTAACTCAGCTTTTCATTGGATATAGCGACACCACATTCACGGCAAAATCCTTCACCATCATACCCGATGAGGATATGGAAGAGCATGTGTTCTTGCGCTTCTCCCGTAAATTGGGTTTTGTTGATGCTGACGACTTGGCTGGAGATCCTTATTACCTCTCAGTAAAGGATAAGCACACGGTGGTTCTTCCTGATACAAAAGAGGCTGCAAAAAGAAAAATTGAAGGGTTGGTGTACAATATGCCCAGCATGGCAGACGTTACTATCAGTACGATGCAGAGTACTCTCTATAAGCAGGAACTGCCGTTCGCACAGTTTGGCACTATTGATATGCTCAGTCCAACACTCTTCAACAAGGGTGCCACCACGAAACTGACTTTCTATCCGGCTACGGGTGGATTGCAACATCTGGAACAATAGACAATAACTAATTCTATAATAACTTTATTTATAAATTTCTAAAACATTTAAAACATGAAAAAGTATTTAGCAGAAATGGTGGGAACGATGGTTCTTACACTTCTCGGTTGCGGTACTGCAGTATCGCTCAATTGTGGTTCAGACACAGCATCAGTGGTTGGTACAGCCGTAGCATTCGGTTTGGCTGTTGTGGCAATGGCTTATACCATTGGAGGTGTATCTGGTTGTCACATCAATCCGGCTATCACACTCGGTTGCCTCATCTCAAAGCGCATCAGCTGCAAGGATGCCACGATGTATATGCTTTTCCAAGTGATTGGTGCCATCATCGGTGCTGCCATTCTCTTTGCTTTGACTTCCAATGATATGGCTCAGGCTGGTGGTACACTTACTGGTGCTAACAGCTGTGGTGATCATGGTGTTGTGGTAGGTCTCATTGCTGAAATCGTTCTCACTTGCATCTTCGTGCTCGTAGTGCTTGGCTCTACTGACGAGAAGAAGGGTGCTGGCAATTTCGCTGGTCTCGCTATCGGTCTTTCACTCATCCTCATTCACCTCGTTGGTATTCACTACACTGGTACTTCTGTGAACCCTGCACGTTCCATCGGTCCTGCTATCTTCGAAGGTGGTCAGGCACTTAGCGACCTTTGGGTGTTCATCGTTGGTCCATTCGTAGGTGCAGCCATTGCTGCTGGCATTTGGAAGATTATTGGAGAAGAGAAATAAAATTACTCAACTTTCGGAAGTGACGAAGTGAATGGAGTTAACGAAGTAAACGACGATACCTGGCTACGAGAAAAACATCAGCATGACAAACGTTGATAACTTTGAGCGAAGCGATAACTTCTGTAACTCCTTAACTCCAAAAAAGTTGAGCACTTGCGAAACTTTAGTAAAATTAAAAGGTAATAGTTAAAAACAAAAAGTGAAAGTTACCTACCGTCAGACGGCAAGTAACTTTCACTTTTAGTTTTTTCTAACTTTCCCTTATTTCTTGAAGAAATCGAAGAAGAAGAACAGGGCAGCATAGCGAACAGGAACTCCCTTTGCGTAACCGATAGTGGCGTTATTGGAGTTTCTGACCGTACCATCAGAGCAGACCTTTCCACTGGTGGAGTTGTTGGAGTTTCTGACCGTACCATCAGAGTCAATCTTGCCGATGCTGGCATTGTTGCCATTGCGAACAGTCCCATCAGAATCAATCTTGCCGATGCTGGCATTGTTTGAGTTGCGGATGGTACCGTCGCGCTCAATCTTACCCACAGTTGAGTTGCTGCTGTTTCTCACTGTTCCGTCCGACTCAATCTTTCCGATGGTCGCATTGTTGGCGTTTCTCAAATCTTGGGCGTTTATTGACAGCGTGGTCAAGCCCAAAGCTAACAGTAAAAGTAATTTTTTCATAAACAGACCTCCTTTTAGATAGGTTTTGTGTGGCAAAGGTACGAATTATTAATTATTAATGAGGAATGAGGAATGAGGAATTGTTACTTTCTCAGTAAAAAAACACTCCGAATAGCAAATATTTCCTAAATTCTCACTCCTCACTCCTAATTCTTCGCTACCTTTGCACTCGTTATGACAGAAACAGAGCGACTTTGGAATGCAAATTACATGAAAGTATGGTGTGCCAACTTCATGATATTCTTCTCATTCATGGTGGTCACACCCTTGCTTCCGCTATATCTGAGTGAAACTTATCAAGCTGATAAGGACACGATTGGGTTTGTACTGTCGGGTTATACTCTGACAGCTCTTTTGGCACGTCCTATTGCGGGTTATCTGGTGGACAGTTTCTCGCGGAAAGTGGTGTTGCTGACGTGCTATTTCCTGTTCTTCGCCTTGTTTGCAGGGTATCTGATTGCAGGCACAATGACACTCTTTGCCATCATCAGAACGGCACATGGAGCACCGATGGGAGCGGTCACTGTGGCGAACAGCACGAGTGCGATAGATGTATTGCCATCATCAAGAAGGGCAGAGGGTATAGGGTATTATGGTTTGTCGAACAACCTAGCCACCAGCATGGCGCCTACGGTGGGATTGATTATTTATGATTCCATTGGTGATTACAATATCATCTTCTTGATTGCCTTGTGTGCAGCAGGTGTCGGACTTGCCATCAATGCAACGGTGCATTTTCCCACTAAGGAGATTGTGCCGAACAAAGACCCGCTTTCTTTGGACCGCTTCTTCCTCGTGAAAGGCTGGAGTGAAGGACTGGTGATGGTGTGTGTGGGCTTGTCATACGGAGTGCTTGCCACTTATCTTGCCATTTATGGAAAGGAAGAATTAGGTATGACAGCAGGTACGGGTGCTTGGTTCGCTGTGTTGTGTACGGGTTTGATTTTGTCGCGTCTGATTGGTGCCCGTTCCTTGCGGAAGGGTAAGGTGGTGGAGAATGTGAATCATGGCATTCTCATCAGTGTGTTTGGCTATCTGCTGTTTGCTTTGTTGAAGAATCCAATCGGTTATTATGGTGCCGCCATCATCATCGGATTGGGTAATGGTCACATCTGGCCAGGCATGCAGACGATGTTCATCAATTTAGCGCCAAACAACAAGCGAGGTACAGCCAATTCATCCCAACTGACGTGTTGGGACATCGGTATGGGGCTGGGTGTTGTGTTTGGTGGAATGGCGATTCACCATACTGGCTATTCGGCAGCATTCTGGTTTGCCTTTGTGGTCAATCTTGTGGGTGTCCTCTTTTATTTTATATATGTGAAGAGGCACTATGTCAAGAACCGATTAAGGTGAACAGTGCAAGACAATTGTTATAGTTGGTCATAGTTCTATTTTCATACCATCTTCAGCAAGGATGGTATGGGAAAAGATTTGTTGTGCCTCTTGAAGAAGGATGTCTTCAGACTTGTAGCGTGAGGAGAAATGACCGAGGATGAGTTTTCCGGCATGGGCATCAAGTGCAATTTGTGCAGCTTGTGCAGCTGTACTATGGTGGGTTTTCTTTGCAAGGAGGGCATGTTCTTGGGCGAAGGTTGCTTCGTGGTAGAGACATGTGATGTTCTGAAGTAGTTTTGCCAATGCGGGGCGATAGGTGGTGTCTGTGCAATAGGCATAAGAACGGACGGGGTCGGGTGGTGTGGTCAGTCGGTCATTGAGGATGATGGTCCCGTCGTCGGTAATCCAATCCATACCCGCCTTGATGTTGTTTATTTGAGAAACGGGGATGTGGTGAAAGTCAATCATGTCACGTCGTATGTGTCGTGGGGTGGTTTTTTCCTGAAACATATAGCCACAGCATGGAACGCGATGGGAAAGCGGAAGAGTGGTGATGGTGACGGAACGGTCTTCGTAGAGAATCTGTGGGGTTTTTGTGTCGATTTCGTGGAGGATAATCTTATAGGGGGAGTCGGCGCAGAAATAGTCGATTTGTGGTTGGAAGACGCGTGTGAGGTCTTGTGGCCCGTAGATGTGAAGGTCTTGTGTGCGTCCGAGCAATCCGAAGGTGGAGAGCATGCCGATTAGTCCGAATACATGGTCGCCATGCAGGTGTGTGAGGAAGATGGCTTGCAAATGGGAGAAACTGAGGTGTGAACGTCGCAATGCCATTTGTGTCCCTTCCGCACAATCGAGCATGAAGAGTTTTTCGCGGATGTTTACAATCTGTGAGGAGCTGAGGCGTTTAGGAGTGGGGAGGGCAGCACCGCAACCGAGTATGTGAATTTCGAACTTTTCCATTTAGTATCTCTTTTGAGGGTGTCGACGACAGAAAGCGAGGAAGTCGCAGTGGGCGCAGTTCTGTTCGTCGGTGCATTGGGCGAAAATACCGTGTTCGGGATTTTCATCGTAGGAGGTGAACATCTCTTTGATTTTCTTGTAGATGAGTGTGTTGAAGACTTCTGCGTATTGAGTTTTGAAGTCTTCCATCGCTTCTTTCTTGGCACCTTCAGCAGGAGCGAGCTGGATGATGCCGGAATAGTTTTTCTCATCTTCTTTCGTGCAGTACATGAGGGCGGGGACGAGGTGGCAGTTGACAGTTGACAGTTGAGGGTTGACAATTTTGGGATGGCAGTGGGGATTGGTGAGGATGGTGCAGTAGCAGAGGGTCTGCATGATGTGATAGTTGTTGGTGCATTTTTGTGTGTCAAAGAGTTCTTCGATGGTTTTGGCAGTCTGTGGTTTGTTGCTGGTTTTATAATCGACAATGCGTATGCGGTCACATGCAGGTGTGTGGAGCAAATCGAGACGGTCGATGTAACCTCCGAAGTTATAGTTGACAGTTGACAGTTGACAGTTGACGGTTGGCAAAGGGATGGTGTATTTCTGCTCCAAACTGATGATTTGCCAAAATCCGCCCTGTGTTTCCAATTCGTCAGCCATTCTGGCATCTGTTTTGATTTGGTTGATGATGAACTGCTTGATGACGTGACGATTGATCAGTTGTGTGCCGTTGAGGGGTAAAGGGTAATAGGCAGAAAAGGCGTTGTTGAGTTTCTGGACAATCAGCGATTCGTCTGATGCCAATGCCCATACGTCAGCACTGGTGAAAGGTTTGCCCACATAGGGCTCATAGAGTTGTCTCATGGATTCGTGGAAGATGGTGCCGAATGTGGATTTATCAACATCTTCGGTCACTTCCTTGTCGGGACGTATGCCCATCACATGGTTGAAATAGAATTTGAGGGGGCACTGCATATAGGTGTTGATGGCAGAAGGTGAGAGCATGCGTTCGCCACTGAAACGGGTTTGGAATTGCTTCATCACTTCCGATGTCTTCACCACACTGTATGGTTCTGCCGCCTGTGTCTCGCTGGAAGCTGTAAAAGCTCGGAGACTGATTTCCTGTCCCTTGCCGAAGAGGTCATCGGCTTCAGCCAATGTCTGCAGCATGAAACGTGACATCTCACCCTTGTTGCCGTTTTCCGTGCTGACATTATAGAGTAGGGTGATGTGTTCAGCACGTTGCAGGAGACGGTAGTAATAATATGCGTAAAGGCTCACTTCACGCTCGATGGTGGTCATTCCATAGGCGGCACGGAGGGTGTATGGGATGAGGGAAGAACGTTTGTCGCCTTTAGGCATCTGCCCCTCATTGACGGAAAGCATGATGACGTTGCGGAAGTCGAGATTTCGTGTTTCAAGCAATCCCATCACTTGCAATCCCATGGCAGGTTCACCATGAAAGGGAATGCTTGCTTGGCTGATTTGCTGCCGAATGAGCCGTGACAGCGTTTCGTCACTTACAACCAGTGCAGCCCTTTTGCTTCCTGAACCCTGTCCCTCTTGCAGCGTGTGGATGCGGTTCACCACCGTGTATGCCACAAAAAGGCTCTCTTTGTATATCTGCAAGGTGAAGTCCTTGTCGTCAAATGTTTCCTGATAACAATGTCCTACCATCGAAATGATGTCAGCCAGATAGGCAGTCAGTCCCAAGCCAGAAGCAGGCGTGAAGATGCGTCTCAGTGTGTCGTTGTCAGCCAGCAGTTCCGTGCTGGGGAAGACGATGTTCTTCTTCGAAAGCATGCGCAGTTTCTCCTCACAAGCGCTGCCCGCAAGTTTCTGAACAAATGCATGTTTCAACACGGCAGCCACCTGTTTATGTCGCCACGCACCAGACGAGGTGCGCCCATGCACCTGCAGCTCCAGCAAGGTCTGAACCAACGAAAACACGGGGGTGTTCATCAGGGGGTAGCCCATGGTTACGTTGATGGACTGCACCTGCCCGATACTGTGAAGCACAGGTTGCAGCAGGCTTTCGTTGCAGAGAATCACCGCCGACTCTATCAGCGGTTCACCCTCTTTCAGATGCGTGCGTCTCCATTCGTCAACATAGCGAGCCTGGGCATTATCCGTCGGAGATTGGATGAAAGTGATTTCCTTCCGTTTCCGCATGTTCCGGAACAGGTCTTTCCCCTTGAACTCGTCACCCAACACTTGGATGTTCTCCTGAATGAACTGCCCAGCCTCATAGCCCGCCTTTCCCTGACGTCTCTGCATATAGGCAACGTCGTAGTCCCAATAGAACTTGGCATCATGGTTCAGCTTCAGGTAGCGGAACAGCTCCATTTCAGTCTTATTGAGCACGTTGAAGCCCACCATCACATAAGTCTTCGAAGTCAGTCTCCTGTCTGTCCGTTTTCTCACCTCCTCATCCTTACCTGTCAATGCTTCGATGACACAGCGTTTCAGCATACCCTCATACACCATCGCATCCCCCTCAGCTGTCAGCAGCGCATGCCGATAGTCTTCGTAAATCTCAGTCAGCGAGTTCCATAAGGATTTGAAATGAAGTTTGAGGGCAGAGGGCTGGTGCTTATCGAAAAAAGAACCGAAGAAATGTTCAATGGCATCTCTTTGTTCCTTGTCCAAAAAAGAGAAATCGGTCATATCCTTCCACTCGGCAATGTTCAGGAACAGTTTGTCAGGTTCCACCATGTTGTTGTCGATGTCTTGAAAATCGCTCAGCATCGTCTCCATCAGAGAGTAGAGTTGGTCGAGCGATTTTGTGGGCTTCATCTTCGCTTGATAGACTTCCCACAAGGTCACCACCAATGCAATAGGGTCACCAATCGTGTGTTCAGACAAGGAAGCGAACAGTTCGCTGATGGTGGTGTAGTCGGGAGCCCACATGGCCAAATTCCCATCATCAGCCGTCAGCTGTCTTTTCTCCCACAAATAGTTGTTGAGAAACAGACTCGCACGTTTATTGGGGAAAATAATTGTGGTGTCCTGAAAGTTGCCCTCCATCTTATCATAGAGGTCATCAGCTACAAGTTTAAGAAACGTGGTCATGAGGGTTGAGGACTGAGAGATTAGGGTTTAGAGATTAGATATTAGAGATTAGAGTTGAGAGTTGACAATTGACAGTTGACAAACTCATCGTACATCGTACATTTATCTGATGGTTTTCTCTCTGGCAGGTATCGTCGTTAACTCCTTTAACTTCGATTACTTCGAGCGTAGCGATAACTGCCGAAAGTTGAGTAATTCCAATTTTCATTTTGCGAAGCACATTTTCTTACATGCCAGGGAAAGGGAATCCTCCGAAACCGCCATTAAATTGTGGCTTGATTTCTTTCAGTGGTTGGATGTGAGGTTCGAAATCCTTATCGAACCGGGCAATGTTTTTGTCAAGAAAATCGAGACGATCAGCCAGCCATTGTTTCAACACATTGATTTCCTCTTCATAAGAACTAACCCGATAGGCTGCAAACCAAGAGATGGCATCGCCGCCACCGAATCCTCCTCCGCCACCGAATCCACCGAACATACCACCGAATCCTCCTTGGTTATTGGATTGATGTTGCTGTGCCTTCTGCTCTTCGCTGACAAGCAGTTCGGGGTATTCCTTGAAGTGTCTGTCTTTCGCTTGTGCCACCAATTTGACATGATTGTCGATGTATTCGTTGATGGCTTTATTGCTTAAGATGGTCTTTCGCAGAGACTGATAGCGCACCTTTACAGCCTTACGGAAAGCGGGGTCTTGCAAAAGTCGCTGCCACATGGCAGGAGTGGGTTGTGTATTGCCACCTTCGAAACACCACGCATCGATTTTGTTGGCATTGCAGAAGTTGCAGTTCCCGTATGCCAAGTTGTAATCCCACACTGGTCCTGCAAAAAGTTTTCCTCCAGTACCATCCTCGTTTTGCCGTTCTTTATAGAAATAGGCACTACGCTTAAAACCATCTGCATTCAGGCTCAGTTCTGTATGGATGAAGTAATCGACAAACGATGACACGTCGATGTATTTCGCATAACCCTTTTTGGGGTCGGCAAAGTCCTCAGATTGGATGACCTTTTCCGTCTCCTCAATGTATTGCTGGATGTATGCAAACTGTTCGGGCTGCAAAGCTTTCTTTTTGGGATAGAGGCAAGTCCACGTGATTTGGCTGGTCATGATGCCTTCGCCGATACCTGGAACTTTCGACGAGAAGGTGGCATCATCTTCATTGTAAGTATCGATGCGCAAGAGGTAGCCACCAGTCATGTTGGCACCCTCAGTGTCGATTTTACGTATTTTGTCGATATTCACCCTGTCAACTCCACGTTTGATGGCTTCGGTAAGGATGTAGATGCCGATATATTCACCATCCATCAACACTTCCACCATCTGGGTGCGTGGTCCCCAATGTCCCATTTCGCGCCAGAGATGGAAAGCGAGTGGGTCTCTCAGCATGGAAACGTCGTTGTAGGGGCACAGCAATACCCAATCGCTACCGGCAGGCATGCCTAAAAGGCTTACCTTCAACTCCTTTCCCTCTTCGTTGCGTGTTTCGATAGTGTATTTCTTCTGATTGAACGCCAACGAACTATTGCCACGAAGTTTGATGCCGATATATCCGTCATATCCCTCCATCTTCATCCTTGCTGTCACTTTTTCTTGGGCATTTGGCGGTGTGTCGGTGGTGATGCTGATGACGGGTAGATTGGATGCCAAATGATCCATCTTTGTATGTTTCACTTTTGGAAACATGTCTCCCATGTTGAAATTGCCAAAATTCATGTTGAAGCCACCAAACTGGGCTGTTGCGCTTGTGGAGCAGAGCATGCAGGTGGTCATTGTCATCACAAAGACTATGCTCCTCAGGCATCTTTTTCTTCTTTTCATAATCAGTCTTTCTATAAATAGGTGTTAATAAAAAAGTTTATACAGGTATGACGAGTTCGTCAAGAATGTACCACAAGTAAGCTCGGATGCTGGTGTAGCCAATCTGTTTCAGCAACTTTTTGTAGTCTTCTATCTGTTGCCGATTCTCGCGAGGGGCGACAAAGGCACCGTCCGCATTTTGTTTTACGACACCCTGTGCCGTCTTATAGTCAATGATGATGGCTTGATGGTCGCATACGACGACTCGGTCAGGACGTTTGGTGTTGGGTGTTTGGTTTTCGAGAAAGAGGATGGCGCGTTCGTTGAGCACTTGCCATTTATCTGAAAACCATTCAGGATGTTGGGGTGTGATGTCTTCAATCAAATCGGTCACCCTCTTTTGTGCCTCTTGTGCCTCCAGCAGTGTGCCGAAACATCCTCTGGATTTCAGCAGTTGAATGGCGTGCGGCACATCCTCCAAAGTGTGGAGGTGTTGGAAGATATTGTGATAGAGGTTACCAAGGCTGATGAGCCGTATTCTTTCCGTATGCCGTTGCGTGTGGGGATTGAGTGAATCCTTCTTGATGAACATGTCGGATTCGTAGCTCTGTTTGAACTCTGTGGGAGGAGGGTAGGAATGGAAGGAAACATGCAAAGGCTCATACTCACATTCCATCACGTTCCGTTCCTGTTTCTTTTTCTCACAGGAGGTTGGAACGATAGCTCCGTCTCGGAAGCAGGTGATGACTCCTTCAATGTCTGCCTGTTCCATATTCTCGGGCAACGCCTTGATGAGAAGAGACTGTACATCGTTGATGTCGTCATCAGCTTTCTTTTCTCCTATCTTATGTCCAGTCAGGATGATAAGATTATGTTTCGCGCGCGTGAACGCCACGTACAGCACATTGATGTTGTCGACCAAAGTACGCAGTTCCTCGTCCTCACGGTCTTGGTTGAAAATGCTGTCTTTCTTGGCTTTTCCTACGCAGATGGGAAGTAATGGCATTTGGTTGTAAGGGGCTTCTTCAGGAATGCACCACATCACCACATTTTCTTTAGGGGTGATGGACCATGAATAGAATGGGATGATGACACTGTGGAACTCCAAACCTTTTGATTTATGGATGGTCATGATGCGTACTCCGTCCGATGCACCGTTAGGAATCGTTTTTTCACAGAGTTTGTCATCCCATGCTTTCAGGAAAGTATCCAAGTCTGTCAAGTTCTCTTCACAGAAATGGTCCACGATGTCGTTGAAGAAAAGAAGGTAGGCATCCTGATTCTTGAATTGGTTCAGTTGGAAAATCCGATAGATCTCTTCCACCTGCTCCGTGAGTGCCTTGAACTTCAGCTCCTTTCGTGCTTCCTTGCCAAAAAGCGGAGGGATGGGTTTGCCATAGTGGTGCTCCAATGTCATGAGATACAGCGCTTCGTCTTGTGCTGACAACACCCTTAAGGCATCAATGATGACGACGATGGCAGGGGATGCATCCAGACGGAATGCATCGTCGGACACCACTTTCACCTGCAACACGTCTTGATGAGCATTGAAGTAATCACAGATGAGTGGCACCTCTCGGTTCACTCTCACTAATATTGTGATGTCGTTGGCATCCACGCCGTTGTCCATCAGTTCCTTCACCGACAGTTGAATGCGTTGCAGCGTTGCCTCATGATAATCCTTAGGAGTGCCTTTCTCCCATATTTCGGGTGGGGGAGTCTTGTCCATTTGGTGATAATCAATGTTCTCAACCTTGACATACCCCTTGTCTCCCAACTTTTTTGTCTTCTGTTTCAACTTGTTGTAAGCCACACTGAGAGCAGGGCAGTCATGTTGTAACAGCTTTGTGGCGTTCTCAAAGATTTTGTTGTTGAACTCCACCACACGTTTGGACGAGCGGAAGTTGTATATGGCAGGAATGTCTCCGATGTACGCTGCCAAATCCTTGTCCTTCTCAATATTGTTCAGAATCTGCCAGTCTGAATTGCGGAAACGGTAGATGCTTTGTTTCACATCACCAACAATCAGGCACGAACCGTCCATCGCCAAGCTGTTCATGATGAGTGGCTTGAAGTTGCTCCATTGAAGGGTGGAGGTGTCTTGAAATTCATCTATCATGATGTGTTTGATGGAAGCGCCTGTCTTTTCGTAGATGAAAGGAATGTCTTGATTGTTGATGACATTACGCAGGAAATTGGCAGTTTCGGATAGCAGAAAGCGATTGTTCTCCTCATTCAACAACTTGACCATCTGACTGATTTGATTGAGCAGCATGAGGGAGTAAAGATGCTGCCCGATGGCGGTCACAGAGTGCAGATGCCTGACATATTTGGCATGCAGGTTGAAAGTTTCCTCCAGCATCGGCATCAGAGTGGTTTTCACTTTCGCTTCTAGCACATTGCGGTTTTTCGATGACTTCTTGAACCACTTGCCCACTTCTGATGTATAGGCTTCGATGCTGTCCGAGAAAGTTCCCCGGATTTTGTTTGTAGGCTCCGTAATCCTGTAGTCACCCACCTTCTCCATGAAGGTGACGATGGCACTGCTGCCATCCCTCTCGGTCATTCCCACACGCTCATATTCTGCCAGCAGCCTTCTGCCCATCTCCATCACAGCCAGTTTCTCTTCTTCCAAACCTTGATTGATAATAGTGCGGTACTTATATATCTCGTTAATGTCAGTGATTTTCTTTCTGATTTCCTCACTGTGAATGAGGTAATTCTCCTTAAAGATATTGCGCCCGAACTCCTTCACCGTTTCATTCACTTGCCACGAGCGGTTTGCTCTGATTTCCTCTTCAATGAAATCAACGATGGTCTTGAACTCGCTGGAGTTCTCCCTCAGCGTCTCGATGATTTTGTCAATGGCATCAGACAGCACCTCTGTCTCATCCAGTTCCACCTTCAAGTTGGCCGACAATTCCAGCTCGTTGGCAAGTTCACGGACGATACCTTGAAAGAAGGAGTCAATCGTCTCAATACGGAAACGGCTATAATCATGCACGATGTTCGACAGCGCCTCATTCGCCCTTTGCCGCAAGACGTTCCCGTCGATGCTCAGAATGGTGGAGCGGTACGGCTCTTCCCCATACAGGGGCATCGTCAGACGTGCATGTAGATTGTCCAAAATCTTCTCAACATAATTGTTGGCACCTTCCAGGCTATTGGCAATCCCATAGAGCGTGCCGAGAATACGTTGCTTCATCTCAGCAGTCGCCTTGTTGGTGAAAGTGACGGCAAGAATGTTCTGATACTCCATCGGATTGATTGCCAGCAAGGAGATGTATTCAACAGCCAGTGTAAACGTCTTTCCTGAACCAGCAGACGCCTTGTAGATGCGAAGAGGCTTGAATACATCCTTCTTCTTTCCTACAATGACCTCATCCACCCTTCTATCGTGTGGTTCAGTAGGGATGGAGTCCACCATTTGGAAAGGGAAAGCCAATCCGACCAGAGGGCAGGAGAGAAGAGGAATCAATCGGTCATAATACCCCTTTCCCCGTCCGAGGCGGTCCCCCTCAGGCGTAAAAGCCATACCGGGAATGACGGCAAGGTCAATCCCTGAATAGTCGGTGAAGACGGGACCCTGTGACTCTTGGATACCGAAAGTGGGGGATACATCCATCAATTGGTCATTTACATATTCGTGCAATTGCAACGTGTCGCCCACCACCGTCGGCAACAAAACCTTTCTTCCGGACGCAACAAGAGAGGTAATGATGTCATGGGTGCAGACTTCATCAGGCAAGGAATGGTAGAGGAGTATGACGTGACATTGTTTCATACTCTCTATGCGTTCAAGCAGTGCAGATGCTATTTCCCTGCTGAAAGATTTCAGTTCCTCAGTCGAATGTTGCTTTTTTCTTTCCCGAATCAGCTTTCTTAGTTCCTGTTTGGTCACTTGGAGGTTGGAAAATTAGGAGTTAGGAATTAGGAGCTAAAGGTTCTCATTTCTCATTTAGCGCTTAGCGTTGGTTTTGTTTGTTTTGTCTTGAAAAGTTGTATGGCTTTTTCCAGCGTGATGTCGTTGCGGTTAAGATACTGTACGTAGTCACTCATTTCCAACATATTGTAGATGATGCTGCCATAGATGGCTTGCTCAAAGAGATGCTGCGACTTAATGATCATGTTGTTGCGACGCCTTATGCCTTTGTTGTCAGCATAATGGACAAAAGAGTCCACAAGTCCCTGACGGCGCAGATACTTTTCCAAATCCGCAGCATTGTCATAGACGGACAGTTTCTCGCGGTTGTTGTCGGTGTATTCAAAACAGAATTGAGCGATGACTCCCTGAGAGACACATTCAGTGTAGTATGGTGTCAGAGCAGTTGTATCCTCTGCCACAAAATAGTCGGGCATGATGCCTCCACCGCCATATACGATGCGTCCTATGCTGGTCTTGTATTTCTCGCCACTTTGGTGGATACTGTCCTGACTGAAGAACTCACCTCGTTCATAGCGGGTGATTAAATCCATTTCGTACTCCTTCGGCTGTCCCTTTACATAGGGTTTCTGGATACAACGCCCCGAAGGTGTGTAATAGCGTGCAATGGTCAGATGGATGAGGGAACCGTCTGCAAACTCGATAGGTTGCTGCACGAGTCCCTTGCCGAAAGAACGGCGTCCCACAATGACTCCCCTGTCGTTGTCCTGAATGGCTCCTGAGAAGATTTCGGCAGCAGAGGCAGTCCTCTCATCAATGAGCACGAGGAGGGGCAGGTCTTGATAGGAACCACGTCCGTCACTTCGATATTCTTCTCGGCGTGAACGTCTTCCTTGGGTATAGACAATCAGGCGATTCTTGGGCAGGAACTCATTTACCATTTGGATGGCAGCAGAGAGGTATCCACCCCCGTTGCCGCGCAGGTCGATGACGAGCCCCTTGAACCCCTCAACCTCCAGTTCGGCAAGGGAGGTGAGCAGTTCGGCATAAGTGGTTTCTCCGAAATTCTTGATGTTGATATAGCCGAGTTCCTTGTTAATCATGTATGTCGCGTCCACGCTCTTCAGAGGAATGTCTCCACGTACGACGACAAAAGAGATGGGTTTCTTCTGCCCGTGCCGCAGCACGTCAATCTTGACCTGTGTGCCTTTCTCTCCCTTCAGTCGGTGGAGGGTTTCTTCATTGGTGACGACTTTCCCGACATAGGGCTCTCCGTCCACAGCCACAATCTTGTCGCCTGCAAGGATGCCGACCTTCTCGGAGGGACCGCCCTTGATGATGCCCGTCACCCTCACTGTGTCTTCGCGGATGACAAACTGGATGCCCACTCCGCTAAAGGAACCTTTTAAGTCATCGTTTGCTGTTTTCGCATCTTTAGCAGAGATATAAGTGGAATGTGGGTCAAGTTCTTCCAATATTTTCGGCATTGACTGCTCTACAATCGATGCAATGTCAACAGTGTCGACATATTGGTCATCGATGATATGCAGCAGGTCGTTCAGCTTGTTGGACGATGTGTTGATGATGTTGAGCCGATTGCCAGCAAATCGGTTGGCGAAGAAAGTGCCAATGACGATGCCGACAACAACGCTGACGGCGATGATGATGGGAACCCAACGGTTGTTCCTGTTGATATTGTTGCTCATAATGTGGTTGGTTCGTCTGGATTGATATATTCTACTTTGATATTTGCCCGTTGCAAAAGTTTAATCCCATCTTCCAATCGGTAGTGCTCGGAATAGACAACCCGTTTGATGCCTGCTTGAATGATGAGTTTGGCACATTCGATGCAGGGTGATGCGGTAACGTACAGAGTGGCACCATCGCTGGAGTTGTGGCTTCGCGCCAGTTTTGTGATGGCATTGGCTTCTGCATGCAATACGTAGGGCTTGGTCACATTGTTTTCGTCCTCGCAGATGTTCTCAAATCCTGAGGGTGTGCCGTTGTAGCCGTCTGAGATGATGGCTTTGTTTTTCACCACAAGTGCTCCTACTTGACGGCGCTTGCAATAGGAGTTTTCTGCCCAGATTCGTGCCATGCGCACATAGCGGCAGTCGAGGTTGTATTTTTTCTTTTCTTCTTCTGTCATGATGAGTGATAGGATGAGATTATTTTATTCCATTGCGATGGAGCAGGGCATCGATGGTGGGCGCCTGTTCGCGGAATCGCTTGTATAGAGTCATGGGGTGTTCGGTTCCCCCCTTGGAGAGGATGTTGTCACGGAAACTCTGTGCGGTGGCTGTGTCGAAGATTCCATGTTTCTGAAAATGGGAGAATGTGTCGGCATCGAGCACTTCTGCCCACTTGTAGCTGTAATATCCTGCGGAGTAGCCGCCTGCCATGATGTGGGAGAACTGGGTGGACATGCATGTGCCTTTCACTTCGGGCAGAACTTTTGCACGGCGGCAGGCTTCACGCTCGAATGTGAGCAGGTCGGTGCTAAACTCGTCTTTTAATGTGTAGAAAGCCATGTCGAGCAGACCGAAACTGACCTGCCGCATGCATGCGTATGCCACATTGAAGTTGCGGCTGGCGATGATGCGGTGGAGGAGTTCCTGAGGTATGGGTTTGCCTGTCTCGTAATGGGTGGCGAACGTATTGAGGAAGTCGGGTTGGATGCTGTAGTTTTCCATGAACTGCGAGGGCAGCTCGACGAAGTCCCAATAGACATTGGTGCCTGAGAGGGAGCGATAGGTGGTGTTGGCAAAGATGCCGTGGAGGGCATGCCCAAATTCGTGCAGGAAGGTTTCCAGCTCGCCAAGTGTGAGCAGGGCAGGTTTGCCGTCGGTAGCTCGGGAGAGGTTCATGACGATGGATACCTGTGGGCGTGAGTTGGTGCCGTCGGGTTCGGTCCATTGCTCCTTGTAGTTTGTCATCCACGCCCCAGACTTTTTGGAGGCTCGGGGATGAAAGTCGCAGTAGAGCAGGGCGAGGTATGTGCCATCTTTGTCGAACACGTCATAGGCTTCCACGTCTGGATGATAGACGGGCACGTCGGCATTGCGTCGGAAGGTGATGCCGTAGAGTGTGGTGGCGAGTCCGAACACTCCCTGCTTCACCTTGGAGAGTTCAAGGTAGGGACGGAGCATCTCGCTGTTGATGTTGAACTGTTGCTCTTTCAGTTTGTTGGCATAGTATGGAAAGTCCCAGGGGAAGAAAGAGTTGAGAGCTGAGGGCTGAGGGCTGAGGGCTGAGGGGGGGAGGCTTTGCTCATACAGTTTCTCCACAGCTTCGACTTCTTTTTTTGCCACGGGCATGTATGCGTCGATGAGCTGATTGAGCAGCTGATAGACGTTGTCTTTGGTTTCTGCCATGCGTCGGGCAAGGGCGTAGTCGGCGTAGGTGTCGTAGCCAAGCAGTTGTGCTTTGGCTCGGTGAAGGTTGACTATCTTTTTGACGATGTCGACATTGTTGTTATCGCCCGGGTGGGTGCAGAGGGTGTTGTATGCCCTGTACATCTTTTCGCGGAGCTCACGGCGTGAGGAGTAGGTGAGGAAGGGTGTGTAGGAGGGGGCTTGCAGGGTGAACACGTAGCCGTCTATGTGGCGTTCCTTGGCTGTCTGTCGGGCAAGGTCGATGGCGCTGTCGGGCAGTCCTTCGAGTTCGGTCTCGTCGGTGATGTGCAGGATGAAGCTGTTGGTGTCCTTGAGTTTGTTTTGGGAGAACTGGAGTGAGAGCACACCCAGTTCTGCGGAGATGTGGCGAAGCTGCTCTTTCTGCTGGTCGGATAACAGGGCGCCGTTCCTGACGAACCCCTCGTAGGTGTTGGTGAGGAGCATTCGCTGTTCGGGGTTCAGATGTGCGAATTGGTCGGAGGCGTGGTCATCGTACACTGCCTTGACGCGCCTGAACAAGCCTTCGTTCAGCATGATGTTGTTGGAGTGTTCGGAGAGGATGGGCGACATCTTCTGTGCCAGCGTGTCGAGGAAGTCGGTGGTTTCGGCACTGAGCAGGTTGAAGAAGACGGTGGTCACGCGGTCGAGCAGTTGTCCGCTCCGCTCC
>Ga0310697_10002130_pt1 | contig 21606 bp, 17 predicted proteins | sample 172DNAGHGlowgp2_FD_203883 | JGI IMG/M metagenome (GOLD analysis project Ga0310697, IMG submission 203883) | Sheep rumen microbial communities from Palmerston North, Manawatu-Wanganui, New Zealand - 1728 DNA GHGlow gp2 (v2) (version 2) | ecosystem: Host-associated > Mammals > Digestive system >... | reverse complement strand
GCCCCGAGGCGAAGAGGTCGCTGTAAAGCGGCGCCCCGGAGACCGTCTCCAGGGTCACCCTCGTGACGAACTCCAGCGCGTGCTCCGTGGCGGCGCAGCGCACCTCGTGCCCTGCCTTCTTCAGCAGACGCACCAGCTCCGGCGCCTTGTAGGCCGCTATGCCCCCTGTGATGCCGACGATAATCTTCATCCTGATAGTCTTACTGACGCGTTATCGCACTAACGCATTAACACATTCAAGCGTTCTCCTTGATGACCTCTTCCTCGAGGGCTTCAAGTTTGCGGGCCTGATTGTCCTCCTTGGCGGGGTTGCGGTAGTAGATGTTGCCTTCGAGGTACTCCTCGGTGGCTTCGAGTGTGGGCTTGGGCATCTGCTCGAAACGGCGCACAATCTCTATCTGCTCGCGGTTTTCGAACATCTCGTCCAAGGCGTCGCTGTTGCTCTTGAAGTCGTCGATTTTGTTGTGCAGCTCTTTCTTCTCCTCGGCGGCAATCTGGTTGGCGCGTTTGGTAAGCACGGCCACGGTCTCGTAGATATTATCGGTCATCTGGCTGAAATCGGCCGTGTTGCGGGTGATGGTCGTCGTCACCACTTTCTTTTTCTCTTCCATGGGATTTGTTGTTGTATGTCTTTGTATATCTGTTTTGTCTCTATTGTCTTAGTGTGTCCTTTCAGGCTCGTTCAGCCTCGCTTCGGACTGAAATCTCAGAACTTCCCGCTCTTCTCAAGGTCGGTGAGGGCGGCGCGGGCCTTGGTGTAAATGTCCTGTGCCTCGGCTAAGTATTTCGAGTCCTTGAAGCTGCTGCTGAAGCGGTCGAAGTCGCCCGTGACCTGCTGCAGCCGCTCGCGCTGCTTCTCCTCGCGGCTCCCAATGGCGTAAAGGTAGCCTGAGCGGAGCATGTAGAACATGGCGTCCTCGCGCATGGGGGCGTCGGGGTAGAGGTTTATGAAGTTCTTGAAGCTCTCGTATGCAGCACTGTATTCCTCGATGAAGTAATACCCGTAGGCTATCTCGTAGTCCTTGCGCAGCAGTTTCCCGCGCATCTCGTCGAGGTAGCGGTTCACTTCCGGCATGTGGATGCTTTGAGGCCACCGCTCGGCGAACATCTCGAACTGCTCTATGGCCTTGCGCGTGGTGGTCTGGTCGAGCGAATAGGACGGCGACTCGATGTAGGCGCAGTAGGCGGCCAGGAAGACTGCCTCCTCGAGGTGCTCGCTGTAGGGATACAGTCGGGCAAACCGCGAGAACTGGTACCCGGCCATGTAGTAGTCTTTCTCCTTGTATAGCGACTGCGCATAGTACCACGCTATGTTCTCCGCGTTCTCCTTGCCACGGTAGGAGAGGGTGAGGTTCTCGAACAGCTGTATGGCTTTGGTGTAGCTGTTGTCCTCGTAATATTTCATCGCAGCGGCATACTTGGCAGCATAATCGTTGCTCTTGAGCAATTTCTCAAATCCGTTGCATGAGGTTGCCAATAAGGCTATTATGGCGATTTCGAGTATTGTCAGGCCTTTTTTCATAGGCTGCAAAGATACAACTTTTTTTTTGATTCGCGCTCCCCTTTTTTAGGGTAATTTATAATACCCTAATTTTCAGCACCGTGGTCGGAGCCTCTCTACCCCCTCTCTACCCCTTCTCTACCCCCTCTCTACCCCCTCGTGTGGAAATGGCTGGTCGGACGGCAGTTCGGGCTGGGCGGAATGTGCCGGCGGTGGGGGCTGCGGACGGCAATCCAGCCGTCGCCGAAACCTCGCGTCTGAGGCCCAAAAAGCCGAAACAGCGCCCTCGGACCGATGAAAAAAACACTCCCGCGGCAAGGGATAATAAAAAATTACACCTTGATACAGAGTGTATTGGAAAATAATTTAGGCAAAAAAACATCCAATCAAAAAAATATTCGTAATATTGCCGCTTGAATTATAGGCCTATAACATGATCGGAACAAAGCTAAAGACCAAGCTGAAATATACCGCGCTGGGCATCCTTCTCCTGGCTTCCGGCACCGCCGGTGCTCAGGATGTGGGTTTCTCCCAGTTCTATGCCAACCCGCTGTATCTCAATCCCGCCTTCGCCGGTACGGCAGTGGCGCCGCGCCTTTCGTTTACCTACCGTGCCCAGTGGCCCGGCCTGGTGAGCGCCTTCACCACCATCTCGGCGTCCTACGACCAGTATTTCAACGACTTGCATGGCGGACTTGGCTTCATGGTGATGAGCGACCGCGTCGGCGACCACGGCGCTCTGAACACCAACACCGTGGGGGCTATGTACGCCTTCCACTTCCAGCTGACGCGCAAGATTAACATCAGCGCCGCCCTCCAGGTCTCGCTGGTGAACACCAACCTCCGGTGGGACGAATACCTCCGTTTCCCTGACCAAATCGACAACGAGATGGGCTTCTCGTACATCACTGCCGCCCAGCAGCCTGAGAACCTGAGCCGCATAGCCGCCGACTTCAACTTCGGCGCCGTGGTCTACTCCGACATGTGGTACGGCGGCGTGTCCGTCTCCCACCTCACTCAGCCCAACGTGGCCTTCTATTCCGAAGACCGCGTGCCGATGAAAATCACCGTCCACGGCGGCGGCCTCATCAACGTGGCCGAAGAAGCGCGCCGTCAGTCCTCGCTCGGCTTGGGCCAGCCCATCATCTCACCCAACTTCGTCTACCAGTACCAGGGCGGACTCCACTACTTCAACTACGGCGTCTACCTCGACTGGGTGCCCTTCCTGGCCGGCGTATGGTTCCGCCACGGCACCGCCAACGTCGACGCCTTCATCTTCCAGCTCGGCGTGCAGCACGACCACTTCAAGGTCGGCTACAGCTACGACGTTACCGTCTCCAAACTGGCCAACAGCACCGCCGGCTCGCACGAGGTGTCGCTCGGCTTCATATTCCCCGTCCCGGAACAGAAGAAGAAGGTGAAAGCCATCCGCTGCCCCTCCTTCTAAAGTGTTAAATATAGAAAAAGGTGAAACAAAAAGCACTCCAGGTGCGTTAATAAACCCAAACAGGAATATAATAGAAAATACAACGATATGAAACTATTCAGAATTTCGGCAATGATGATTGCGGCCGTGACCCTTCTGGCTTCGTGCCACAGCAACTCGGGCACATCCAGGGGCACCGGCTGGAACCTGAACGACCCCGAGTGGGGCGGCTACGAACTCGGCGACCCGAGCGAACTGCCCGCCGGCCCTGGCCTGGTCTTCATCGAGGGCGGCTCCTTCGTCATGGGCCACGTCTCCGAAGACACCCGCTACAACTGGGACAACATCGCCCACACCGTCACCGTCTCCTCCTTCTTCATGGACGAGACCGAGGTCAGCAACGCCATGTACGGCGAGTTCGAATACTGGATGAACCGCGCCTACGGCGAGGAATATCCCGAGCGTGTGAAAGCCATCGTCCCCGACACCGCCGCCTGGCGCGACAAGCTGGCCTGGCGCGAGACCTTCGTGGACTACTACTACCGCAGCCCCTCCTATCAGGACTACCCCGTCGTGGGCGTAAGCTGGGAGCAGGCCAGCGCCTACTGCGTCTGGCGCACCGACCGCCTCAACGAGCTCCTGCTCGTCGAATACGGCATCCTCGAGCTTGACCAGGAAAACGTCAGCTCCAACCCCTTCCAGACCGACGTCTACCTCGCCGGCGCCTACCAGGGCGACACCAAGGGCTCCTTCACCGACCTCAACCCCAACGGCGACGAGCGCCAGATCCGCAAGTCCGACGGCCTCCTCTACCCCAACTACCGCCTCCCGACAGAGGCTGAGTGGGAGTTCGCTGCCCTCGGCATGATCGGCAACACCTACGACGAGCGCATCGTCGAGCACAAGACCTACCCCTGGGCCGGTCAGAGCCTCCGTTCCGCCAACAAGAAATACTACGGCCAGTTCCTCGCCAACTTCAAGCGCACCCGCGGCGACGCTATGGGTGTCGCCGGCAACCTGAACGACGGCTGGGACTACACCTGCCCCGTCAAGTGGTACTTCCCCAACGACTACGGCCTCTACAACATGGCCGGCAACGTCAGCGAGTGGTGCATGGACGTCTACCGCAAGGTCGTCAACCCCGTCGGTGGCGACGATGTCGACCCCTTCCGCGGCAACATCTACTACACCTATGAAATCGACGAGGACGGCGAAGTGCTCGTGAACGACGACGGCTCCCTGGTCCGCAAGGAAGTCGACTTCGAGGCCAACCGCCGCAACTACCGCCAGGCCAACAACGTCAACTACCTCGACGGCGACCGCGCCTCCAACCTCAACTCCGACAACTGGCTCGAGCGCAAAGCCGACGCCGAGGACGAGGAGTACGAAGAGGATACCTACGAAGAAGAGGAAGAGGAAAGCACCGTCAACGGTGTCGAACTCACCGGCGAGGACTACAACACCAACATGATGTACAAGCGCGAAGCCGCCGACCAGACCAACATCTCGTCGATGGTGAACAACAAAGTCCGCGTCGTCAAGGGCGGCAACTGGAACGACCGCGCCTACTACCTGCAGACCTCAACCCGTCGCTTCTACGACCAGGACAAGTCGACCTCGTGGATTGGCTTCCGCTGCGCCATGGACCGCATCGGCTCGCGCACGAACAATGGTAAATGACAAATAAAAGACAGAGAACCATAGCAGCGACTTCGGAGGCTCAGCGCTCCGAAGTCGCTTTTTTCGGCCTCGCGGCCCTCTGTCGCCGGCTCGCCGTGGCCGTCGTGCTGCTCGCATGCGGCATGGCGCACGGGCAGAAGCTCATCCAGTACACCTCCGGCATGGGCGCCCGCGACCCGCAGAACCCCGCCGTCTGGATCCTCTACGACGGCGTCGTCGCCACTCACGAAGGCATGACCCTCGAGGCCGACTCCGCTCACTACGACACCGAGCACAACAGCTTCACCGCCTTCGACAACATCTTCATCACCCTCAGCGACACCACCTTCATCTACGGCAGCCAGCTCTACTACGACGGCAACGAGCGCATCCTCGACATCTGGGACGACACCGTGGTGCTCATCGACGGCGGCACCGTGCTCCGTGCCAACCACCTCACCTACGAGCGCAACCGCGAAACGGCATACTACACCCTCTGGGGCATCGCCACCAGCGACGACCGCACCCTCTCCAGCCGCCGCGGCAGCTACGCCGCCGCCGAGAAGGTCTTCTACATCAACAACGACGTCCGCCTCAGCGACTCCACCATGCTGCTCCTCACCGACACCCTCGTCTACAGCACCGAGAGCAAGGTGGCCCGCTTCTACAGCACCACGCGCATCTTCAGCGACTCCTCCACCATCTATAGCGAGCGCGGCGAGTACAACACTGAGACGCGATTCGCCGTCTCTTTCGAGGACTCGCACGTCGAAAACCAGGGCCGCACCATCGACAGCGACACGCTCTACTACGACGAACGCCTCGAATACGGTCGCGCCTACGGCAACGTGGTCATCGTCGACTCGCTGAACAACATCACCTGCCGCGGCCGCTACGGCGAGACCCACCGCAAGCGCCACTTCTCCTACGTGACCGACAGCGCCCTCGTGCTCTTCGTCGATGGCGGCGACACGCTCTTCCTCCACGGCGACACCGTCTATGTCACTACCGACAGCGCCGGCAGCATGGAGACCGTCCGCGCCAACTACCGCGTCAAGGTCTACCGCCGCGACGGGCAGGCCCTCTGCGACTCGGTCTTCTACTCGGCTCCCGACTCCTGCCTCACCCTCTTCAAAGACCCCGTCGTCTGGTACGACCACTACCAGTGCAGCGCCGACACCATCGTCCTCCTCCACGACACCGCCGGCGTCCGCCGCGTCTTCCTCCACTCCTCATGCTTCGCCCTCCAGCAGGTGGACCGCGAGAAGTTCAACCAGCTGAAAGGACGCCAGAGCATCGTATACTTCAAGGACGGCGAACCCGACTACGCCGACGTGCTCGGCAACGCGCAGATGGTCTTCTACATCACCGAGACCGACAGCGCCGGGCAGGTCCGCCTCGTGGGTGTCAATGCCGGTGTGGGCAGCGACATGCGCATCTATTTCGACTCCGCGCGCACCGCGACGCGTGTCGTGACCTACGACAAACCCGACATGCAGACCTACCCCGTCCAGAAGCTGCCCGACGAGCTGAAACGCCTCCAGGGCTTCAGCTGGCAGTCGGCCCGCCGCCCCCGCCGGCCGGCCGATGTCTTCCGGTGGTGACAAAATGGCAGTCCGTCATGACAGTGGCAGAGTTTTTGCTATAGTAAGGGCAGAACGAAAAAAAACAGACATCATAATGGCAAAGAAAGGAAACAACCCCGCAGACAACGAAGAGACCCTCAACAAGCAACAGACACCGTCCGAGACGGAAGTGGACCAGGCTCAGCCAGCCGCCGAAGAGGCCCCCAAGGCCGAAGATTTGGAAGAGAAGCTGGCTACCTTGAACGACAAATACCTCCGTCTCTATTCCGAATACGAGAACTATCGCAAGCGCACCAACGCCGAGAAGGCAGACCTGCTGCTCAACGGCAGCCGCGACACCATCAAGGCCATCCTTCCCGTCATCGACGACTTGGAGCGCGCTCTGGCCGCCACTGGCGACGACGAGGGGGTGCGACTGATATACAACAAGTTCATGAAAATCCTCGAGCAGAAAGGCCTGAAAGCCATGGAGGTCAAAGGCGAGAAGTTCGACGAGAACCTGCACGAGGCCATCACCCGCATCCCGGCCGCCGACGAGAGCCAGAAAGGCCTCGTGGTGGATGTGGTGGAAAAAGGCTACTACCTGAACGACAAAGTACTGCGCTACGCCAAGGTGGTAGTGGCATTCTGATTTTGAAAGTTGAAAGGAGGAAGTGACAAATGGCAAAGAGAGATTACTATGAAGTATTGGGAGTCGACAAGAACGTCACGCCCGACGAGCTGAAGAAAGCCTATCGTAAGCTGGCTCTGAAGTACCACCCCGACCGTAACCCCGGCGACAAAGACGCCGAGGAGAAGTTCAAGGAGGCGGCCGAGGCCTACGATGTGCTGAGCAATCCCGACAAGAAGGCACGCTACGACCAGTTCGGCATGGCCGGCATGGATGGTTCCTACGCTCAGGGCGGTATGGATATGAACGACATCTTCTCGCAGTTCGGAAGCATCTTCGGCGACATCTTCGGCGGAGGCTTCCGCACAGGCTTCAGCGGCTTCGGGGCCGGGGGCGGCGGCGCACGCCGTGTGCTGCGCGGCACCAACCTCCGCATCAAGGTGAAGCTCACCCTCGAGGAGGTCGACCGCGGTTGCGAGAAGAAGATAAAAGTCAGCAAGTATGTCCCTTGCAAGACCTGCAACGGTTCCGGCGCCAAGGACGGGCAGTACGAGACCTGTCAGCACTGCCATGGCACTGGCGTAATCACCGAGGTGAAGCGTACCATCCTGGGCCAGATGCAGACCCAGAGCGCCTGCCCCCACTGCGGCGGCGAAGGGCGCATGGTGAAAAACAAGTGCCACGACTGCCACGGCGACGGCATCGTGAAGAGCGACGAGATAATCACCATCAACATCCCCGCCGGTGTGCAGGACGGTATGCAGCTGGCCATGCAGGGCCAGGGCAACGCCGCCCCGCGTGGCGGAATAGCGGGCGACCTGATAGTCCTCATTGAGGAGCAGGAGCACGAGCTCTTCGAGCGCCAGGACGCCAACCTCTACTATAACGCCTTCATCACCTTCAGCGATGCAGCCCTCGGCGCTACGGTCGAGATACCCACCCTCGGCGGCCGGGTGAAGATAAAGATAGAGCCCGGCACCCCGTCCGGTCGTGTGGTCCGCCTGCGCGGCAAAGGCCTCCCCATTATGAATGGCTACGGTCGCGGCGACCTGCTGGTCTGCCTCAACGTGTGGGTGCCCAAGAATCTGTCGAAGGACGAGAAGAAGACCCTCGAAGAGCTGCAAAAGCACGACAACTTCAAACCCAACCCCACCAAGCAGGAGCGCGGCTTTTTCGATAAGATGAAGGAAATGTTCAACTGATGACCGAAGCCTTCCTACACTACGTGTGGCAACACCAGATGCTCACCGATGGGCTGACCAGCACCGATGGTCAGCCTATCGTCGTACAGAAGGCTGGCCAGCCGAACCACGACGCAGGCCCCGACTTCTTCAACGCCCACATCAGCGTCGGCGGCGTGGAATGGGTTGGAAACGTGGAGATTCACATGCGCGCGTCCGACTGGCGCCGGCACGGCCACTCGGCCGACGCGGCATACAACAACGTGGTGCTGCACGTGGTCTATGAGGCCGACTGCGACATCGAGTTGCAGAACGGACGCCGACCGCTCACGCTGGAGCTGAAGCACTTCTTGCATCCCGCCATTGTGGCTAACTACGACAGCCTCACCGCCCCCGACCTTTGCGAGCCTCCCTACTGCCGCCGCCGGCTCGGCGATGTGGCGCCGATGAAGGTGTCGGCGTTCCTGGACCGTCTCGCCGTAGAGCGTCTCGAGGCCAAGTCGCAGACGGTGCATCGGCTGCTCGAAGAGAGCCGCGGTGGGTGGGAGCAGGTCTGCTACTGGCTGGTGGCTCGCTATCTCGGCGGCACAGCCAATGCCTTCGCCTTCGAGCTCCTGGCCAAAGCCACCGACCTGCGGCTCCTCGCGCGGTGGAAAGACAATCCGCGCCGCGTTGAGGCCCTCCTTATGGGCCAGGCCGGCCTCCTGCAGGGCTATTTTGAAGACGACTATCCACGTCAACTCCAGGCCGACTACGAGGCCTTGCAGTCCGGCGCGGGGCTGCGTCCTATGGACAGCCACCTGTGGAAGTTCTACCGTCTTCGCCCGTCGGCGTTCCCCACCATCCGCATCAGCCAGCTGGCCAGCCTCGTGTGCCGTACCGGAAATATGTTCCCCACGCTGCTCGTCATGAAGGATGTGGACAAGATGGAAGACCTCTTTATGTGCGAAGCGGCCGACTACTGGCGTTCGCACTACCAGTTCGACACAACGGCCGCCAGCGTCGGCCCCAAGCGTGTCGGCAAGTCGCAGGCTCACTCGCTCATAATTAACGCTTGGGCCCCTCTCCTCTTTGTCTACGGCGAAGCCCACGGAAGTCAGGAGTGCAAGGACCAGGCTATAGACCTTTTGAGCCAGTTGCCCCCAGAGGACAACGCCGTGATACGCCGTTGGCGCAGCAGCGGGGTCACAGCTGCCAATGCAGCCGAAAGCCAGGCCCTGCTCCAACTGGATAAGAACTATTGCCAATCGCGCCGGTGTCTGCAATGCCGCATCGGCTACTATATAATCAACCACCGATGAAAACAACAGAAATAGCAACAATAATCGCCGCCAGGGAAACCAGTCTGATGGCCCCTGACATTGATATTCAGCACCTGCTCACCGACAGCCGCCGTCTGGCTCAGACCGACGGAACGCTGTTTTTTGCCATTCCCTCCAGCCGCAACAGTGGCGTGCGCTATGTAGCGGACCTTTACAGGGCCGGTGTGCGCTCGTTTGTGGTGCCGGTCGGAAGCGAGATAGGGGAGATGGATGGGGCCAACGTGTGGTTTGTCGACGACGTGGTGACTGCCCTTCAGCAGCTTGCGGCCCGCCGCCGCGAGCAGTATAGCGGCCCGGTCATCGGCATCACCGGCAGCAACGGCAAAACCGTCGTCAAAGACTGGCTCGTTCAGCTGCTCGCCCCCGAAGGGCCGCTGTGCGCCAGCCCCAAGAGCTTCAACTCGCAGATCGGCGTCCCCCTGTCGGTGTGGCCCCTGTCGGAGTCCGACAGGATGGCCGTCTTCGAAGCCGGCATTTCGAAGGTCGGCGAAATGGAGCGCATAGAACGGGTCATACGCCCCACCATAGGCGTCATCACCAACATAGGCCAGGCCCACGACGAGAACTTCGCCTCACGCCGGCAGAAGACGGTCGAGAAGCTGAAGCTCTTCGCCCATTGCGGCACCATAGTCTATTGTCGCGACCACGCTGACATACACAGCGCCATAATGGCCGACTCGGCCTTGGCCAGCGCCTGTCACGTGGACTGGGGCCGCGACGAAGGCTGCCGTCTGCGGCTCGTCGACACTCAGTGTAGCGACCGTAGCACCACTTTCGTGCTCTACAGCACTCAAACGGGTCAGTTCCGTGTCACAATTCCCTTCGTGGACCGGGCCTCGCAGGAAAACGCCATGCACTGCATCGCCGTCATGCTCCACCTCGGCTACTCCCCCGACGTCATTGCCGCACGCTGCGCCAGCCTCACACCTGTCGAGATGCGCCTCGAAATCATCGAAGCCATCGGCGACAGCCTCCTGATCAACGACAGCTACTCCCTCGACATCAACTCACTCACCATAGCCCTCGACCACCTGAACCACATAAACAATCATCCGCACAAGGCCTTGGTGATAAGCGACTTCGTGCAGACTGGTCTACCCGACGAGCAGCTCTACCGCCAGGTGGCCTCGCTCGTCAGGATGAAAGGCGTGGACCGCATCGTGTGTGTCGGCGAGCATCTTCGCGCCTCTCGCAGTCTCTTCGACGGCATCGACGCCCAGTTCTACAACTCCACCGACGACTTCGTCCGCAACTACAACCCCGACACTCTCCAGGGTTGCACCATACTGCTCAAAGGGGCCCGCGTCTTCGCTTTCGAGCGCATCGCCAAGCTCCTGCAGCGCAAAAACCACGAGACCGTCATGGAGGTGAATCTCGACGCACTCATACACAACCTCAACTACTACCGCTCCCTCATCGCCCCCTCCACCAAGCTCATGGCCATGGTGAAAGCGTCGAGCTACGGAGCCGGTCGTGTCGAAGTTGCCTCCGCTTTGCAGTTCAACCACGTCGACTACCTCACCGTGGCCTATGCCGACGAAGGCGTCGACCTCCGCCGCGGCGGCATCACACTCCCTATCATGGTCATGAACCCCGAGGAGGCCTCCTTCGACGACATCCTCAACTTCCACCTCGAACCCGATATCTACAGCTTCCGCATCCTCGACCTCTTCGCGGCACGTCTCCGCGCCAAAGGCTGCGCCCGCTACCCCATCCACATCGAGTTCGACACCGGCATGCACCGGCTCGGTTTCTCTGGCTCCGACGTCGACGATCTGCTGGCCCGCATCGCCGAACTGGATAATCTCGTCGAAGTCCGCAGCGTATTCACCCACCTCGCCTGCGCCGACGACCCGGCCATGGACCAATTCACACGGGACCAGATACAGCGCTTCCGCCTATGGAGCCAACCCCTCCCCGGAATAAAGCACATACTCAACTCCAGCGGCATCACCCGCTTCCCCGAAGCTCAGCTCGATATGGTCCGTCTCGGCATCGGCCTCTACGGCATCAGCCCCGAACCCGACGTTCAGGCACAGCTCAGGCAGGTCAGCCGTCTCGTCACTCGCATATCCCAAATCAAGGACATCCCCGCCGGCGACACCGTCGGCTACAACTGCCGCTGGCGCGCCTCGCGTCCCTCGCGCATCGCCATCCTCACCATCGGCTACGCCGACGGTCTCCACCGTGGCCTCGGCTACGGCCGCGGGCACGTCAACGTGGGTGGCAAACCCTGTCCCATCGTCGGCAGCGTATGCATGGACATGTGCTTCGTCGACGTCACCGACGTCCCCTGCCGCGAAGGCGACCGCGTCGTCTTCTTCGGCGACGGCGACCTCCTGCAGCGCAACGCTCAGGCTGCCGACACCATCCCCTACGAACTGCTCACCGCCGTCTCTCCTCGCGTCAAGCGCGTCTACTACCACGAGGAATAAATCTACGCCGGATATGAAACAAAACGCATGGATTTGCGTTATTTAACTTATTGTATGAAAAGGAAGATTGCTTTGGATGAGATTGGCGAAGTCATCGCCAACGCCATGAATATAAGAGCCGATATTGTGCCTGTCATTGGAAAGGAAGACGAGGAACTGCTGCTCACCGACGGTGCTATAGAAGAAGAAATGCCCGTCTTGCCCGTTATGGACCAGGTGCTCCTGCCCGGCGTGCTGCTCCCCATTGCCGCTCGGCGCCACAAGTCGCGCCGCCTGCTGGAGGAGGTGAAGAACGGTCGCGGACACATCTTGGTTTTTACTCAGATGAACAACGCCGACGACCCCGGCTTCGAGGACCTCTATGCCGTGGGTGTGGTGGCCAAGGTCCACAAGGTGTTCAATATTCGCGAGGACATCACCGTGGCTGTGCTGCAGGGCGTCACGCGGTGCCACTCCCTGCAGATTGTGCGTAACGAGCCCTACATGACGGGACACGTCGTACTGGCGCCCGAGAGCGACGAGGGCATGAAGACGCAGCTGTTCAAGCGCAAAGTCAAACGTCTGCGTGCCGAGTACACCGAGATTGTGGGTATGCGGACGCAGGACGAAGAGCTCGGCACAATGCTCAGCGGCATAGGTAGTGACAAGATATTCATCAACTTCGCCGCCTCGCACATGGAAGTGGAGGTGGCTGTCAAGTACCAGTTCCTCTCGTGCGACAACTATCCGTCGCGTGTGGACCTCATGTTGGAGCAGATGAAAACCCTGAAGGGGATAGAGGAACTGAGACGCGAGATAGACGGCAAGACACAGGAGGTGATAGGCAAGCAGCAGCGCGAATACTACCTGCGCCACCAGCTCGATGTCATACAGGAGGAGCTGTCGGGAAGCGACGGCGGTGAGTGGGGCGGCAATAACCACGACATCGAGGAGTTGCGCGCCAAGGCTGAGAAGGTGGATATGGACAAGCCGGTTCGGGAACTCTTCGACAAGGAACTCCGCAAGCTGAGCCGGATGTCGCCGATGTCGCCGGACTATACCATGCAGCTCTCATACCTTGAAACTCTGCTCGACGTTCCGTGGCGCAACATGGCCGACGGCGACTTCTCGTTGACAGAGGCACGCCGTGTGATGGACGAGGACCACTACGGTATAGAAAAGGTAAAAGACAGAATAGAAGAATACCTGGCCGTCATGAAACGGCTGCAGGACCGTAAGGTGAAGTCCAAGGCCCAGGTGCTCTGCCTGGTGGGCCCTCCGGGTACGGGAAAGACCTCGATATGCCGTAGCATAGCCAAGGCCCTCAAGCGGCCATACAGGCGTGTGGCACTCGGTGGACTGCACGACGAGGCCGAGATACGCGGCCACCGCCGCACGTATATCGGTGCAATGCCGGGCCGCATCATGCAGGAAATGATAAAAGCCGGCGTCGCAAACCCCGTATTTGTGCTGGACGAGATAGACAAGGTGCAGCGCAATACATTCAATGGCGACCCGTCGTCGGCGCTGCTCGAGGTGCTGGATCCTGAGCAGAACTGCCACTTCCACGACAACTACCTCGGGGTCGATTACGATTTGAGCAATGTCTTCTTTATCGCCACCGCCAACAGCCTGTCTGAGATACATCCGGCCCTGCTCGACCGTATGGAAATCATAGACTTCAGCGGTTATATCCTCGAGGAAAAACTGCAGATCGCCAAGCAGCACCTCCTGCCGCGCATTGCCAAGGAGAACGGCATGGACAGACGGCAGCTACGTTTCAGCGACGAGATATTGTCCCAGATAGTGAACGACTACACGCGCGAAGGTGGAGTCAGACAGCTCGAGAAACAGCTCGCAAAGCTGATTCGCCACCGTGTCGTGAAGCTCTATTTCAAGGAGAAGACACAGTCTGCTGTGAGTGCGGCGGAGCTGCGTGAAGTTCTCGGCTTGCCCATACACAATAGCGAGCGTAGCCAGCGTCAGCCGAGGGAAGGTGTCGTTACAGGTCTGGCATGGACTCCTGTGGGCGGCGAGATCCTTTTCATCGAGAGCTCGCTGAGCCACGGTAAGGGAACAATCACCATGACCGGCAACCTCGGCGACGTCATGAAGGAGTCGGCAACCTTGGCGTTCGAATACCTCAAGGCCAACAATGAACGTTTCGGCATCGAGCAGAAGAAGATAGAAGAGAGCAATATCCACATACATGTCCCCGAAGGAGCCACCCCTAAAGACGGGCCCTCTGCCGGCATCACCATGTTTACAGCCATGGTGTCGGCATTCACCCACCGCAGGGTGATGCCCAATGTCGCTATGACAGGGGAAATCACATTGCGTGGCGACGTAACACCCGTGGGGGGGATAAAAGAAAAAGTGCTGGCCGCCAAGCGGGCCGGCATAACGGACCTGATACTCTGCAACGACAACCGTCGCGACATCGAGGACATCAAGCCGGACTACCTTCAGGGACTGACGTTCCACTACATAGAGAACATGAGCGAGGTGCTGCCTCTCGCTCTCGAACCGCTGAAGACCGCCGGAAGAAAGAAAAAGACACTCAAATGAGGAAATTGCATATAGTGGCCATGCTGGCTGCCATCGTCGCTTCGGTCGCCGTCAATGCCCAAACCGCCGCCCTGCAGACCGACTACGTCGTCCGCCCCCAGTCCATGGCCGTCCTGCCGGAACACCCGTCGGGCTTGTCCGTCGTCGACGGAAAGCTCTACTGCTTCGCCGACGGCCTGCTCGTCGAGGCTCAGCGGCGCGAAGGTGACATCGTCGCATTCCTGCCGGACACAACGTTCGCGAAGATGGAAGCTGGCATCGACTACGTCGTCAGGCACCCTGTGAGCGGCGACCTCTACTTCACTAAGCCCGACAAGCACGGCCTCTCATGTCTCTACGTGACTCGCAAAGAAGGGAAGAAAGGCAAGCTGAGCGTCAAACGCGTCAAGCTCGACGGCATGAACGTCAAGCACCCCACATTCACCTCCGACGGACGTGTGATGGTCTTCGCCTCCGACGAGAAACGCCGCAACTATGGCGGATACGACCTCTGGTACGTCCTTCGCGAAAAGGACCAATGGGGCCGTCCCGTGAACATCGGCGGCCGCCTGAACACAAAAGGCGACGAAACAAGCCCCCACATCTATGGCGACTACCTCCTCTTCGCCTCTAACGGCCGCCAGGCGGACCAGTCCGAACAAAACATCTATGTCACCCGTCTCGTCTCCAAGGATATAGTTGGTGACACCGCAAGCATGCTCCAGATCGGTCGCCAAACCGTCCAACCCCTGCCCGCACCCCTCAACACCCCCTGCGCCAACGACCGCGACCTCGTCGTCGACACCGTGGCCCGTTGCTCCTACTGGGTCTCCGACCGCGAGGATGGATGCTGTCTGTATGTCTGTCGTGACAAACTCGAAGGTGCCATGCTGTGGGGACGAGTGTTTGACAAACTGGAGAATCCACTCAACGGTGTGACGGTAACAGTCCTGAAGGGAGACAGAAAGATATGCACCACCAAGACCGACGCCCAAGGATTCTACACACTCAACATCCATCCCGAACGCGACTATCGCATCCTCTTTGAGCGCGACGGATACTTCTCCTCTCGTACCCCCCTCGCCTCCACGCCCGTCGGCAGCGAAAGCCTGATATATGACATCCGCAACGACGTCGTCTTGGATAGCCTCCCCACAGGTGTCGTAATTGAATATCGTGACCTCTTCGGACCCGGTGCAGATGTCAAAATGAGCCGATACGGCAAAGAACAACTCGAGCCGCTGGTTCGGTTCCTGCACGACAACCCTGCCTATTCCATACAGATGACGCTCCGCAGCGACGTCACCACCGACCCCGCTTTCAACCGGCTCCTGACGGCAAGACGTATAAAATCATTACAGGACTACCTGCGCCAGGTCCTGCCCTACTCCGTCGGCGTCGAAATCGCCAACGCCTGTGACGGTGCCGACGGCTGCATGTCTGGCCAAGGTCCGTCCCTCCTTTTCGTAATCGTTGAGCGAGGACGATAGGAAAAGCACCCTTTTCCCTCTTGTGAGGACCCCTTTGCAAGGCCGGTAAAGGGAATGGAACGAAAAATAATCACTTGATGGATAGTTCGATAGTGGAAAAAATAAAAAAATATTTGTCCATATCGGGGAAATGTCGTACTTTTGCACCCGATTTCAGCGAAAGAAGCTGACCGTAATTGTTCGGGGTGTGGCGCAGTTGGCTAGCGCACTTGCATGGGGTGCAAGGGGTCGAAAGTTCGAGTCTTTTCACCCCGACAATTTTTTCTAAAGGAGCCTTTTCCGTTTCTTACGAAAAGGCTCCCTTTTTTTATATGCCCCCTCGCTCCGACGCGACGGTAGCAGGGTAGGGAAGTGGACGGTTGAATCTGTCAAACTGCGCTACATGGTTCTGTTTTTCGGGAGCGACGCCCCGCAGAAGACTGAGATGTGCATTGATTTTTATCTTTTTTTGCCTCCATAAAGCCAATCGTGTTCTATATATCTGCTGGCTTCGGGATTCTTTTTGCTGACTTCAATTGTGATGGTATCTCCAATTTTATGGTCGCCGTAGTCAGACTTGTTGAAAAAGTCGTCGTCGTTTGTGTATGTTTTGCCATCCACGGTATACCGATACTCCACATTCCACACAAATCCAGGTTTACCCCTATACATTTGCCGGATGTCCGTGATGATAGCCTTGGCGGTTGTCGATTCCGCATAAATAAACTTTTCCGTCCACAGAACCCCTATGCCGATGGCCGCAGCAAAAACCAGCAAAAACCATACTTCCCAGGAAAGGCGTTTCTTCTTTTTCTGCGGCTGTTTCTTTTTCTGTGGCTGTTTCTTTTTCTGCTGTTTCGTTTTCTTCATTGTCTGTGTTTATTGATTTCCTTTTATACTTTGTTGTTTCCTTCGCATAAACAATGTGGTTGCAAAAATGACCAGAGCATAAATGACGGCAGGCGTCACGGACATAAACCATATACTATCCCAAACTCCACTATTAAATATGGAGGAAGTGAGTGTGAAGCAATTGAACAACGGGAAGCCCAACGGGATAATCAGGAACATACCAATTGCAAAAGCAAGGGATTCGAAAGGGAATACGGCAAAACCCACGAGCATCACGGCCAAAGGGAAAAGGTAGAGTAGCCTTGTATTGCCCCTGCGCTTGAACGTCAGGGCTGGACCGATGCCGTGGATAAGCGCGGCGGCGATGCCAATGACCATAAACCAAAAGCCTGCCCAAAAGCCGTCGCCCTCGTCGTCGGCAAGCACGCTCCATTCGGTCGTCAGCAGCAAGATGAGGAATGCGGCGATATTGAGCACCGTGTAGATGAGCACAAACGTTCCATAGAACGACAGTCCTTTGTTGTCAGTTTTTTCTTCGTACATTGTCTGTCTGTGGTTATTGATTATGCTCAATTTATTGTTTCATTCGCGCAATTTTACTGTGCACAGGTTCGGAGCCCGTTTCACGCTTTGGCGTTCATCTGCACTTATTGTATTCGGTCCTCCTGTTCTTTCTGCCGTAACGCGTAATTCATTGTTATATTGTATGATTGATGGTCATTTGTGCATTAACGGATAATTACATGGCAATTAACGTTATGTTTTTTTAACGCGAATTGCCATGAATTGGCCATTAATTGCTGCCGCGACAAAAATTATACGGATAATTATATGGTAATTAACGTTATTTTTTTAACGCGAATTACCATGAATTGGCCAATGACTTTTTCGTTAAGGTGGGTCCTGTCTGTCGGAAAATTTTCGTAACTTTGCAGCCGATTTACAAAAACATCGGACTTTATGAAGGACGGATTATCAACCTACAACAGATGGTCTTGGCAGAGGCCAGATCATCGGATCGAAACACTCCGGATCAAAATGAATAAAGCAACGATACTGATGGCGGCGGCATTGTTGTGCCTCGCTGCCTGCGGCCCCAAGAAGGGCGGCGAAAGTGGGCCTCGCCAAGGTGGCCACATGGAAATCGACAAGGATGCCGACAGCACGTTTGTCCGTCTGAAACAGGAGACGCTTGGCAAGTTCAGGCAGCTGACCTTCAGCGACCCACAGACGGGTAAGACGATGGAATACAACCTGCTGGTGCCTGAAGGCTACGACGGGACGCAGGGCTATCCGCTGGTGCTCTTCATGGCCGACGCCAGCACCGTTGGCAAGGAGGTGACGGCTCCGCTCACGCAGGGCTACGGTGCGCTGGAGTTCGCCTCCGACCGCGACCAGCGGCTGCACCCCTCGTTCGTCCTCGTGCCGCAATACACCGACTGGGCCGTGCAGGACGACTGGAGCACCACCGACGAGGTGGAGATGACCATCCGCCTGCTCGCTGACGTCTGCCGCCAGTACAACGTCAACACCAACCGCCTCTACACCACCGGCCAGTCGATGGGCGGCATGATGTCGTTCTACTTCAACATCGTGCATCCCGACCTCTTCGCCGCCTCGCTCTTCGTCAGCAGCCAGTGGGACACCTCGAAGATGCAGCATTTCGGCCGGAAGAAGTTTTTCTACATCGTGGCCGGCGGCGACCAGAAGGCATCGGGCGGGATGCAGGGCCTGGCCAAGGTGCTGCAGGAGAATGGCGCCCGCGTCGACTCCGCATCGTGGAGCGCCAAGCTGCCCGCCGAGGAGCAGGAGCGGCTGGCCGAGGAACTGATTGCTCACGGCGGCAATATAAACTTCATCCGGTGGGAGGCCGGCAGCGTGCTGCCCGCATCGGGCCGTGCCATGGAGCACATGGCCTCGTTTGACTACGGCTACAAGCTTGCCGCCGTGCGCGACTGGCTGTTCCGGCAGCGCAAATAATCTCATACTTCACTGGTGAATATGGAAAGCCCCGGCAAGCAGAGTGCCTGCCAGGGCTTGGTGATTTACACGTGCGCGGCGGGATCTGGCATGCCCATGTAGGCGTACTCGTATATCATGTCGCCCTTGGCTTCGCGGGTCTCGCCGCCGGCGGGGGTGAAGCGGACGCCGCCCTTGGCGTAGTAGCGGCAGTATTGCATGCGCATGCCGATGGCGTCGTAGCGGCGCTTCAGCTCTTCGCCGGCCATCTCGTACATGTCCCAAAACTCCAGCTGGTCCTCCCACTCGACGTCGAACTCGGCGCGCGAGCCGTCGGCGTTGGTGAAGACGTAGTGGCTCTCCTTGGGGAACTCGCGGCCCTGGTGCACCTCGGGTTCCAGACGGGTCTTGAGCTCGAAGTGGCCGTCGGTCATGAAGACCACTTTGCCGGTCTTGTTGTCCATCAGACCAAACATGGGCAGCTGCTTGTAGCCGTACTGTCGGGCGGCGACGAAGTCGTAGATGTAGATGGTGTAGAGGTCGGTGTACATGCGTCCCCACAGCCAGTGGTGGTAGAGGGCGAAGTGCATGGTGTTCATCCATTGGTGGTCGTGGTAGCCGAGGCCCTTCACCTCGTGCCACTCGCCGTCGTAGAAGAGGCGGCCGCTGACCTGGTTCTTGGGCACGGCAAGGTCGGTGTGGTAGAACTCGTCGTTGTCGCCGAAGGCCAGCAGCGAGGTGCCCTGGCGGAAGGGGTCGGTGAGGGCGTCGTAGTGCAGGTCGAGGCCTACGCCGTGGACGGGCTCGAAGTGGAGGTCGTAGTGCTTGAAGTCGCCGCGGCACCAGTGGGGACCCACCTTGGAGTCGCATTGTTCGCGGCTGAAGCTGCCCTCCTCGGCGGGGTAGACGATGTCGTCGCGGAACTCCTTGCCTTCGGGACTCTTGATGTAGATGTTCACGTGGGGCGAGTCGACCGGCTTGGTCATGCCGTTCATCGACTTGGGACGGTAGCCGACCATAAATTTGGTGCCGTCGTCCATCGTGCCGTCGAAGTACCACACCTCGCTGCCCACCTCCTCGGTGCGCGTGCGGCGTCCGTCTTCCCAGGTCTCCACCTTTTCGGGGTTGATGCCAAGGCGTTTGAAATCTTCAGGATGATCCATCAGTCGTGCGCGAAGCACTTTTGCATTTGTTGTGTTTTCCATAACTTGTTGTATTTTAATATTAAACTTTGTTTTGAGTCTTTCTTGTTTTCACAATGCAAAAGTACTATCAGAGAATGACCTAAAATACGACTATCTGATGCAAAAATGTCCATTTTCTACGAAGTGCATATACTAACGGCAGAGATGATGCGTTATGATAATATAATACATTAAGTATGGAAATACGGAATCTTGACTCCAAAGTGGCGATGAACGAGCTGGTCCGCCAAGGCTACCATCACACAGGCGACTATGGTATAATAATGAACGTGAGCGCTGTGAACACGGACTTTTTCACGCTCGGACAGCCCTATCGCGCCCTCGACGGGCGTATCATCCTTGTGCAACGCGGAACGATGGATGTCGAGATTGACCTTTTGCGGCACGTGCTGCGCGAGGGCGACATAGCCGTTGTGCCGCCCGATGCACTTATGCTCATCGAGAGCGCCAGCAGCGACTGCGCTGTAAGTGCCGTCGTGTTCCGCCAGATGCCGCAGGTGCAGGCTACGGTGGAGAGTTTTGTGGTGAGCGGCGACAGCGTGGCATTCGCGCGGGCCAACCAATACCTGACGATGATTTTCGACCAGTTCGACCGCAACCCCGTCTTCACCGACATAATAGTCCATTTCTACGAAGCACTGATACTTGATATGTTCAGCCTGCGGCATGAGGAGCAGCTGTCGCGCGGCGGCGAGTTCATGCACCGTTTTCTGCAGTTGCTGGCGAAGGAGGGACGCACCAAACACCCCATCGACTTCTACGCCAGCCGTCTCTGCGTGTCGCCCAACCACATGAGCACCCTCGTGCGGCGCGAGAGCGGGCTGACGGTGCTGCAATGGATCGACCGCGCCCTGGTGCACGAGGCGAAGGTGATGCTGCACCACACGCAGATGCCCGTGGCCGAGGTGGCCGAAAAGCTGGGCTTCGCCACGCCTTCTTTCTTCATCCGCTTTTTCCGTCAGCAGACGGGACAGACACCCTTGCAGTACCGCAAGCAGGGGTGAAGTCTATGTGTCGTTTTTGGCGGCCAGCCAGCAGCCGGCGGCCATCACGGCGGTGGCGACGAGGAAGAGGGGCGTCAACGGCTCGCCGAGCAGCACGAACGACAGGGCGGCGCCGATGAAGGGGGACAGGGCGTAGTAGGTGCTGGTGCGGGCGGCGTCATTGAGCTCCTTTCGTGTGGCTGGGGCTGGTGCCTGGCTGGCGCCCATAGCCACTTGGGCCACATAGATGTAGCCGTAGCTCTTGGCAATCATACCGAGGTCTTTCTTGCGGATGTTCTTGCCAGAGGTGGCGAACTTGGCGACAGCGCCGGCCGGGGTGGCGTTGCAGGGCTGCCGCCCGCAAGGATGGCAGCCGTTGTGATTGTATTAGTAATTGGCAGGTGGCGTGATATTGTATTTCTTACAAAAAACCCGAACTGACGGGAGTCCAATCTCGGCACGTCGCTTATCAACGTTACTCACATCCTCTATCTCGACGCAGAAATGCTTCCCTGTTTCCGGGTCAAAGGACAATTGCCTTCCATAGTATGATTTATTGTTGTTAAACCAATAAACTATGTCATAGACACTGGCATATACATCGGGATGTAAATTACCTTTAAGCACCTCTTTCTTCAACAAATCCATCATATCGGTGTATATCGTATCTCTCCCATATTCGTTCAACCCCAATGCTTTCGCGCAATGAACCAAGGCAATCTGTAGTAATTGGTTATTCCACACGTCAACATTTCTCCTGTTCAATTTCTTGTTCTTAAGCAAGGAACAAAGGTCTAATGCATTCTGTGCAAATACCGCATTCAGCCATTCGTCTTCGCCAAATCTCCCATCCCTTATTTCCTGACAGAAGATTTCGTTCTGGACAATCCGT
>Ga0310697_10002129_pt1 | contig 21610 bp, 22 predicted proteins | sample 172DNAGHGlowgp2_FD_203883 | JGI IMG/M metagenome (GOLD analysis project Ga0310697, IMG submission 203883) | Sheep rumen microbial communities from Palmerston North, Manawatu-Wanganui, New Zealand - 1728 DNA GHGlow gp2 (v2) (version 2) | ecosystem: Host-associated > Mammals > Digestive system >... | reverse complement strand
GAGATTTAGTGCAAGTTCTTGCAACTCCAACAAATCTGAATCTTCTTTTTTATCCATTTTAAAACGTTGTTTTTGATTCAACGTTTTTCAGGGTAAGACAGTGCCATTGAATATCAGTCAGTTAGCAAAACGGACGAAGTCGGACATGCCGGAAACACGGGAAATGAGGTTGTTTTAGGCAGCATAAACGTAAATACAACGCGTTAACTTGCCCCCCTCAACGCGTTAACTTGTCAATTACGACACAGGGCGCGAAACTTTCACCGTGCTGCATTTTACTCAAAATTGCGGTATGATTGCAAAAATCGGCCTTCTTTTTTGTTTTCTCCGCTTTTTTGTGTAACTTTGTGCCATAAATACGAAATTACATGAAAACGACAAAACCGCTTCAATGGGTGCCCAGTCTGTATCTGGGCGAATCGCTTCCTTACGCAGCCGTAATGCTGATGTCGCTCGTCCTCTATCAGGAGATGGGTTTGACCGACACGCAAATCACGCTCTATACGGGCTGGCTCGGGCTGCCTTGGGTGATTAAGCCCCTTTGGAGCCCTGTCGTGGACGGCATCAAGACGAAGCGTTGGTGGATTCTCGCCATGCAGCTGCTCATCGGAGCTTCACTTGCTTTGCTTGCCTTCACGCTGCCCACCAGCTTTTGGCTGCAATGCTCGCTTGCCCTCTTCATGCTGATTGCCTTCAGCAGCGCCACTCACGACATCTGTGCCGATGGTTTCTACATCCTCGGCCTCACCAATAAAGACCAGGAACTCTATGTAGGCCTTCGCAACACCTTCTATCGCATCGGAATGGTGCTGGGGCAGGGCGGTCTGGTCATGCTGGCAGGCCTTTTGCAGAAGAGCGAGATGAGCATTCCTCTGTCGTGGAGCATCACTTTTCTCGCCGTTGCTGGCCTGATGCTGATGCTTGCGGCTTATCATTGGAAAGCATTGCCCAAGCCCGATTCTGACTCACCAAAAGGAGAGAAACTGAACATCCTCGAAGACTTCGGATTGACGTTGAAGGTCTTCTTCACCAAGCCGCACCTCATCACGGCTCTGCTCTTCATCCTGCTTTTCCGCTTGCCTGAGGGCTTGCTGACGAAGATTGTGCCGCTCTTCCTGAAACGTACTATTGCTGAGGGCGGACTGGCGCTGACGGATGTTCAGTACGGCTTTGTCTATGGCACTTTAGGCGTCATCGGACTGCTTGGCGGCGGCATCGTAGGCGGTTGGCTCGTCTCGAAGTTCGGCTTGAAGAAGATGCTTTGGCCGCTCGTGCTTTGCATCACCTTGCCCGACATTGTTTATGTCTATCTGAGCCTTGTCCAGTCGCAAAGCCTGCCGCTCATCGCAACCTGCGTCTTCATCGAACAAGTGGGCTACGGACTCGGTTTTACGGCTTACACGCTTTACCTCGTCAGCTTCTCTCATGGCGAACGAAGCACATCGGTATTCTCGTTCTGCACAGCCTTTCAGTACCTTGGCGGCGTGATGTTGCCAGGTATGGTGAGCGGCTGGATGTCCGACCAGATGGGCTATCAGCAGTTCTTCATCGCCGTGATGGGCTTCTGCCTTGTTACCTTCGCAGTTACTGCAATGCTTCATCTGCCAGAGGAAAGTTGAATGTTTAGAGTTTAGAGTTTAGAGAATATGAAAAGACTATTGTCCTATATCTTTCCTCTTCTATCTTCCTTTATCTTCTGTGCTCAAGCCCAGGAAGTAAGCTACACAAAGGAGGACAGCCTTCGAGTTGTTGAGCTGTTGAAGCTTGGAGCAAAAGCACCTGCAAATGAACCGCTTACATTGTTCTATGCGAAGCAATTGATGAACCGTCCTTATGTGGCTCACACGCTCGAAATTAAGGATATGGAGGAGCATCTTGCCATCAATCTGCAAAGCCTCGACTGCACCACTTTAGTTGAGAATTGCTGTGCGCTTGCTCTCACGACAAGTCACGGCAGCAAGAGCTGGAAGGACTACCTTGCCTGGCTGCAAAAGTTGCGTTACGATGCAGGCAAGATAGATGGCTACAAGAGTCGCAATCACTACTTTAGCCAATGGATTCAGTCGGGCACGAAGCTCGGCCTGGTAAAGGAAATCGTGCCTCCCACCAGCATCTCTGTGCCGATGAAACTCAGCCTGACCTACATGAGCGAGCACCCTGACTCTTATCCCTTGCTCAAAGTCAACATGGAAGAGCGCAAGCTCATTGCCGAGATGGAGAAACGCGTGACGGGAGCAACTGTCCGTTATATTCCAAAGGACCGGGTAGGGGACAGCAAGAAGGTGCTCAGCTGCGTCAAGGACGGCGACATCATTGCCATCACCACAAACAAGAAAGGCCTGGATGTAAGTCACGTAGGCTTTGCTGTTTGGGGGAAGGACGGCAAACTGCACCTGCTCAATGCCAGCAGCATCCACAAGAAAGTCGTGCTCGAACCCATGACGCTTTACGAATACATGCAGAAGCACCCTGTCCAAACGGGCATTAGAGTGATACATTTATTAACCAACTAAAACATAACAATCATGAAAATTCCAGAAAAATGCAGCGACGTTACTGAGGCTTTTGCTGATGAATGGTTCGTAGGACTTCCCATCCGTCCACTTCGTAACATTGAAGCAAAGAACACGCGTGAACACTTGGCTCTTAAGTTGTTAGGCAACAAAGATGCTGATCCGAGAGAGGTCACAAAGGCTTGGCTCGCTCTGCCTCCAGGAAGAAAGTGTGCTATCTGTTGGCACATGACAGGTCATCACGACGCAGCTTTCGTTGAAGAAACAGACAAGCCGTCGTACACTTAAAGGTGAAAAGGTAAATAGTTGAAAGGGTGAAGTACATCCTTTGTCTTAACGACCATATTGCCGACCTGAGCGAAGAACAGACAGAGCGGCTCATCAATTCGTTGCCTGAATGGCGACGGGAACAGGCTTTGCGCTACAAGCAATTGCAGGGCAGAAAGGAGTGTGCCATCGGTTATGTCGAGCTCCTTCGAGGGCTTCGCGAACGCTTCGACATTAATGAAATGCCTGCCTTTGCCTATAACGAACACGGCAAACCTTATCTGAAAGAACATCCCGACATACACTTCAGCATCAGTCATTGCAAAGAAGCTGTTGGGTGCTTCGTCAGCAATCGGCCTTGTGGCTTGGACATTGAACGCATTCGTGCGGCAAAACCAGACCTCGTCCGACATACAATGAGCCCTGAAGAAGCAGAAAGCATCTTCTCCAACCCTTTCCCAGATGTCGCTTTCACACGGATCTGGACACAGAAAGAGGCGGTTCTGAAGTTGAAAGGGACCGGCATAGTTGACGACCTGCACTCTGTCCTCAAACCAGACAAACTACAAGGCATCGAACTTCAAACTATAGAGAACCCATACATGGGCTATGTTTATACCATTGCAATTCAAATTTAATTCAAAATTCGAAATGAAAAGCAATTTGCTTCCAAGACTGTCGTATTTTATCTTCCTCTGCCTTCTTCTATCTTCTTCTGTCTTCCATGCTCAAGCACAGAAAGTTCCTAACACTGAAAAGAAGTGGGCGTGGTTAGGTTTTGAACGGCCTGTTGGAGTCAATCCAATCGTTCGTCCTGATACGACCAGCCGCTTCTTCTGTCCAATGTGGGGCAGGGTGGCACAATGGGAAAATAGCGAGACATTCAACCCAGCTGCAACGGTCTTCAATGGCGGCATTGCGCTTCTTTATCGAGCTGAAGACAACATTGCTCAAGGCATTGGTTCGAGGACCTCTCGAATTGGCTATGCTTTCAGCGAAGATGGTATTCACTTCCAGCATCATGGTGCTCCAGTCCTATTTCCTGGTAATGACGAATGGAAAGACTTCGATGCTCCTGGTGGTTGCGAAGATCCGAGAGTCTGCATGACCGAGGATGGACTTTATGTAATGACATATACAAGTTGGAACCACAAACTGGCTCGACTGAGTGTTGCCACTTCAAGAGACCTTGTGCATTGGACGAAGCATGGTCCAATCTTCTCCGATGACCACAAAAACCAACTTAGCAAAGGCTACTCGAAGTCCGGCTCAATCGTAACAAAGATAAAGAATGGCAGACAAGTTATTGCTCGCATCAAGGGCAAGTATATGATGTATTGGGGCGAAAACTTTGTTAATATTGCAACCAGCGACGACCTTATTCATTGGACACCAATGCTTGCTCCAGATGGTAAACTCTTGCATGTCATGGACACAAGAAGGGGTTACTTCGATAGTCAACTTGTGGAATGTGGTCCGCCAGCCATTATGACAAAGAAAGGCATCATGCTCTTCTATAACGGCAAGAACCGTGGCGGCGAGAATGGCGACCAGCGCTATGCTTCAGGTGCTTATTGTGCAGGCCAGGCTCTCTTCTCTTTGAAAGACCCGACGAAACTCCTCGATCGACTGGACGAACCCTTCTTCTATCCAGAAGACGACTTCGAGAAGAGCGGACAGTATCCTTCTGGAACAGTTTTCGTCGAAGGACTTGTGCCCTATAAAGGCAAGTGGTATCTCTACTACGGATGCGCCGATTCGTTCGTCGGAATGGCGATTTACGACCCTGCAAAAGCAAAGAAACATTAAAAAAGGTGCTATAAGCACTTTTTTCTTCTGTCATTTTTGGCAGAGAACACAAAAAGTAGTACATTTGCGCCCTGATATGAGTAAATGTCGACTTCTATTCCTGCCTTTGCTTTGTGCATTGATGATGCTTGCTGCTTGCAGCGAGTACTCTAACGTGCTCAAGAGCAACGACTATGAGTACAAATATGAGGCAGCCAAAGCCCTTTATGCAGAAGGTCATTATCGTCAGGCCTCAGAGCTTTTCAGCTTGTTGCTGATACCTTTGAAAGGCACTTCGTATGGTGAGGAAAGCCTTTACATGCTTGGCGAAAGCAATCTTAAGGCAAGGGACTACGAGTCGGCTGTCTTGTACTTCAAGAAATATTATCAGACATATCCCAAGGGTCAATACATGGAGCTTGCTCGCTTCAATAGTGGCTATGCTCTCTACAAGCAAACACCTGACATTCGTCTCGACCAGTCGAGCACAATGGAAGCCATCAAGGAGTTTCAGAGTTTCCTCGACTATTGCCCAGAAACAACGCTGAAAGAGCAGGTTCACGAGATAATCTTCGACATGCAGGACAAGCTTGTCAAAAAGGAATATCAGTCGGCAAAACTTTATTACGACCTTGGTACCTATACCCTCAACAGTATTTATGGCGGCAACAACTACGAGGCTTGCTTCGTTACGGCTCAGAATGCGTTGAAGGATTATCCCTATGCTTCTGCGAAGCTTCGCGAAGACCTTTCTTTTTTGTCATTGAGAGCAAAGTACCAACTGGCTCGGCAAAGCGTGGAAGAGAAGCGAGTGGAACGTTTTCGCGATACAATCGACGAGTACTATTCCTTCCAAAACGACTTCCCTGAAAGCGAATACTTGAAGGAAGCGCAGTCCATCTTAAGCCACTCAGAGCGCATTGTTGCAAGGAAAGGCGTGATACTGAAGGAAGACGAGGATGAAATGAAGAAACATTAAACAGCAAATATACAAATTGTAAATTATATTATGGATTACAAGAAAACACAAGCCCCAAACGACACCGTTAACCGTGACCCCATGAGCCTTTGCGAAGAAACAGGCAACATCTACGAAAGCGTCGTTATCATCGGTAAGCGTGCTAACCAGATTTCTGCCGACATCAAGCAGGAGTTGAGCAAGAAGCTCTCTGAGTTCGCAAGCACACAAGACAATTTGGACGAGGTCTTCGAAAACCGCGAACAGATCGAGATAAGCCGTTACTACGAGAAACTTCCCAAGGCAACTCTTATAGCAACACAGGAGTTTATCGACGGCAAAATTTACTATCGCAACCCAAGTAAAGAGGCAACATTGCTCGATTAAGCAATGATTCAACGCATTCAGACACTCTATCTTCTTGCAGCCTTTGCTTGTTGCATTGGTTGCCTCTGTATGCCTATCGCTCATTTTATGTCGAGCGAGAGCATGGAGACAGCGGATATGTATAACTTGTGGCTCGTCTCGGAAGGTCAGCATCTGTTCTACTTCTGTCCAGTCATGATGGGCATTCTCGTCATTACGAGCGCCTTTGTGTTCATGGACATCTGGTTCTACAAGCATCGTGCCCTTCAAATGCGTTTGGCAACATTCTGCATGATATTGCTCGTAGCTTGGTATATAGCTTATGGCATCATCAGTTATATGCTTACGACAAGTATGCCAGCCACTTGGCGACCACATTGGACAGCGGCTCTTCCTGCAGCAGCTCTTATCTTGCTATACCTCGCATTTCGAGGCATATTGAAGGATGAGATGTTGGTTCGCTCGCTCGACCGACTGCGTTAATACATTATATATTATATAAAGGAATAAGGCGTTGCCCAAGTTGGCAGCGCCTTATTGTTTGTCTCTACTTTTGAAACGGGTCGCCTTTCGGGTCTCGACTTACAACCCAACGAAACGCATTCACAAAGAGAAGGTTTTGTGTCGCATCGATGAAGCCTTCGTCGCCGTGTCCCATGTTAAGATAAATCATCCGATACTTCTTGTTTGTCCACACAATCGGAAAGTCGCCAAAGTTCACGACATCCTTTAAGCCGAAAGGATACATCTTTTGCGAGATGGAGAGCAGCACTTCTACATCGGGATTCTTTCGTGGACTTGGCTGCCACTGATAGAACTCACTTGCAGGTGCCACAAAGGAGCTGGGCAAACTGCAAGTAACCGGATGGTCCTGCGTATCACATTCCACCAAAGCTGGCTGCGGGGGCCAGTTGTTGCAATAAAACGGTCCGCACCCCAAGAACTCGTTTAGCCAAGGCCAATGCGTATTTTTGTCATTATAGGCGGAGGCGTGGAAACCAATCCATCCGCCACCGTTCTTCATGTATTGCTCAAAGGCATCTCGCTGCGCTTTACCGCCTGGAGCAGCATTCAAGCTGATTATAATGGAGTAATCTTTCAGCCTCTCGTAAGGATAATCGGCAAGCGAAGTGGTCACATCCATGAGCCAACCCTCGCCATATGTCAGTTTGTGGAAGAACTCGATGGCTTGCTTGTCGAACTGCACATGCGCCTCTTCTGCTCCTGGCTCATAATGGAGTAGGGCGCGGAAACGTGGTGCTCGAGCATAATTGGCAGGATATTCATTGTTTTCCGAAGCGGTAACTTCGTCATTCAAAGTCCATCTTATTGCATTCTCGAAGAGCCTGATGAAAGCTTGATTCGTGAAGAGCGACTTGCTGTGACCAAACTGGAAATAAACATTACGAGCCTTCTTCGATGGATTTGTCCAGATAACAGGATGGTCGCCCATCTTTATGTTTGTCTCGATGGAGTAGCTGCTCTCATCTACATTCGCAAGGACATGAACATTCTGGCGAGGGCTGACATCATACGTGTACCATTCATCTTCCTTTATTATAAAGGAATGGGGGACGCCTTTACAAACCGGATGCTCTCTGTCTTCGAGTTGAACTTTGCCGTCACACTTGTCGGCAATGTAGTTCTGATAGCGTATCTTGCCCAAGAAGGCAGAGAACCAATCCCACATCGGAAAGCCGTCGAACTCGCCGAGCAAGCTTGCGTGGTGGAAGCCGATGTATCCGCCAAGCCCTTTGTCAATGTAGGTTTGCATGTCTTTTTGTGCTGCTTTGCTCCACGCATAAGGCGGATAGTTCAGTTGCAAAATGAGTTGAAACTTCTTCAGTTCGCCTTTGGGAATCTCGTTGGCTGTGTTCAGGACCGTCAGCTCCATGTTGAAGCGTTCTTTTTGACGTTCGAGCCATTCAAGTCCGGCAGCAGTAAAGCCCTCGTGCAAACCGCCCCGTTCGGCCAGAACAAGCACTTTGCGAGGTCCTTCAGCACTTTTAGTCTTGTCCTTCGCCTCGCAAAACGAGGTAGAAATAAACATAAAAAACGTAAGCAAAAACAGCGAAAAGAAGTGTCTCATCTTGTCGGAACAATTAGGTTATCTGCACGCAAAGTTCGTAAACATTTGCGAGAAATGCAAACAAACAACGGAAAAAATTGAGACCCCACCAGTCGAAATGCACAACTTGAAACGCCACGTGAATCATCCTCCCACGTCGAGTCATTCAACTTGGCGTGTCGTGTTCATTATACATACATGTATCTACAATTATACATACATGTACATTTAATTATAGATACATGTATGTATAATGAACGTCGCCTGCGATGCTGAGTAACGCATCGAGAGAGGAAGATTATTTATACAAGGTCTTTCGTCCGTTCTCTATAATGATGCCTTTCTTCTTGCCTTGAGGAACAGACATGCCTTGCAGGTTGAAAGCGGAATTGCTAAATGGTGAGGGTGTCAAGTTGCCGAGTTCTTCAATTCCTGTCGCCATATCATCCGTCTGGTCTTCAATGATGAATTTGCCTTCCTCCTTCTCCCCCGTGATGCAGAAGAAGCGGTCAGAGCGGATACCACGAACGTCAACGGTTTGCCTGCTGCCAGCTGTGTTTGTGACAATCAAGTTGAGGTATTGGTCGGCCGACGAGAGATGATAGGTCTGACAGTTCCATGTCTTGCCTCCTATCTCCTTAGTATCCCTTACTCGCTTGCCGGGCCAATTGCCGTTGGGCTTGTTGTCGAGGTTGTCCCAAACGTAGAAGGACATTGCGGACCAAGTGACGTCGGAGTGAACGTAAAGCGTGATGTCGTGTGGCACAAAGATGTTGTACTTGCGAGTCTGAATGCCATAAACCTTGCCTCCATGCAATATGCCGGCCTTAAGCGTGCAGGAGGATTCGATACTCAAAGTGCTTCCGCTTGTAATAGTGTTGCTTTCGGAAGTCGGATCAGAGCCGTCTGTCGTATAGACAATCCTGAAGCCAGTATAATTGCTAACTGCAGTGAACTTGACTTGAACTGAGCCTTCGTAAGTTCCATCTGGGACATCCATCCAAACTGTGTTGGCGTTTCGACTCAAATAATAGCGATATCCTTTGCCGGAAAGTATTTTGCGATAGTCAGAAGTGCTCACTCCATACCCGTCTGGATTGCTGCCAACGACACAGATCAGAGTGGCGTTCTTGCCGTAAACTGCCTTTGCATAGTATTTGTCGTCTCTCCATTTCTCTTCAGCACCAGAAGTGTTCGTGATGCCGGCAAGTCGTCTGGCAAGAATCATTTGCTTGAGCGGATACTTGCAGTCCGCCCAATGTCTGTAGAAGACGCAAGGCGTTCCAGGCATTGCAAGCATGTAAGCGTTTGCAGCAAGTGTGTCTCTGTAGATTGGATTCTGCACATCTCCATTGATTCGATTCTCGGTATCATGATTCTCGACGAAGGTTATGGCATACTGCTTATAGTAATTATCAGAAATAAGTGGTGGATCGCCCTCTCCAAGATAACGCCATTTCTGATTGTTGACAGCATCAATCATGCGATAACGGAAGCCGAAGTCGAAGGCTCCGCTGGTCGGATATTCTGCCACATAACCTTTCGTGAAGTCTATCCACTGTTTGATGTTGCTTGTTCCATCAAAGTATTCGCCAACGCTGAAAGCAGGTCTCGCCGCCATATTATATTCGCCAACGAAACTTGCATAGAAGCCTTTCACCATATCATAGCGGAAACCGACATAACCTATGTCGTTAAGTAGGAAATCGAGATAGGCTTTGATGTAGTCTTGGACGTTTTGACTGTTATGATCGAGGTCGCGACAGCTTGACCAATCATCGCCTGTGTCATTGTTCTCCGAGAGCGAAATACCGTGTGCCGATGCCCAATTGCCTGTCGCTCCGCCGTCGTCGTTCTTGCAGATATCGGAGGGATACATCTGATACGTTACACCGTTGTATGTCTCTTCGGGAAAGTCAACCCATGAGCCATCTTTGCCAATATTCTTTCGATGGTTGAGAACAACATCGGCAATGAAGCCCGTACCCTTTTTCCTGTAAGTGTTTATCATGCTTCGGAGCTGTGATTCGGAACCGAAAGCACTCTTTTGGTCGAAGTAATAGACAGGCATGTAGCCCATAGTGTAATCGCTGTTACACCATCCGCTCTGCGGAATCCAAATCAATTGGAAATAAGGAGCAATCTCGTCTGCCTGTGCTTCAAGCTTCGCCCAAGACGTTTCTGAATAGGAATCCCAATAGAATCCCTGCATCATCACGCCGTCATAATCCATCGGCCAGCCTTGTGCAAAGACGGTTAAATGCAGTATGATTGCTGATAGCAAAAGTCCAATTTTTTTCATATCGCATGTATCCTTAAATAATGTCCTACGTTAAGTTTGTCGTTTTAACACGTTAAGTTTGTCGTTTTAACACGTTAAGTTTGTCATTTTAACACGTTAAGTTTGTCATTTTAACACGTTATCTTTTCCTACATCACTCGGGAACCTTGTAGCGTTCACCAGCCTGCTTGATGATTTCGCGCTTGAATCTCTCAGGATAACCTGGGCGAAGGACAGGACGGGGATTGCCTCCGGGAGTCTTCTCGAACTGCCCGTTCTCATCGGTTCGCTTGACGGCCATGTCGTTGTACTTCACGATGATGAGTTGCGCAAGTTGGTTCCATTCGTCCATCATCGCACCAGCAACACGATGACTATATGCCGAAAGGTACTTGATGGCTTCCTCTTTGCTCATGCCTGCCGCTTTGCTCTCCACGTCGGCCTGCAGCGAGTTGTAGTCCTTCTCCAGTCTGTCGCGCACCTTCTGCAGTTCGGGGAAGAGTAGATTGTAGCGCAGATAGACCATGTTGCTGACCCAGTTCTCCACCCAATACGCTGAGCGAGTGGAGAAATGGAAGGCGTCGGCGGTATTCTTGTCGTAGCATTCGGGAGCCTGCGTCATGTTGCAATAGCAGGGTGTGAAGACCGTCATGTTCGCCTCGTCGTTGGCAAACCATGTGACGCCGCCGATGTGATTGGGCAGCCACGAGCGCATCTGACTCACATAGACGCAGGCCGACTGCTGAGTACTAATGGGGCGCTCGTTGAAATACTTCTTCCCATCGACTTCGAAACTGAGTGGAGTGGGGCGGTAAGGCATTTCCCAAGCACCCATTCCGATGTCCTCAGTCATTGCCATCGGTGTACCTTCGTAGTGGTCGCGCATCATGTCTTTGACGTCTTGAACGCTGAGCGGAGCTTTTGGTTTTACGTAAAGTGGAATGACTTGACCTTTCGTGTCACCCATCGCATAAGGCAGATAGGGGCTCATGTCCTCGGCAGCCCACTTGTTGTAATAGCTCCAGATACGAGCCTCACAGAAGCGAAGTGCGCCGAAGTCAGCGGGTGCGTAAGCGTCGGCAAACGAGAAGTCTGCATCTTTGCCACTGAAATAACCCTTCTCACGAGCAAAGCTGATGACGTCCTTTGCGTAGAGGCAGTTCTTCTTGTCCTTGAGGGGGAACTGATGAATGCGGCTCTGATTGGCGTGACCGCTAATGCAATCGTCTGGGATACGCACGGCCACCCACACAGTTCCCTTGCGTCCTGGGCCTTTGCCTATCATCTCAAGAATCCACGCCTCGTTGGGGTCAGCCACGGAGAAACTTTCTCCCTCGCTCTCGTAGCCGTATTTTTCGACCAATTCCGTCATGACTTGTATGGCTTCGCGGGCAGTCTTGGAACGCTGCAGGCCGAGCACCATGAGCGAACCATAATCGATAAGTCCGCTGATGGTGTCTGTCAATTCAGGCCGGCCGCCCCATGTTGTCTCATGAATCGACACTTGAAACTCGTTCATCAGGCCTACAATGCCGTAAGTATGAGCGACTTCCGGAATCTCCCCAAGGTAGTTGTTACTCTCGTAATGATATAAGGGATGCATCGATCCAGCAGGATGATCGGCAGCTGGAATAACACGAAGTGGTTCAAACGAACCATAGTCGTCCTGACTGTAGGAAATAATCACGCTGCCATCCTTCGAGGCTTTCTTGCCGACAATCAGGTTCGTGCAAGAATGCAGGGGCAAGGAGCAAGGGGCAAGGGGCAAGAGAAGACCTGCCAGTAAGAGTATTGTGAGACGTTTCATGATGTGCTATTTGATAATAAGTTTATCGCTTCCTGCAGCCTTGAAACTCATGTCAAGGCCCTTCACGCTATGTGTCAAGGCTCCGAAGGAAATGAAATCGACGCCGGCTTTGGCGTAGGGAATCATCGTGTCGAAAGTGATGCCACCACTCGATTCCGTTTCGCATCGGCCTGCAACAATCTCCACAGCTTTCTTCGTGTCCTCGGGCGTGAAGTTGTCGAACATGATGCGGTCGCAACCTTCGGCAAGCGCTTCGTCCAGTTCCTTCCAGTTCCTGACCTCGCACTCAATCTTAAGGTCCTTGCCTTTCTCTTTCAAATATTGCTTCGCACGACTTATCGCGTTGTGAACACCGCCGCAGAAGTCGATGTGATTGTCTTTCAGGAGAATCATGTCGAAGAGTCCGATGCGGTGGTTCATGCCGCCGCCAATCTTCACAGCCTCTTTCTCGAGCATTCGCATGCCGGGTGTCGTCTTGCGGGTATCAAGGACGCGCGTCTTGCAACCGGCATCGTAGATGGCTTGTTGATACTTGTGCGTCATCGTGGCTATGCCGCTCATCCGCTGCAGGATGTTGAGCATGAGGCGCTCCGTCTGCAGGAGGCTCTGCACTTTCCCCTTGACGCTCATCACGATGTCGCCGGGCTTGACGTGCGCCCCGTCCTCGATGTATGTCTCGACCTGCAGGTCCGGGTCGAAGCGATGGAACACTTTCTTTGCAATCTCGTTGCCTGCAAAGATGCCTTCTTCCTTGATGAGCAACTTGCTTTCGCCCATCTCGGTTGGCGGGATGCAGCAAAGCGTCGTGTGGTCTCCGTCGCCGATGTCCTCGGCAAAAGACAGGTCAATAAGTCTGTCGTTAAGTTCTTCTACTGATAGCATAGTATTATATTGTTATGTGTATCTATTCATGATGATAGGGTTCGCCGTTCAGGATGGTCATTGCTCTGTAGATTTGCTCCACGAAGAACATGCGAACCATCTGGTGGGAGAGTGTCATGCGGCTCAGGCTGACCTCTTCGTTGCCCCGTTTATGTATGGTGTCGGAGAAGCCGTAAGGTCCGCCAACGATGAAGACGAGGCGCTTTGGCCCCGCAGCCATCTTCTTTTGCATCCAGGCGGCAAACTCCATGCTTGTCCGCTCGCTGCCGTGTTCGTCGAGGAGCGCTATGTAGTCTCCTGCCTGCAGGCTTTTCTGGATGAGTTCCCCTTCGCGTTCCTTCTGCTCGTTTTGGCTGAGCCCTTTTGTGTTCTTGAGTTCAGGGATGACCTCGATGGCAAAGGGAATATAGTGTCTTATGCGTTCGACATACTCATTTATGATGGCTTCGAAGCGCTTGTCTGTGGTCTTGCCCACCACTATGAGCAAGCCTTTCACGGCTGTTCCTCCTCGTCTGGCTTCTTGACATACTCGTAGCATCCTGCATCCGGACCTTCATCTGCAAGTCGGCTCACACCATATCTGTCGAAGGCAGGTACGCCTTCATAGTTCTGGTCGGCAAGCGAGCGAATCATGCTGCTGTCTTTCGGCGTGAAGTCATAGATGAAGTTCTCCGTATCGAAGAGCACGAAGTTATCTTGCCGAACGAGTTTCTCTTCCTCGTTTTTCTTTTTGTCCCGGTCGAAGACGCAGTCCACGAAATGATCCGGCTCCTCAACTATCGGCGTATTGAGGAAGCTATGGTGGAAGAGATAGTCGCACGAACCGTCCTGCGGGATGTTCTCGCCCATAATGACATCATCGCCGTAACCCGTTATGACACAGTTAATGAAATGTGCTTTGCGTAGCAGTCCATACTCGCCACCGTCTTTGCAACTGACGAGATGTAAGCCGTCGCCTCTGTTTGCCGTGAAAGGATAGAACTGTGCCAACGTACAATAGATGAAGAAATGCGAGCCTCCGTTGAGGTTGACGGTATGTCCTAGCGTATTGCTTATCTGCGTGTTCGTGACCTTGCTCACACAATTGTTGAACTGCAAGCCGTCGCCTCCGATGTTATGGAAAATGCTACAATCGATGATGACAGATGGCTTTGTCAGTTCCGGAACCGTTTGCTCTGTGTCCTCAACAATGATGCCGAAGAGCGAGCTGTGCAGGTCGCACTGGTAGAACTCGTTGCCGTAGCTGCCTCGATGAATGACGACACCTTCCCAACGGCTTGGCGTGTTGTCGTAGAGCAGGTAGTCGAACATGTGGTCCATCCTGTCGCCTCGAAGCACGACGGGCTTTTCAAGACTGCCTTGAACAAGAAGCTTTCCATAGACATGCAGAGCAGCCTTGTCGTGGAACATCAGCCTTGTGCCTTCGGTCAGAGTGAGTGTTGCACCCTTCATCACAACAAGCGAGTCGTAGATGACGTAAGCCTTGTCGGTCAGGAGCGTTTGGTCAGATTCGATAATCAGTCCTCCCTTCATGATATAAGCGTCGATGGAGCCGCCGCTAAGCACGACAGTCTGTCTTGCGCCGTTTTCCAAAGTGAAGTGTAACTTGTCCTCAAAGTAGAGCGGCTCAGTGCTTCCGACCTCCGGAGGTGTCATCTCGATGCGGATGACGAGGCTGTCGTGCTTCAGTACCTCAAAGTCGTGCCAGATGCCATCGGCGAGGTAGCGCCCATCGACGTTGACGCGGAACAGGCTCTTGGCGCCTCCCTCGAGCTGAATCGTGCTGACACGCATGCCGTTGCCGTTATTGTTAAAGGCATAGAGCGTCTTAGTGCTGCTGGGAATCGTGCTGATAAGCGTGTCGAAGGCAATGGTGTCTTGCGAGAACTCAAGTCTGAAGTTCGGGTTGTCCGAGAAGGTTTCGTAGTCGGAACAAGCCGCGGAAAGCAGGGTGAGCAGAGGAAGGAGAAACTTTAATTTCATCTATTTCTGTGTGTGTCGTTATGACGTTATTCCGTTATGTCGTTATAACGAAGGGCTATTTCTTCGGAGCGTTCTTCAGGATTGCGAGCAAGTGATCCCACACCATTTGAACAGTCGGGATAAGGAGCTTCTCGTCAGGGCTATGCACGCCTCGAAGCGTTGGGCCCATGCTTATCATGTCCATTCCTGGGAACTTCTCAGAGAAGAGACCGCATTCGAGGCCGGCGTGGATACCGAGCACCATCGGGTCTTTTTTGAAGAGCTTCTTGTACTGCTCGACTGCGATGGCAAGTATCTTGCTGTTCGGGTTCATCTTCCAGCCCGGGTAGCCTTCGCCGATATCCACTTTTGCTCCTGCAAGTTCGAAGGCTGCGGCAACAGTATAGGCCATGTTGTGACGGGCACTGAGAATGCTGCTTCGCTGACTGCTGAGCACGTCGATAGTCTTCTCTTTCTTGTGAATGCTGGCGAGGTTACTGCTTGTCTCGATGAGGTCGTCAATGTCCTGACAGTAAGCAAACACGCCGTTATAGACTGCTTGCAGCGCTTTGATGAGCCTAAGTGCGCAATCTTTCTCGATAGCGCTAACAGCCTTCGTCTCGCTCTCCAAAACGAACTTCATCGTCTTCTCCGTAACGCTGTACTCTTCCTCAACATCTGTCTGGAAGAGGTTCCAGTCGACGGTGATGTTCTCTTTGTCCTTCATGGGAATGGCGCAGAGGCACCAAGCCTCGCGAGGAATCGCGTTGTGCAGGCCGCCAGCCTGAATATCGACAAGCCGAAGGTCGTATTTCTGCTGAGAGACATAGAGGAAGCGAGCCAGGAGCTTGTTGGCGTTGGCTCGTTTCTTGTTGATGTCGTCGCCGCTGTGACCGCCAGTCAAGCCCTTGATGGCAAGCGAGAAGGTGAAGAAGTCTTCTGGCAGCGACTCTTCCTTATATTCGAACTGAGCAAGCGTACGACAACCTCCGGCACAGCTGACGAAGATTTGTCCTTCGTCTTCGCTGTCGAGGTTGACCATCAAGCGACCGTTCATAAAGTCGGACTTCATGCCTTCTGCACCAGAGAGACCAGTTTCTTCATCACGGGTAAAGACGCATTCCAGCGGTCCGTGCTCGATGTCGTTTGCCTCGAGGACAGCCATCTCCATCGCCACACCGATGCCGTCGTCGGCACCAAGTGTAGTGCCCTTTGCCTTCATCCATTCGCCATCCACATAAGTCTGAATGGCATCCTTCGAGAAGTCGAACTCGACGTCGCGATTCTTCTCGCACACCATGTCCATGTGGCTCTGCAGAATGATTGTCTGTCGGTCTTCGAAGCCTGGCGTCGCAGGCTTGCGGATGAGGACGTTTCCTGCTTCGTCTCTCTTTGTTTCGAGTCCGAGCTTCTTGCCGAAATCGAGCAGGAACTCTATCATTTTCTCTTCCTTCTTCGATGGGCGAGGAATTTGGTTGACTTGTGCAAAGCACTTAAATACACTCTGGGGCTGTAATGATGTTTTATCCATAATTCTGACTTTAAAGCTATTTATCTTAATAAATAACTATACATTATTATATATTATTGTATATTTGTGCCACAAATATAGCGAAATATGTTGAAACTTGCACTCATTACCCTCGGAATTGTTGCCTTATCTGTTCTGTTTTTGTGCATCAAGATACTTTTGAAGCCCGGAAGCAAATTTGGCAGTACGCATATCGGCGGCAGTAAAGCGATGAGAGACAGAGGCATACACTGTGTTCAGAGCATGGATGCAATCGAACGTCGGGAGCAAAAACACGCCAAAGAACGAATTAACTGATAACAAGGTATTTAACGACTCCGCTTGCGACGATTCAAACGCCGCGTGCGGCGATGGCAATCCCCGCGTGCGGCGATGGCAATCCCCGCGTGCGGCGTTTGAGTTCCCCGCAGGCGGCGTTTTCTTTTTGGCCTATAGAATTCGCACATTATGTAAGAATTAAGAATTTTTATGAAATGCAAATGATGAATTATGAAGTATTTATCGTACCTTTGCACCAAAATAAAAACAATTACTACTTGACGATGAAGAAGTTTTTTACTTTCATGGCCTTTGCGGCTACTACTGTGTTCTTCGCTGCTTGTGGCGCTAAGAATGAAGAGGAAACAACTAAGGAAACGGCTCAACAGGAAGAAACTGTAGGACTCAAGATTGCTTATGTCGAGCTTGATACGCTGATGAGCCAGTACCAACTCTACAAGGACTACAGCGAAGTGCTTACCCGCAAAGGCAATAACATCCAGAAGACGCTTGCCCAGAAGCAGCGTGCCCTCGAGAACCATGCCTCATCTGTCCAGAAGAAGTATGAGAGCAACGAGTTCACGACCCGCGATGAGCTGGAGCGCGCTCAAGCTTCAATACAGAAAGAGCAGAATGATCTGGCAGAGCTTGCCGACCGCCTGCAGGGTGAGTTCGCAATGGAGCAGGCTCGCATCAACGAGGAGGCCCGCGACAGCATCCAGTCATTCTTGAAGCGTTACAATAAAACAAAGAAATATGACTACGTGATGATTAAGGCTGGCGACAACCTTCTTATTGCAAATCCGAAGTATAACATCACGAACGACATAGTTAAAGGTTTGAACAAACGTTACAAGGTTAAACCTGAAGTGGCAGAGCAAATTAAGAACGCCAAAGAAGAGTAAACCTAAAGTTTTACTTGAAAATTTGTTGATAACTTCTTGCCGAAAAGCTTGCGGCTTTCAAAGGAAAGTCGTACCTTTGTCGGCATGATAGAACTTTCGACACACATTGAGTATTTGCTCCTCCATCAGACGGAGGTAAGCGTTCCGCAGCTTGGAACCTTTATCGTTAGGGAGATGAGCAGTAGACGCGTGGACGAGGAAGGCATCTTCCTGCCGCCTTATCGCACCGTCTCTTTCCTTTGGAATGAACAAGAAGCAGGAGAAGACTTCATCCAGTCCTTCTCCAGGATGCACAATCTGTCGCGTACCGACGCGCGCATGATGTGTATTGAATATGTAGATGAGCTTCATCAGGCTCTCGAGGAAGATGGCACAGTCAGCTTCGGCAGCATGGGCTATATGCTTCGCAACGCTGAGACGGGCGAATTGAGCTTCATGCCACAGCAGTCGGGCATTGCGTCACCGGCTTACTACGGACTCGACGCAGTTCCTTTCTCGAAACTGAGCTACGAAGTACGTCAGCAGAGAGCAAAGAAACAGGCTGCGAACAAGGTGAAGCTGACTTCTTTCGAAGCAGACAAGGACACCATCACCATCCGCATCAACCGTCGCGCCTTCAACTATGCATCGGCAGTAGCTGCGTCGATAGTGCTCTTCTTCGCCATCACATCACCTTTCGGAAAGGCCGTCACATCTGGCGTCAGTCAGCAGGCAGAAATGTTCTTCGCTTCGAAGTTCATGCCTTCTGTAAAGCCCGAGCCAAAGGCCGTTGAAGCACAACCCGTCGCAACTGAAGAACCGAAGGTCGCTCCTGTTCAGGTTGCTTCTAAAGACTATGCAATTGTCCTTGCAAGTGCTATCAGCCCGAAGCGTGCCCTTAACTATGCAGCTCAACTCAAAGAACAGGGTTACGATGCACAGGCATGCACAATCGGCAAGATGGTGCGCGTCATCATTCCAGGCTTTGCTTCAGAAGATGAAGCTTACGAGAAGATTAATCAATGTAAGGCAGACTGCCGCGACTTCGCTCAAGCATGGCCTCTTCTGCTGAAAGGCGACGTGAAGCCCATCGAGCCATAACTTTTAGCCCTTTCAATTCTTTAACTTTCTAATCATTTAACGTTAATGAAGAAGGTTCGTTGCCCCAAGTGCAACAGCTATACAGTCTTCGACGAGACGCGTTACCAACCAGGTCAACGTCTCGTCTTCGTTTGCAGCGAGTGCAACAAGCAGTTTGCCATCCGTTTGCCTGAGCCAAAGAAAGAAGAAGAGGAGCAAGAGAAAACGGCAGAGAGTCTTGGCTCTATCATCGTCGTCGAGAATGCCTTCCACTACAAGCAGGAGATTCCTCTCGAGATGGGCGACAACGTCTTCGGTCGCTATGTTCATGGCACCAACATCAATAAGCCCATCGAAACCGTAGACCCGAGTGTAGATACCCGCCATTGCATCATTCGCGTTCAGAAAGGCAAGAACGGCAAGCTGCAATACATCCTTCGTGATGCGCCGTCAGGCACAGGCACCTTCTATATGAACGAAATCCTTCGCGATCAGGATCGCATTCGCCTTCAGGACGGCTCTATCATCACGATTGGTGCTACGACACTCATCCTTAAACTCGAAGAAGAATGATTCGCTTCCTTGCTGCAGACCTCGACGGCACCTTGCTCACTTCAAGCAAGACCATTACGCCCTCCACTCAGCAAGTTCTGATTGCGGCTCAGCAGCGAGGGCTCACCATCATTCTTGCTAGCGGACGTCCCCTCTACAGCATCCTGCCTTTTGCAGAACAGCTTGAGCTGCAGAAGCACCACGGCTACATCATTTCCTATAACGGCAGCCTCGTCTGGGATTGTCCCAAAGGCAAAGCCATCAAGGAGCAAGCCATTCCGCAAGATATCATTCCTGAACTTGCGAAAGTTGTAAAAGAAGACTTCCACATTCACGGCTACAAAGGCAACAACATCCTTATTCAAGGCAAGCCCGACGAGTGGTCGAAGTACATCTCGCGAGCCAACAAGATGCCTTTGATCGAGGTTCTGGACTTCGCCAAAGCCATCACAGAACCTCAGCACAAGTGCCTCATCACTGGTTCGCCTCGCAGACTTTGGCACTTGGAAAAGAGGATAAAGGCACAATTCGAAGGAAGCTTAAGCGTATGCCGAAGCGAGAGCTTTCTGCTCGAAATCATGCCGAAAGGCGTGGACAAAGCCATTGCCTTGCAAGAACTGTTGCATAGGGTAGGGGGCACGAAGGAAGAGTTGCTTTGCTGCGGCGACGGTTACAACGACCTCGGCATGATGCTTCTTGCAGGCATTTCCTGTGCTCCCCGTAATGCAAAAAAGCCTGTCAAGCAGGCTGCAACTTATGTTACTGACAGCAATGACAAGGATGGCGTAGCTCATGCTGTCCAGCGGTACATTACCTTGTGACGCTTTCAATCCGAAGCTTTAGCACTCCCATTGGCACGTTGACTTCCACCACATCGCCTTCATTCTTGCCCATAAGTGCACGAGCAATGGGCGACTTGATGGAGAGCTTTCCTTCGCTCATGTTGGCTTCGTGAGGGCTGACAATTGTGTAGGTCATCTTCGCGCCAGTGCCGAGGTTCTGCATCTCCACCTTATTCAGCAGACCGATGCCGTCGCTGCGAATTTTCGACGTATCAATCACTCTTGCAAACTCCAACACTCTTTGCATGAATCGAATCCTGCCAAGAAGTTTCCCTTGCTCACGCTTGGCGGCATGATACTCGAAGTTCTCGCTGAGGTCGCCCTTATCGCGAGCTTCGGCAATTGCGTCCTTCACGCGTGGAAGCTCAACCGTTTCAAGCTCGTGCAACTCGGCTACAATCTTGTCGTAGCCTTCCTGAGACATGTATTCCATATTTCATAGCTCCGCGCCTTAACAGCGCGCCTTGATGCTAAAGCATTCAAGAAACCGCCTACGCTTCTCACGCAGGCGGTTTCTTATATTATATAAATAATGTGTGTATTACTTTTCCTTGGGCTCGACAATCTTCCAGAGGATAGCTGCAACGAGGGCGCCTACGAAGGGACCTACGATGAAGATCCAGAGGTTAGCAAGTGCATCGCCACCAGCAAAGATAGCGGGACCGATAGAACGAGCGGGATTCACGCTTGTGCCGGTGAAGTAGATGCCTACCAAGTGGATGAGAATCAGCGACAGACCGATAGCCAGACCAGCGAAGTTGTTGGTAGCGCCATTTGTCTTGTGTGTAGAGCCAAGCACTACGAGCACAAAGAGGGCCGTCAGGATAATCTCAGCAGCGAGGGCTACGCACCAGCATCCGTTGCAACCAGCGCCAATGCCGTTGGCACCAAGTCCTGAACCAGGATAGAGATAGAACAGCGCAACACCTGCGATGATGGCACCGATGACCTGTCCGCACATGTAGCCGAAGCAGTCCTTCACGCTGATGCGACCCGTAACGAGGCAACCGAGCGTAATGGCAGGATTGATGTGGCAACCGGAGATGCCGCCGATGGTGTAGGCCATAGCAACAACAGCGAGACCGAAGGCGATGGCTGTTCCGACAACAGAAGCAGCATCTGTTCCACAACTCAGACTAACGGCTGCACCGCAACCGAGGAATGTCAGCACGAATGTACCGAGGCATTCAGCAATGTACTTTTTCATGTTTTGATAAGGGTTTAAAGGGTTAAACATAAATGTACTATCGTAGCGCAAAGTTACACTTTATTTTCGTTCCTTCCAAGCTTTTTGGCAAAAAAGTTCATCTTTCTTGCTTGTAGAAGCTTAAGACGACACGAGGATAAATAGCCAACGACACGTGAGTAAAGCGTCAATTACACGCGAGTAAATCGCAAACTTCTTGTGTCAAGGTTTAGCTCGACGCCAGTCAAGGTTTCAATCACAGCATGGTGAGTTGGCAAACATAGCGTGTCGAGTTGGCAAACATAGCGTGTCGAGTTGACAAACTTAGCGTGTTAAGTTTGCGATTTACTTGTGGTGTATTTCGTTGAGTGCAGAGTGTTTTTGC
>Ga0310697_10002128_pt1 | contig 21611 bp, 17 predicted proteins | sample 172DNAGHGlowgp2_FD_203883 | JGI IMG/M metagenome (GOLD analysis project Ga0310697, IMG submission 203883) | Sheep rumen microbial communities from Palmerston North, Manawatu-Wanganui, New Zealand - 1728 DNA GHGlow gp2 (v2) (version 2) | ecosystem: Host-associated > Mammals > Digestive system >... | reverse complement strand
CCGCGAAGAGGGTTTCGGAGACATACCCAAGAAGCGCTATGAGAACTTTCCCGCGGGCATCCACCACCAGTATATTGGCCGGATTGTGAGCGCGAGAAGGCGGTAGTTGATGTTTCCTTGCAAAACTCCTTTTTCGCAAAGTTTTTCGTGTAGATTAGTAGTAATCATCCTCGGCGAGAATGTTTTTTATAAAAAACATTCTCGCCGAGGTTTTGTATATCAAAAAAAACATATCTTTGCCGTCGTAATATTTTTAACATTATCAAAAAGGACTATGGAAAAGTTGTTTGAGCGGCATGATGAATATATTGCACATACCCCTACGGCATACGTGAGAAGCATTATGGACCGTATTGATTGGTCTATACGACTCATAGCCATCAAAGGGCCCAAAGGAGTTGGAAAATCCACTCTGATGTTGCAATACATTAAGACGCACTACACGTTCGATGACCGGCATGTATTGTATTGTTCGGCTGACACGAGTTATTTTACCACCCATACATTAGTGGATACTGCTGATACATTCTGCAAAATGGGTGGACGTCATCTCTTTATCGACGAAGTGCATAAATATGAGAATTGGAGTCGTGAAATCAAGGAGATTTATGATTTGCACAAGGATTTGCACATTGTTGTGAGTGGTTCCTCTCTCTTGCAAATCAATGATGGACAAGCGGATCTGTCGCGTCGTATGACAGAATACCTGATGCCGGGGCTATCCTTTCGGGAATACCTTTGGTTTTCGTCAGAAATTCAAATCAAAGCCATCTCACTTGAACATTTGCTTGAAAAGCCGAACACATTTTGTAATGAAGTGAAAGCAAAATGTCATCCCCTTGAGTTTTTCCAAAAATATTTGGAAGAGGGATACTATCCTTATTTCTTTGAGAATGAGAACATTTACCAAAATAGTGTGGAGGCAGTGGTAAACTACACGATTGATGTAGAATTGCCTCACTGTCGCAAACTTGAAGTGGGCAACACTCGTAAAATAAAGGCCTTGCTTCAAACTATATCATCAATGGTTCCTTACGAAGTGGATATCAGTAAGTTATCAAAGAATGTCGGTATCCAACGTCTTACGGTGTTGAAATATCTGAATCATTTGGAAGAGGCAGCGCTTATCCGCCGGTTGTTCACCAACATCCAAAGTGTCAGCGACCTTCAAAAGCCCGACAAAATCCTCCTTGACAATCCAAACTTACTTTACACGCTTTCTAATGAAAAGCCTTCTATCGGTACTGTTCGGGAGACTTTCTTTTGCAATCAGTTAGCCTCTTCCGGGCATCGTGTTGAATACGGTGGACTGAAGGGTGGTGATTTTCGGATTAATGGAAATCTTATCATCGAGGTTGGTGGGAGGGACAAGGGTTTCGCTCAACTTCGTGATGAGGGAAATGCTTATGTGGCCGCAGATGGCATTGACACGGCCACCTTTAGGAAAATCCCGTTATGGGCTTTCGGCTGCCTATATTAGCAATGTATTGCATGCTGTCACGGCTGTTTTCAATAAAAAAAACAAGAGCAGAGTCACGCGATACGTGGAGATATAAAAAAGTAATTCGACAAAATTCAAGAAACCAATGAACGATAACAGCAAAATCATGGACCTGGCTTACGAAGCCGGCAGTATCCTTCTCGAAAACGGGGCGGAGATCTCGCGGGTCGATGAGACCATGCGGCGCATCGTTGGCCACTATGGCGTGGAGGACGAGAGTTTCTTCGTGCTCAGCAACGGCCTCATGGCCACAGCAAAGGGATTCGCGCGTACAAAGTTCATCCCTATCAAGGGGGCGAGCCTCGACAAGGTGGTGGCGGTGAACCAGCTTTCCCGAGAGGTCACTGAGGGCAAGTGCGACCTTGAGCAGTTGGAGCGGCGGCTCAAGGCGATTCGGGGGATGAGGGCCAAGCCCGTGTGGGAGCAGATTGCAGCCTCCGCCTTCGGTAGCATGGCCTTCTGCATTATCTTCGGGGGCGGTTTCATGGACAGCGTGGCCGCATTCGTGGCCGGACTGGTCCTTTGGGTCTATATGCTGTTTATCGGATACCGGCATCTTTCGCGCATTACCGGCAACCTGACCGGGGCCTTGTTGGCCACTTTCCTCTGCGTGATGATGCAACGGTGGGGGTTAGGAAACCATCTCAGCAACATGATTATCGGGGCTATCATCCCGTTGATTCCCGGGGTGGCCTTCACCAACGGCATCCGTGACATGGCGCATGAGGACTACATTGCCGGTGTCACGCGGCTGTTGGATGCTTTGCTCACCTTTTTCTGCATTGCCATGGGTGTGGCGCTGGCGTTCCTGTTGGACGCGTCCATCGACGGGGAGTTTCAGCACTTGGAGAACCTGACAGCCGCGCCTGAAACAGCCGGGATGTTCGTGCAGCTTGTGGCGGCATACGTCGGCACGGTGGCCTTCGCCGTGCTCTTTGGCGTGCCCCGCAGGTACTACTTAGACAGCGGCTTGTGCGGTACGCTTGGCTGGCTGCTTTACCTCATACTCATGCATCACACGGGGATGTCAGCCACGATGGTGGTCTTTTTCGCCACGGCGTTGGTCACCTTCACGGCCATGGCGCTGGCCATCACCCGCAAATGCCCCATCACGGTCTATCTCATCTGCGGCATTTTCCCGTTGGTGCCGGGTGCTGGCATCTTCTGGACCACCTACAACATCGTTGCCAATCATATAGGACAGGCCTTGCAGAGCGGTTTCGTCGCGTTGAAGGCTACCGTGGCCATTGCCTTCGGCATTATTCTGATGGCGGAGTTGAACGGCAAGAACCGCATCGGGAAGATGTTCATGAAAAAGAGCGGGAAATAAGAGCACATAAACAGATCGATTGTACATGCAACACAGCACGTATTCTGTATTATCCTAACATAAGATACAAATCCGGATACTGATGCGGTGACTCCTTCTTGTGGCGAGTGAGGGCAAAGGCCATGGTCAGCGTCCCGATACGGCCGCAGTACATGTTGACAATTAAGATCACTTTGGCCATCCAGTTCCAGTTGGCGCATTCACCCGTGGAGAGACCGCAAGTGGTGAAAGCGGAAGCAGTCTCGAACAGGGCGGGTAGCAACTTCACATCAGGTTGCACAACCGTGAGCATGAAACAAGACACCGCAATGAAACTCAGCGACAAAAGGAGGATTGTGGTGGCTCTCTCCACCAACGAAGCTGAAATGGCCTTATGGTCGAATTCGATGTCTTTTTTGCCTTTCACTGTGGCTATCACCGATTTGATGACAATGAAAAGCGTGGTGGTCTTGATGCCGCCGCCTGTGGAGCTGGGGGAGCCGCCAATAAAAATCATTGCCAAGATCATGATCACTGTTGAAAGACGCATAGCGTTGACATCCAAGACGTTAAATCCTGATGTCCGACAAGTGGTGACTTGGAATATGGTGGTGAAAATCTTATTCCCTAACCCGTCAATACCTTTCAATGTGCCATTGTATTCCATCAGAAAATAGAGCACGCTGCCAATGCCGATGATAGCGAACGTGACATACAGTACAATCTTAGTCTGCGGCATCAGCGTCTTCCAATGGTATTTGTTGCGTTCACGGATGTAACGGTAGCTGAAGAAATCGCGGATAGTGACAAAACCGATGCCGCCGAGGAACACCAGCATCATGATGACCACCTGCGGAAAATAGCTCCCTGGCACGCCAAGATTCAGCAAACTGTCGTCAATAAGCACAAAACCACCGTTGTTGAACGCAGAGACTGTATAGAATATGGAGAAAAAGAGGTTCTGCTTGTCGGAAAGGAAGAAACCGGTGGATTTCCAGTAGGTGAAGAGGAATGCCGCGCCCACCGCTTCGATGATGACGGTGGTGAGTACAATGCTGCGAAGCAACCCCACCGAGTCGGAAAGACGGTCGGTGGACATCATGTCGCGAATCATGTACTGGTAGCGCAGACCCACCATGGAACTGGACAAAAACGTGGAGAAGAACGTTGCAAATGAGAGGATGCTCATACCGCCCAACTGGATGAGCATCATGATCACTACTTGTCCCTTGAAGGTGAAGCAGGCCGAGGTGCTCACTACGGAAAGCCCCGTGATACAGCTGGCGCTGGTGGCGGTGAACAAAGCGTCAATGAAGGAGATGCCGTTGGTGGTCATGCGCGGCATCATCAGTAAAATGGTGCCCATGGTGATGAGGAAAAGGAACGACCCGACCATCAGCACCGGCGGACTTAATCGAAATTTCCCCAAGGAACTGCTGGCCTTGGCGAATTCGATAACCACGATGATTAAAAAGTAGAACTGTATGAATATCAAATAGATATTCTCGAAATTCTGGGCATCGATGAAACTGAAATGGAAAAAGTTGATGGAAATAAACTGCGCGATGAGCAGTATGATGATGATAAACTCGCCCCATGATCGCTTCAAGAACTCAAGACGATGAAGCGAATAGAACATCAGAATGAAATATTTGACCACATAGAAGATGAGGCTGCCATAAATAACCCAACGAATGAGGTTTTTGACCAACGGGGTGATATATAGGCCGTGGTAACAGAAAATGCACGCGATGGTCACGATAGAGACGACCAGACTGCAAATGCGCAAGACCCGCTGGATGCGGTCCTTGTGATTCACAATGTGGATCCGTCGCTTCCCATTGTACTCGTCGCGGTTGCCGAACAGAAACATTACAAGTTGATCTTGATGAAGTTGTCGATGTCGCGGTCCTTGCCGAACAGCACGAAAACGTCATCCTTGCGGATGACCATCGAATTGTCGGGCACGCCAATAATATGTTGTTTCATCGTAAGTTCCTTGTTTTCAATTTCTTCGAAGTTACGACGAATGGTCACCAAGCTGAGGTGGTGGTTGTCACGGAAGTTGACGTCGCCGAGCGTAAGGCCTTCCAACCGGTCGGGCGCGATGATGGAGGCGATACGGTATTCATCGGGCATTTGCAAGTAGGAAAGAATATTGGGATTGCTGAGACGCTCCGCAAGTAGTGTGGCCAACTCCTCCTCGGGCGACAGGAACTCCGTGATGCCCATCTTCTCCAGAATGGTCTGCTGATGGGCACCTTTGGTGCGACAGTAAATCTTCTCGATGCCGAGGTCGATCAGGTTGGAAATGCACAGCAGTCGCTCCACGAAGTCATCCCCGATGGCCACGATGACCGCATCGAACTCTTTGATATTCTCGTTCAGCAGCGCACGCTTGTCGGTGGCATCCGTGCACACGGCATATGCTACATCATCGCTGATGTTCTGCACTTTTTTCATGTCCTTGTCAATCACCAGCACCTCGAATCCCTTTTCCGAAAGAGCCAGGCTAATGGCCTGTCCGAACTGTCCCGCGCCGATGACGGCGAATTTTTTCTGTGCCATAATCTCTCTTCTTTAGTAAAGCGGCGAAAATAATAAATTTTTCGCTACTTTTTCATTTTCACCACTGTGATGCCTGCGCCACCTAATTCCAACATCTCATCGTGGAACTCTACAACATTCTGTCTTTTAGATAGATACTGTCTTACAACGCTACGCAAAATACCATTCCCCTTGCCATGCAAAATCCGCAGGTTGGCCATGCCTAACATCTCCGCTTCATCCAGATACTCCTCCAGGTTGTGCACCATCTCTTCCGCCCGCTGCCCGCGTACATCCAACGTGGTGTTGAAATCCGATAGCTTTTTGTTGAGTGCGTCGGCGATGGAACCGGTGTTGAACTGTGATACATGCCCGCGCTCCACATTCCGCGCCTCTTTCTTGCTGATTTTGATCAACTTGTCCAGCTTCGTGCGGAAATTCACCGAGTGGAACGAGATGGTGACCTCGTTGCCGTCAATTTGCGTCACCTCGCCGGCAATCTGGGAATCAGGCATATAGACGGAATCGCCCACGCGAATGGTCTTGTCCTGAACCTCTTCCTCGGAACGTTTCCGCTCCACTGGCTTCTTCCGATGGACGGGGATGATGTTCTTCACCGCCTCCGCTTCCGCCTTCTCGATATGCTCAATCTCCTTCTGCATCTCCTTTTTGAAGGTTTTCACCTCCTCGCGCGCCGCCTTGGTCTTCACCGCGTCGGCTTTCGACTCCTTGATTTCCCGAATCGTGTTCTCGATAATCTTGTTGGCGTTATCGACGATGCTGTTGGCTTGGTTCTTGGCCTTGGTCAGGATTTCCTTGCGCTGCTTGTCGAGCTGCGCGAACTTTTCGGCATATTCATCGATCATCAGTGCCAACTGCTCGTCGGCGGCCCGCACCATCTTGAGTTTCTGCTCGGTCTCGATTTGCGTGATTTCGATTTCCTCCAACTTTCGTTCGTAGTCGATTTGCGCCGTACCCGACTTTTGAATCGCATTGTCGATAATTTTCGGGTTCAACCCGATATGTCGGGCGATTTCGTAGGTGAAAGAGCTGCCCGGTTTGCCCATTTTGAGAATGTAAAGCGGTAACAACGCATTGGTGTCGAACAACATGGCTCCGTTTTCCGCCTCAGGGTGCGTGTCGGAGAACATCTTCAGGTTGCCGTAGTGCGTGGTGATGATACCGAAGGCCTTGGTGTCGTAGTAGCGCTCTAAAATTGATTCGGCCAACGCACCGCCCAAGGTGGGCTCGGTGCCGCTGCCAAACTCGTCGATCAGGAACAGCGACTTTGCGTTCAAGTTCTCATCCATCGTCTTAAGATTTTGTAAATGAGAGCTGTATGTACTCAAATCGTTATCAATGGACTGCTCATCGCCGATGTCAATGAAGATGCTTTCAAAGATGCCCATGTCGGAGGTACTCATCATCGGGACGGGCAGACCGCACTGCATCATGTATTGCAATAGTCCCACGCTTTTCAGGCAGACGGATTTGCCGCCGGCGTTTGGGCCGGAGATGATCAGGATGCGCTTTTCTGGCAGAAGGTGGATGTCCAAAGGAACCACTTCCTTGTGGGCTTTCTTGAAATTGAGGTAGAGCAGCGGGTGCTTGGCCTGATACCACTGCACGATGGTTTTGGGATGGATGTGTGGCACAGTGGCGTCGATGTCGATGGCGAAAAGGGCCTTCGCCCGCAGGAAGTCGTATTTCCCCATCAGTTTTTGCGCGTCAATGAGGTCGTCAATCAACGGTCGTATGGTGCCGGAAATTTCCGTGAGGATGCGGATAATTTCGCGCTGTTCGGCATTTTGCAGTTCCTTGAGCTCGTTGTTCGTGTCGAAAACCTCTGTCGGTTCGATGAAAACGGTCTGTCCGGTAGCGGACTCGTCGTGGACGAAGCCCCGCAACCGGCGTTTGAACTGGGCGGAGACCGGGATACAGAGACGGCCGTTACGGATGGTCATCTCGGCATCTTCTTTTACGATGCCGTCTTGCTTGGCGGCGGCGAGGATCTTGCGAATCTGCCGGTCGGCGTCGCGGGAGAGGCGGTTGATGGCCCCCTTAATGTGTGCCAGCTCGTCGGAGGCGTTGTCGCGCATTTGCCCTTTGTCGTCCAGGATCTTGTTGATGGCGGCCATCAGGTCGCGCTGCAGGGGCATTTCCGCGCACATCGACCATAGGCGCGGATAGCGGTTGTCTTCGTGGCGCACCTTGAAATAGACGAAAATGTTGGTCATGGACTGCACAAAGCCGCGCAGGCAGGCCAGTTCGTCCAACTCGATGTAAGTGCCGTCGATGCGAAGCCGCTTCAGGGTCTCGCGCAGGTCGTAGAAGTCTTGGGCGGGAAAGGGCTCGTCAAACAGCAGCAACTGGCGAAACTCCTCCACGGCCTCCAACGCGGGCATAATCTGCAGCATGTCGGTCATGAACTGCATATCGCCGACGGCTTCTGCCCCTTGCGGACTCAAACAGTGCGCCAGGATGAGCTGGCGCACGATGTCAAAACCGATTTTTTCTTCAAAATTATCGGGATAGAGCATATTGGATTCGTCTGTTTTAAAAGCCTCTCAACGCTCAATACCGATACGAATCGGTCTTGTACGGGCCTTCTACCTTCACGCCGATATAGTCAGCTTGTTTTTGGGTGAGCTTGGTAAGTTTCACCCCGATTTTGCCCAAATGCAAGCGGGCGACCTCCTCGTCAAGGTGTTTCGGCAAGTTATACACGCCCACTTGATAGTCATGCTGCCACAAATCGAGCTGCGCCATCACCTGGTTGGTGAAGGAGTTGCTCATCACGAAGGAGGGGTGACCGGTGGCACAGCCGAGGTTCACCAAACGGCCTTCCGCCAGAATGAAGATGGAGTGGCCGTCGGGGAAGATGTACTCGTCCACCTGCGGTTTGATGTTGCGTTTGTTGATATGCGACTGGCTCTCGAACGCGCTCACTTGTATCTCGTTGTCGAAGTGGCCGATGTTGCAGACGATGGACTGGTCTTTCATCCTGTTGAGGTGATCGACGGTGATAACATCGCAGTTGCCGGTGCAGGTGACGTAGATGTTGCCCTCATCGAGAGCGTCTTCGACAGTTTTCACCTCGAAGCCCTCCATGGCGGCTTGCAGGGCGCAGATGGGATCCACCTCGGTGACAATCACGCGGGCACCGTAGGAGCGCATGGCCTGCGCACAGCCTTTGCCCACGTCGCCGTAGCCGCACACCACCACCACCTTGCCGGCCACCATCACGTCGGTGGCGCGCTTGATGCCGTCGGCCAGCGACTCGCGGCAACCGTACTTGTTGTCGAACTTCGACTTCGTGACGGAATCGTTGACATTGATGGCGGGGAAGAGCAGCTCGCCGCGCTCCATCATCTGATAGAGACGGTGCACGCCTGTGGTGGTCTCCTCCGACACGCCGCGAATCTCCTTCAGCATATTATGCCAGTGTTGCGGATCCTCCTTCAGCACCTGCTTCAACGTGCTGAAAATGACCGCCTGCTCGTGCGACTCAGGTTCTGCGTCAAGTACGGACGGGTCGTCCTCTGCCTTCACGCCGAGATGGATAAGCAGCGTGGCGTCGCCGCCGTCATCCACAATGAGCTGAGGGCCTTTGCCGCCGGGAAACGAGAGCGCATTCACGGTGCACCACCAGTAGTCTTCCAGTGATTCACCTTTCCAGGCGAAGACAGAAACACCGTTGTCGGCAATGGCGGCGGCAGCGTGGTCCTGCGTAGAGAATATGTTGCAACTGCACCAGCGAACTTCAGCGCCTAAGTGCGTCAACGTCTCAATTAACACGGCCGTCTGGACGGTCATGTGCAGTGACCCCATGATGCGCACGCCTTTTAGCGGCTGACTGTTGCCATATTTCTCACGGATGGCCAGCAAGCCCGGCATCTCTTTTTGGGAGACATCAATGTCCTTGTGCCCCCATTCTGCCAATCCCATGTCGGCGACTTTGTATTTTAAATTGTTGTCTATCATAATGTTACATATATTATTTGTAAATATTGCAAAAGTTGGCAAAGATACACTTTTTACTTAGACCATAGTTTTGGCAAACAAAGGAATGGAATGCCGTCCGTTCCTTAAAAAAATGTATCTTTGCCCGCTCAAATATAAAAGGAAATTATGAACGACGAAAAATTATTCACAGAGTTCCCGCCCGTATCTACGGAACAGTGGGAAGCCACCATCAATAAGGACCTCAAAGGCGCCGATTATGAGAAAAAGCTGGTGTGGAGAACCGACGAAGGATTCCAGGTTCGTCCCTATTACCGCGCCGAAAACCTCCAAGATTTGGACTATCTGAAGACCATGCCGAATGAGTTTCCCTACACACGCGGCACGAAAGCCCATGACAACCATTGGGACATCGTGCAGGAAGTGGAGGAGGCAGACCCCGCCAAGGCCAATGCCATCGCAGTGGACGCCCTCAAGCGCGGTGCCACCTGCATCGCCTTCAACGCTGCCAATGTTGATGGTGAAAACGCCATGGCCACCCTGCTGAAGGATATCGACCTCAACACCAATGGCGTGCAGTTCAACCACGTGAAAAGCTACCTCGACTTGATGAAACTTTTTGTCAGCTACGTGGAAACGCATAATTTCGATCCCGAAAAAGTGCAGGGCAGCCTCAATTTTGACCCACTGACCTACCGCCTGAAACACAACAAGTTCTGGAAATCCGCAGAGGAAGATTTGATGCAGGCGGTGACGTTGTTGGAACTGAACGGCTGTATGAGGAACTTCAAGGTTATCAATGTGAATGGCATTGTGCTCCACAACGCCGGTGCCACCATTGTGCAAGAACTCGCCTACACGCTCGGCATGGCCAACGAATACCTTGCCTTCTGTACGGAAAAGGGACTCAAGCCCGAAAAGGTGGCCTCGAGGATGCAGCTCACACTCTCCGTGGGCTCCAACTATTTCATGGAAATCGCCAAACTGCGTGCCACCCGACTGCTTTGGTCCACCATGGTGGCCCAGTACAACCCTGGTTGCGACTGCGCATACAAGATTCACATTAATACCGTTGCATCCACTTGGAACAAAACGATTTACGATCCTTATGTCAATATGCTCCGCAGCACTACGGAAGGCATGTCGGCCGTGATTGGCGGTTCCGATTCCATCTCGCTGCAGCCTTTCGATGTGGCCTATAAAGAATCGGATGAGTTCTCCCGCCGCATCGCCCGCAACGTGCAGGTGATTCTCAAGGAGGAGGCCTTCATGGATCGTGTGGTGGACCCCGCCGCCGGTTCCTACTATGTGGAGAATCTCACCAACTCCATCGCTGAGAACGCTTGGAAACTATTCCAAAGCATTGAGCAGCAAGGAGGTGCGCTTAAGGCCATTGAAGACGGCACCATCAAGACCGCCATTGAGGAGAGTTGCCAGAAGCGCGACATGAACATCGCTACTCGTCGTTATATCCTGCTCGGTACCAACCAGTACCCGAATATCAACGAGACTATGGCCGACAAGATCGAGCGCGTGAAAAAGGACGACAGCGAGGGCTTGAAGACCTATCGCGGCGCCATGGCTTTCGAAGAGGTGCGCCTTGAAACCGAAAAATACGCCAAAGATCATCATCGTCCCTCCGTGTTCCTGCTGAAACTTGGCAACTTGGCCATGCGTCAGGCACGCGCAGGTTTCATCACCAATTTCTTTGGTTGTGCCGGCTACCAGATTGTGGAACCCGCCGGTTTCGCCACTGTGGAGGAGGGTGTGAAGGCTGCCGGCGAGGCGAACGCCGATCTCATCGTGGTGTGCAGCTCCGACGAGGAGTACGCTACCCTCGGCGTGGAAGCTGCCAAACTGTGCAAGACGCAATTCCCGAACACTCCGTTCCTTGTGGCCGGCAACCCCACCGAATGCATCGATGCGCTCAAAGAGGCTGGCGCAGACGATTTTATCCACGTGAGAGTCAATATTTTAGAGTCACTTAGAAAATATAACCAGCTTCTGCTGAAATAATATCACAAAGACGTGTTAAGGCGCGTTTTTGTAACACAAAACAAAACCCCCTTCGCCTTCGGAGGGGGTTTTTTATGGCTGGAAAAAGAAAAGTGTAACGGCTATTTTCTGCTCAAAAAGTGTTTGATAATGGTTTCTGAATCTTTCACGCTCTTCTGTAACCACTCAAAGTAAAGCTCCTCTTTCTCCTCTTCGGAAAGATGCCAGTTGATCTCTGAGCGGCGCATTTTTTCACTAAAATGAGACAGGATGATGGCGGCAGAATTGGAGATATTAAAGCTTTCGGTGAAGCCATACATGGGAATCAGCACGTTGCCGTCGGCATAGCGGATGGCCTCGTCGGAAAGGCCGGTCAGCTCGGTGCCGAAGAGGAAAGCGGTCTTTCGCTCCACCGGGAGATCGAAGATGGTGCGCTTTTGTTCGTCTGGGAGAGTGGCGGCCACCCAGTAGCCCTGCTCATGCAACTGGTCGATGCACTTTTTCACATTATGGTCGCTGTGTGGGTATTCGTGGATGGAGAGCCATTTGTCGGCACCCATGCTGATGTCTTTGTTGGGTTCAAACTCATTACGATGCTGGATGACATGCACGTCTTGTACACCGTAGCAGTCGCATGTGCGCAAAACGGCACTGATGTTCTGGGCCTGAAACAGATCTTCCAGTACTACAGTGACATGACGGGTACGGTTTTGCAGAATCTCGGTCAGCCGTGCTTGGCGGCTTTCGGTGATAAATTGTTGAAGATACTCAACAACGCTGTCTCTCAAATGTTTATCTTCTATTTTTACCATTTTTATATCATTAAAAAAGCCCTTTTTCAGGGCTTTTTTTGTGTGTTGAGAAATAAGGATTATTTCATTTCTGCGAAAGCGGCGCCGGGTTTGAATTTGACAACCTTCTTTGCAGGAATCTTGATGGATTTGCCGGTAGAAGGATTGTGACCCGTTCTGGCCTTGCGTTCTGCAACGCTGAAAGTGCCGAAGCCGATCAAGGAAATTTTATCGTCTTTTTTCAAAGCTTCTTCAGCAGTAGCGACAAATGCCTCTAAAGCACCTTTAGCTTGGACTTTGGTTAAACCGGCTTTCTCGGCCATTGCGTTGATTAATTCACTCTTGTTCATGTTTTTTAATTTAAAAAGGTTAATAATGAGTTTGAGCCACAAATTTAGTAAAATTTGAAAAAAGCAAGTCTTTATAACAAATTGTGGATAATTATTTTGTTAAGTTAATAAACATACGGTAAAAATGCGGAATTATATACTAACAAAAATGATCGGTATAGTTATTTGGTCGGAATCCGGCTAAAAAATCCTCGACTTTCATTCTCTTTTTACCCTCAATTTGAAGAATTTTGACACAAATGTCGAAATTTCGGGTGCAAATTTGCATTTTTTTACCTGAATGAATGGCAATCGCGCCGGGTTCCCGCTCGCTCTTGGTATTCGTGATTTCCACTTCATAAATTTTGAGGACACACGGTTTCCATTCTTCCTCCTCGTGTGAACGATAACCGATTCGGGTGAAGGCAGCAGGATAGGGCGAGAGGCCACGGATGTGGTTGTAGATGTTTTCGGCAGTGTCGTCCCAACGGATAAGCATGTCTTCCTTGAAAATTTTCGGAGCTGGGATAAGCTTTTCAACCATAGGCTGCGGAGTCGGGACAGCGGTTCCGTTGGCAAGTTGCTGCAGGGTTTCCACGGCAATTTCCGCACCGGCCACCATCAGCTTGTCGTGCAACGTACCGGCATTGTCCTCGTACGTGATTTCGACCTCTTTTTGCAAGAGGATGGCACCGGTGTCGGTGTGCTCGTCAAGCAGGAAAGTGGTGACACCCGTCATGGTTTCCCCGTTCATGATGGAACGTTGGATGGGTGCGGCACCGCGGTATTGGGGCAGCAGAGAGGCGTGCACGTTGAATGTGCCCAGCGGCGGCATCACATAGACGCAGCGCGGCAGCATACGGAAGGCCACTACCACAAAAACGTCAGCGCGGTAGTCGCGAAGATCCTCCACAAAACCATCGTCTTTCAGTTTTTCGGGTTGCAAAACGGGCAACTTGTGCTCCAAAGCATAGCGTTTCACGTCAGAGCAGTGCATTTGCTGCCCGCGGCCGGCTGGCTTGTCGGGAGTAGTGACCACCGCCACGACCTCGTGGCCGGCTTTCCGGATGGCATCCAATGTTGCCACCGCGAACTCCGGAGTCCCCATAAAAACAACACGTAACTTCTTCATTGACAAAACCTTCTACAATTCGTCTATCAAATTCAGCATTTTCATGGCGGTAATTGCTCCTTCCACTCCTTTGTTTCCGTGTTTGCCACCTGCACGGTCTTCGGCTTGTTCCATCGTATTGCATGTCAGTACGCTGAAAATCACGGGTTTGGAAGAATCCAATCCCACTTTCATGATGCCATCGGCCACGGCTTGGGAGATGAAGTCGAAATGGCGGGTTTCACCCTGGATGACACAGCCGATGCAAATCACCGCATCCACATTGGTATATTTCAGCATCCATTTGGCACCCAACGGCAGCTCGAAACTGCCTGGAACGTGCTTCACCACAATGTTTTCGGCAGGTATGCCGTGCTCAAGGAGACATTCTTGCGCACCTTTTAAAAGAGAATCGGTAATGCGGTCATTCCATTCACTGACCACAATACCGATTTCTGTATCTTGTGCGGAAGAAAACTCAAAAGGGGTGAATTCCGATAAGTTTTTCTTCTTTTCTGTCATTCTAAATTATTTGGAGGCGTTGGCCCGGGCTCTTTCGGTGTATTGGGCGACGCTCATTTTGTTGTATTCGGTGTAGAAATCTTTCTCAATTGTCTCGTAAGCGGCAAGGGCCTTTTTCCAATCGCCTTTCCGTTCATACATTTGGCCTAATTTGAAAAGTGCGATGGGGGTGAAGAAGGGATCCTCGCCTTTCACGGCCTTCTCGTAGTAGCTGATGGCTTGGGCTTCATCGCCCTGCTCGTCGTACAGGTCGCCAATCGTGGCCTGACAAGCATACCAAAGTACGTCTTCTTTCTTTTTGAATTTTTTCAGATATTCCAGAGCTTCGTCTTTCTGACCGAGCTTCATATAGGCCAAACCGGCATAATAGTTGGCGGTGTTGGCTGTTTTGGTGATCTTGTAGCTGCTGGCGATGTCCAGGAAGCCGTCGTTCTCGCCGTCGCCCTCAAGGGCTTTTTTCAGGGAAGCGGTGTCGCCCTGCGTGAACCAATGAATGGGTTGCACGATTTGGGCGGAAGCCTCGGCGTTTTTCTTTTGCAGATAGAAACGGTTGAAAGCCAAAATGGCGAGAATAATGACCAGAATGCCAATGAGGACACCGTAAATGATGTTCTGGTATTTATTGAAAAATGAAAGCACTTTCGTTACAAAGTTTTCATTCTCAGCTACTTGTTCCGTTTTTTTGGAACCCAGATTTTCGTTATTTGCCATAATTATTCGTCTATTTTTTCAAGGGTGCAAAAATACATTTTTTTTGAAAGAAAAAACACGTAATCCGAACATTTTAACAGATTACTTTTGCGTTTCCTGTTTTTTCCCTTTTGACAGAAACTTTTTGTTTTTTTGAAAAATTCTCTTGGAGACAATCCGATAGTGCGGCGAGTAGTTCTCCCGGTATTCCGGACTGTGGGAGCAGGCGTATTCCCCTTGGGAAAACATGGATTGGATGAACGCTTTTTCTTTTTCATAATCCGGCAGGTTGAGATTCATGGCGTCAATGTGCTGTTCGATGTTTGTCCAATAGCGTATCCAGTCGTCCAAGGTGTGCTTTCGGGCGGAATTGGCGCTTCTCACGAACCAGCTATTCAGTGAGTCGGCGGAAACCAAGCCTGTTTGAACGCACTCCAGGTCGATGCGGACATGGCCGCCCTTTATGCCGCACGGCTCGAAGCTCCGCCGCAACGCAGGACCGACAGTCTCCCCCATTCCATCCAACTCTCGCTGGAGGTACATTCGCGCTGCCTCGCGATTCGGGACCAAATGTTCGGGACCCATAAAATCTTGGTAACAAGATTTATACAGGTCTATAAGATGAATCTTCGGGTATAGGGACAGTTGCTGGTTCACGAATTTGCGCACCTGTTGCGCCGACTGTCCCCACGCCGAAATGGTCAGGCTCAAGGCAAGCAGTGCGAGGATATGGGGTTTGGGGGAGGGCATGGAGGTGAAGTTTAAGGTTCAAAGTTCAAAGTTCTTAGTTCTTAGTTCAAAGTTCTAATCTCAGGGTTCGTCGGTGCCGATGCATTCGGTTGTCACGTCTGCCACCGTCCGTTTCACGAGGTTGACGAGGGTGGGGCCGGGGCCGAATTCCACGAATTGTGTCGCTCCGTCGTTTGCCATGTTGCACACCGTTGCAGTCCAGCGGACGGGGTGGGTCAGCTGGTCCAGCAGGTTCTTCCGGATGATGTCGGGGTTGGTGGTCGGGAGGGCGGTGACGTTTTGATAGACGGGGCAGACCGGTGTGTTGAAGGGACATTTCATAATCGCTTCGGCCAGTTCGTCCTGTGCCGCCTGCATCAGGGGGGAGTGGAAGGCGCCGCCCACGTTGAGCATCAGGATGCGCCTTGCTCCGGCGGCCTTAAGCCTTTCTATCGCGATTTCCAATCCCTTAAGACTGCCGGAGATCACTAACTGCTGCGGGGAGTTGTAGTTGGCGGGCACTACTACTTCGTCGGTGATGGAGGCGCAGATTTCTTCGATGGTCTTGTCGTCGAATTTCAGCACGGCGGCCATGCCTGACTCCTGGTTCTCGCAGCATTTCTGCATGGCGTTGGCGCGTGCCTCCACCAATTGGAGCGCGTCCTCGAAGCGAAGGCACCCGGAGGCGGCCAGTGCAGTGTATTCGCCCAACGAATGGCCCGCCGTCATGTCCGGCTTCTCGCGGTGCAGGCACGCGTGGGCGATGTACCCGTGCAGGAACATCGCGATTTGCGTGTGCTTGGTCTGTTTCAGCTGCTCTTCCGATCCGTGGAACATGACCTCGGAGATGGGGTAGTCCAGCACCTCGTCGGCACGGTGAAACAGCTCCCGGGCACGGTCGAACTGCTCGAACAAGTTTCGACCCATGCCCGGATGCTGCGAGCCCTGTCCGGGGAAGATGTGTGCGTTCATATTGGGGGTTTAGGAGGTTTAGGGGGTTTAGGAGGTTTAGGGGGTTTAGGAGGTTTAGGGGTTTAGAGGTTGAAGGCTTTTCGGAGGGTTTCCACGTAGTCGAGGCGTTCCCAGGGAAAGAAGGTGACGGTTTTTTTGCCGTGGGCGGTTTCCACTTCGGCGTCGTAGGTGTCGCGGCCGAAGTGCCCGTAGGAAGCCGTAGGTTCGTAGATGGGGTTCTTCAGCTGGAAGCGCTCGATGATGTCGTAGGGGCGCATGGGGAAAATTTCGCTGATGCGTAGGGCGATTTCGCTGTCGGACATTTTCACCTTGCGGGTGCCGTAAGTGTTGACGTACAGGCCCACGGGTTCTGCCTTGCCGATTGCGTAGGCCACTTGGATGAGCACTTGGTCGCACAGGCCGGCGGCCACCATGTTCTTGGCGATGTGGCGGGTGGCATAGGCGGCCGAGCGATCGACCTTGGAGGGGTCCTTGCCGGAGAAAGCGCCGCCGCCGTGGGCACCGCGTCCGCCGTAGGTATCGACGATGATTTTGCGTCCGGTCAGTCCCGTGTCGCCGTGAGGCCCGCCGATGACGAACTTGCCAGTGGGATTCACAAACAACTGGAAATCAGTGTTGAACAATTTTTGAACGTTGCGCGGGCAGCTTTTCTTGACCCGTGGGATCAGGATTTTTTCCACGTCGTGGCGGATGGTCTCCAACATGGAGGTCTCGTCGGCGAATTCGTCGTGCTGGGTGGAGATGACGATGTTGTCGATGCGTTCGGGCCGATGCCGCTCGGAATATTGCACGGTGACTTGCGACTTGGAGTCTGGGCGCAGGTAGGTCATCTTTTTGCCTTCTTTGCGGATGGCGGCCAGCTCTTGCACAAAGCGGTGCGCCAGTTCCACGGGCAGCGGCATGTAGTTGTCCATCTCGTTGCAGGCATAGCCGAACATCATGCCCTGGTCGCCGGCACCCTGCTCCTCCAAGGCCGCACGCTCCACGCCCTGGTTGATGTCGGGCGACTGACTGTGGATGGTGGAGATTACGCCGCACGATTTGTAATCGAACTGGTAGTCACTCTTGTTGTAGCCGATTCTTTGGATGACGCGGCGGGCCACGTCATCGACGGAGACGTAGCCTTCGGTCTTCACTTCGCCAGCACAAACCACGAGTCCGGTGGTGACCAGCGTTTCGCACGCCACCTTCGACTCGGGGTCTTGCGCCAAGAAACTGTCTAACAATGCGTCCGAAATCTGGTCGCAAATTTTGTCGGGGTGTCCTTCTGACACCGATTCTGATGTGAATAAATAACTCATAATCAGTAATTTAAATTATAAAACATAAAAAACTGAAATCGCGGAGGAAGATGGTTTAGCATTTTTTTCTGTGGTTGCAATCATAACAAATCTGTCCACGCGTTTTCGGCGGCAAAGATACACTTTTTTCGAATTGAACATCAGAACTTTCGCAACTTGTTCTTGTCAACAGGGGCGAGGGTGAAGATGTCGTCATTGCTGACGCGGACGACACGCAGTCCTTCTTCGTGGGCGAAGGCGTCCGCGCCCGACTCGCAGTTGATGGCGGCTATGGCCGCAATGACTTCCTTGCCGGCGTACTCGGGGAAGAAATCCGTGGTTTCCAACGCCATCTGGCGAAGCGGAGGAAGATCAGGGGCTTTCATGATTGTTCCTTTTTCCGTGCGTTATTTAACTATTAACTGTTAAAAAGGAGGTTTAGGAGGTTTAGGAGGTTTAGGAGGTTTAGGAGGTTTAGGAGGTTTAGGAGGTTTAGGAGGTTTAGGAGGTTTAGGAGGTTTAGCTCTTTGAACTTTGAAAAAAAAGGGCGCAGCCTCGCGGCCACGCCCTAATTATCAATTTTCAATTATCAATTTTCAATTATTCAGCCGGTTCGATGCGGACGCAGCGGACGCTGATCTTGTTCTCCTTGTTCATGTTCTTCGGCATCATCTCGTCGCAGTCGTAGCGGGCCTCGACGGCGGTGGCCACGGTGCTGTTGCCCTCCACGGTGCCGCTGGTCCAGAAGTCGGCGTAGCCGAGCATTCTCTTGAACTGGCCGGCCTCATAGAGACCTGCGCCCTTCATGTTGAAGCCGGAGGCATTGGTGCCGAGCTTGCCGGGAAGCCAGGTACCTTCCTCGTTGGACTTGAGTGCGTCAAGGCCTTCGCCCATGAGCGTGGTGTATTGGCCCACGGAAGGAATGCTCCAGCCCTTGGGACAGACGCCCTGGATGTACTTGGCACCCGTCTTGGCAGTCATCTCGGTGTTGTTCACGGCCACGGCGGCGTTCCAGTCGTAGAGTTTACCGAACGGCTTGTTGGCTTCATCCTCGTCGTAATAGACGGCGCCGGCAGCGTTGGTTCTCAGGTTCTCGGCTAACCAGCACTCGCAGCCGATGCGGATGGTCTGATACTCCTCAAGGTCAGCGGGGTTGATGAACGAGACGGGAGTCTCAACGGTGCCGCACTCAGGATACTTCACGATGACTTTTTGATCATACGTATCATAGATGTCGCAATCCGGATTGGGTTTCACGCGCCATTTGATGGTGTATTCACCAGGGGCCACGCGAGTGTATTCGTCGGCACGGGTAATCTCCGCAGGCTCGGGCTCGAGTTCCGGAGCGGGAAGGTTGGCAATGCTCGTGTCGCAGGCACCGTACCACAGGGTGATGTTGATGTCCGGGAACTGGCCGTTATACTTCGGGACTTCTCTCACGTGCAGCTTGTAGATGGCATTGCTGGGGATGGAGTCGCAGTCGTTGATTTTGACAGCGGCGCGATACCAAATGTCATCTCCATCGGCAAAAGCGCCAGGAAGCAGATTTACGTTATAACCGGCCTGTGTTATCGTGGAATTCAGATTCTCCCATGCACCGCCATTGACGGATCTCTGCCAATAAACACCCCATGTGATTGTAGATGCTATGGAACCCGCCGGGGTAGACATAGAAAATCCAAGTGTCTTATTATAACCCTCGTTTGAACAGATGGTGTCCTTTGATGAATAATCTTCATCGAATTCGAAAGGATCCACGGTTACGACTTCCAACACATTGGATTCAGCCGTTCCGCAAGCATCCACATACACTCTTTTGAATTTACGAAGACCCTTTTGTTCCGGTTTGAAAGCAGCGTCATCGGCATCGGCAATTTGTTCCCAAGCAGGAGATGCGACAGCTTCATTATTTTCGTCACGGATTACATATTGCCACCATTGATAGGATTTGGGGTTACTGGCGCCGCCGGTAGCATCCGCCGTGCTCGTGAGGAGCTGGATGTCTTTACCGCTGCACACAAGCTGGTTCTCGGCGATAGTGCCGCCATCGAGCTTGCCATAGACGGTGACGGTGACCGTGGCTTCATCGCTGAGCGTGCCGTGGGAGACCTTGACTTGGATAGGACAGGCGATGGCATTGGATGTGGAGTTGGTTATGGTTCCTGTGAGATGCCATTTGCCGTCGGTATAGGATGGTTCGTTGGTAGAGATAGAGAGTCCATCAATGCCAACAATTCCAATGTTATTAATACTAACATCGCTTAAATCAAATCCGTTGACGGTGATGTTAAGGGGAATGTCGAATCCCACGCCGGAGCAGGTGCTGGCTGTGGCATCCTGTATATCAAGGAGATTCACATCGGTAGTATAGGTATAGACCACTCTCACCGCGCCAGGGCCGCCAGCGCCGCCGTTGGCGTCACCATAACCAGGGAGATTATTTCCGATGGCGCCGCCGCCGCCGCCGCCGTAGTTGTTGCCCTTGTTGCCTTCAGCGTTGCCCCAGTTGGCACCGCCAATGATTTGGGACTCCTGTCCCCAGGCACCTGGACCGGCCAAGCCGCCACCGGCACTGCCAGGAGCACCTGTGACTTGTTTGTACCAAACGACGTAATTTCGTCCCCAGGAGTCTGCTGCATTACCGCCATTCCCGTTAGGGCCAGCGGCACCGCCGCCACTGCCACTTATGCAATATGCACCAGAATTAAGAGCACCACGATCGGCTTTCCCGCCGTGGCCACCAGAGTACACTACCTGGCCAAAACATTCAGATGCGTTACCGCCGGCACCAGGATTTTCCCAGTTCTGATAGCCCGTGACTGACTTTCCACCCACAGCTATTGCCAACGGCGTCTCTCCTCTATATACGGTTGTTGTACCGCCATTTTCAACGGTGTAATGATCGGGGTCATCTCCGATAGCCGTGCCACCGGCACCCACTGTGATGGTAAAGGTTTCACCATCAGTCATGTCCGTAATTTTGGCTGATTTGGCGTAGGCCGCGCCGCCGCCGCCAGCGGTAGGTCTAAGAAGACCAGTGCTATAGGCATAGCCGCCGGCACCGCCGCCGCCCCATGCTTCGAAATAAACAGAGGTGACGGTGATAGGGGAGCCGTTTAACTCGGTGGGCACTGTCCAAGTGCCGCTTGAGGTGATTGGCACCGTCGCGGTTTTCACCGTCTGCGCGGAGAGGCCGCCGGCAAAAAGGAACAGGCACGTCAGAAATGCCAGTCCGTTCAGAAATAGATTTCTTCTCTTCATAATGATCGTTTTTTAATTTATTTTACTTACTTTCAATTACTTGCTTCTATTTTTTAGGGTTATGTATGGTCGATTTCACACAAAAACTTTGAGCCTGCAAAAATAACATTTTTTTGTAAAAAAAAATTTTTTTCAACATTTTTTCAACAATTACGTATTTTTACGTAGGCATGCGTTTGCTTTTACGAAGCCCGCTCGGAAAGGTTACACGCTCCCCAATTTTCAATTTTCAATTGAACGGTCGTGCCACCACAGCTGCAGGCTGTTGAAGAGGTTCTGCCATATAATATAGAAGGCGAGGAAGACGGACGACAGCGGCTGGAGGTAGGTGTTGGCCATCCAGATGCCCATGGCGGTGTTCTTCTGTCCGAGGAGCTGGCCGCCCGCCACGGTGTCGCCGTAGCGGTGGCCGAGCCACTTGCCGAAGCCGAACTGCACGGCGCACATCACGGCGGAGAAGAGGGCCGAGAGGAGGATGATGTGCTCGTTGCCGCGCCCGTGCAGGAAGATGTAGTCGATGGTGCGTCCCAGGGTCATGAAGAGCGCGACGGCCCACAGGTAGAACGACACGTTCTTGTAGCGGCAGAGCCAGTCGTTGGCTTTCGGTGCCC
>Ga0310697_10002126_pt1 | contig 21625 bp, 20 predicted proteins | sample 172DNAGHGlowgp2_FD_203883 | JGI IMG/M metagenome (GOLD analysis project Ga0310697, IMG submission 203883) | Sheep rumen microbial communities from Palmerston North, Manawatu-Wanganui, New Zealand - 1728 DNA GHGlow gp2 (v2) (version 2) | ecosystem: Host-associated > Mammals > Digestive system >... | reverse complement strand
GCGAACTGTTCTGCAGGCCGGTAGTTGACGGGCAAGACAAAAAGCTGGCTTGTCGAAACCAGCGGATTGTCCAGCGTCGATAGCAGCGCGCTCTGGTAATTGATGTGACATAATTTTCCAAACCGCGTAAAAATCGCATGGGCCGCGCCAACGATCAACGTAACGCTTGCGCTGAAATTGTCTTTCTCGATATCAAGGCTCGTCCGCGCCCCTGCCGCGCTGTTCGCGCCCGTGCCGCCGTTCGCCACTGGAACCGGCGTCGCCATGCCGCTGTGAAACACGCGATAATTGGTGATTGTCCCGTTCACGCCATCGCGCAGGATCAAAGCGTTGTCCAGGCTGCTCGCGCTGCTTGCCGACTGCACCTGCACCATGCGCCGGTTATTGCCGCTGGAATCCTCGTAGATAGACAGCGCCACGTTCCCGGAGTATGACCCCTCGACGATGCCACGCATTGTGGTGTCGTTGTTCGTCGGTTTTAGGATAACGGACGGATACAAATTCCCCTGGACCGTCAAATTCCCCGTCATTGTGTCGCCCGTTCGTTGCACCGCCGCGCCGATTCCCGATTCCATGTTGTTCAGCGCCGCCGCGTTGATCGGCGTGCCGCCCTCTTCATTGTTCTGCCATCCGCCGGAATAATAAGGTGTGTAAGCCATTTCTGCACCGCCTTTCTGCTTATGCCTTCGGGTAGGTTAGCTGGTTTTGAAGCGCAAGGACCTGCTCCTGCAGCGTCTCAATGTCCGCTTTCATGGAGGCCATCTCTCCGCTGTATATCCCGCCGTATATCTGACCGGTTCCAAAGTCAATTGCAAATCCACTCGTGACATACTCGCCGTTTGAGGCGTATGTGTCATCCGCCGGATATACGTCCGCCGCCGGGTACAAAAGCGGAATCTGCACATATGCATAGTCGGCCGAATGGATGATGCCCGCGCGGATGTCGTCAACGCTCAGATTGTCAAGCCTTGCCGTCACCGCCTCCAGCTCGTTCGTCGTCACGCTGTCCGCCACAATGCGATTCAGCCGCCGAATCTGCTGCTGCATCTCCGCCGTTGCGCCGATGTACGGATACTCGTCCTCGATTTCCGTATCCTCCGGCGCGCTCAGACTGCCGCGGAAAGCCAGGTTATATGTCGCGGCTTCTGAAACCAGAATCCCGGTGACATCATCGCGGCTGACCAGCGCGTCGCCCAGCTCCGCCGCCGGATCGTAGATTGCGCCGGCCAGCGCGTAAGCCTGATAGCTCATTCCCAGCAGCCATGCCGTCAGCCGTTCGGCGCTTCCATGTGTCAGGTAAGGCGTCGAGGTAACGACCACCGCGCCGTCGTCCGTCCCGTACATCTGATCGCCCGTGTCCGTCTGCACGCGCAGGCCGGTGATCGTCTGCGTGCGGCCTACCGTCAACCGCTCAGTCACGCCAATGATTGCCACTGTGCCGCTGTTTTCGTTCATCCGAATCAGCCGCAGGCGGTTCTCCGGCGTAATAATCCAGTTACCGCCATGCGCGCCGGCAATGCCGCCCAGCACGTCGTGCATGCTGGTGTTGGCGTCCGGAAGGGGAATCATGTAGTCCTCCCCACTCTGGATTTCTGTACGCGCATCCAGCTCAACGCCCAGCGCCGCCGCGATTTCATCAACTACGGTCGCCATCGGCTTTGGATAATTGCCCGTCTGTGTGTAAGCAGCATTCGCTTTGAGCATTGCGTCATAGCATTCTATCGTCAGCAAACCGCTGACAGGATCGCGCTGACGTCGGCTGAGGTAGAAGCTGCCCGCCGGGATTTCCTCGCTCATCCGCTCACCGTCAGTCACTTGCATGGTAATTCGCACTTTGGCAGACCTCGGAATACCGTTCCCCGCGCACGTCATGCTGTCGGCGACAAAGGTGTCAACAATCGGCAGGTCCCTTCGCGTCAGGGTCTCCGTACTCTCCGTTTCTGTCGGCAAAACAGACATTTTCAAAAGCGCCGTCGAGCAGTTCCCGACAGACAGATTCTCTTGCATTAAACCCCGCTCGATTGTCGGCGCGGAAATCATGTCGAATCGAAGCCCCTGAATATACGCCGTCGCAAGCATCGTGAAGTCGCCGGATTCAACAATGCTCTTCCAAAGCTCGCTCCTCTGCTGCATCAGTTCGCCCCCTGCGCCAGCGCCTCGGAAATCCTGGCGTCAATGTACAACTTTGTGTCCGCGCGATAGGTCAGGCTTACGTTGCCAGTGTCGGCCCACACATGGTTTTCGCCCAAAATCGTGCTGACCTGTTCGGCTGTAAGCTCATATGTCGTCGCTTCTTTGAGCGGGTAACAAAATTCAACCGGCGTTCCCGCTGCGTACAAATCCGCCAAAAATTGGTTTGCGGCATCCAGCGTGTCATAGCCAATTCCCAGCGCAAACCGGATACGCAGCTGCAGCCCGTATGAAGCGGAGATATACGCGGTGAACGTGATCCGATACGCCGAAGTAAAGTCGTAGTACGGCGAAACGGAGCAGATCAGGCCGTTTGCATTGGCGTCCGCCTGCGGGACATAACTGCCGGAAATGCCGAACGTATACCCGTCCGCGACCGAGAGGTAATACTCGTCATAATTCGCCGATCCGCTCTTGCTGCCGAATTTCCTGCCGATCGTGCTGCCGTCCATCGTCAGCAGCGCGTGCGTGGAAATCAGCGTGCCCGACCCGTCCTCATGGATCGTCAGCGTACCGCCGTATACCGTACCAGCGCCAGCTGGGAAAGTAATAGAGTAATATCGGTAAGGGTCTCCATTGACTTGGCTTACGCTCATACTCTGACCCGCGTTATAGTCATAATAGTCTTTCGGGAACAATTCACGGAAGTACGCCACGCCTGCCCCGGCATTCGCTTGTTCCAGAGAGTAGATATAATCCGCAACGGTGGAGCCGAAAGCCTGCGTCAGATCAACGTAAAAAACATTTCTGAATTGTGCGACATTATCCCCCGTTGTCGTCGCGTAATTCAGCCATAATATACATGGCACAGTCGGAGAAGCTATAACATTGACACATTTCATAGCCGTATGCCAATTTGAATCAGTCGGAATGACCGGCGTCATTCCGGCGCCACCGGCGTTAGTAAATAGAGTAAGCTGTTTTCCGGCAATTCCCTTGTAGTCACATGCAAATATATATTTATGACCAACAGTCATAGTAAAAGTCTGTCGGGCATAACCAACGCCAGCGCTAGTATTTTCGTTTTTTGTTACCGTGAGGACACCATCTGAGGCTGAAATAGTAGCGCCACTGCCAGCCCAGTCTCTAGTCCCGTTTGCAAAATTGCCATTTTTTACCAGCTGATTCCATTCAATAAGTCCGCCATATTTCGGGTCGTCCCATATTTCTGCCCCCGTCCACCCGGTGATCGGACAGATGTTGGAGTAAGGGGCATAGCTGGTGTCCGTTTCTGTGGAAAGGCAGACTACCGGAGCGATGACCTCGTTGGTGTATGTCCCGGCGCCAACAACTATCCTCACCCAATTGTATTTGTAAGTATCGTCTATTGTTACAGTCCCAGCCTTATTACCAAACAATATCTGAATATCGCTTGTGCTGCTCTCAGAATTTGACGCACATACCTGCATCGATATGGAACCTCTGGTGTTGTTAGTTGTCAAAAAGTACGTTCCATTAAGCAAATGCTTTTTTAAGTCGTTTTGGGGAGAACTGGCGTTATCAAGTGAAAAATTAAAAATGACGACAGTCGAAGCCGTTAGCGTGGCGTTGAGGGTAAATGTACCATCATTATTTCTGGCAAGAGTGTAATTTTGCGTTGACCTGCTGGGGAAGTTGTTCTCCAGCAAATTCCTCCCGCCGCCCGGTGCCCACGGGTGGTCGTAACCGTTAAAGCTCTGCGCCGCTTTGACCTGCGCCGTAAGCTGTTTAATCGGGGCCGCCGCGCCGTCCGTAAACGACGCCACCGCACCGGAGGCGGTATTCTCGATCACGGAAGCCAGATTCGGAACCGCCGTTTGCAGGCTCGCAAGCGCGGTCTGCGCGGTTGTCATGTCGGATTGCGCCGCCGCGCCGATGTTTGACCGCGCCTGCGCCTGCTGATCGTCCGTCAATTCCTGCTCGCTGAACATAACTGCGTCCGTCACCGCCGCGTCGTTCGCGGCGATTCCGTCTTCCATGTGGTTCAGCAGCGCCGCGCTGACCACCGTTTCGTCCGGAATCCACGTTGTTTTTGTGTACGCCATTTTCGCGCCTCCTATCGCTCTATCATCGAAAAGGCGACGCCGTCGTAGACGACGTCGCCCGTATCCCGAATGTAACGCATGCTGCCGCAGGGCGTAGAGGATGTGTACACCGTCTTCACCGCCTGCGCGCCGGTTGTCGGATCAAGGATGGTCGCGTTGTAGAACTCGCTGCTCATGATGTCCGCAATCAACTGCTTTTGCAGCGCCGCAGGCATGCGCGTCATAGTGACGGACCAGCTCTGTTTCTTCGCGACCATCGTGCGGAACATTTGCCCGGTCTGCACGTCGCGCCCACTGCCTTCGGCGTCCAGGGCGTTGACCGTCGGCTCCATGCTCTCTACGTAATCCGTATAATCATGTCCGTTGATTTTCAAGATCGGCTTCGCCATTTCGTCACCCCTTCAGCGGCGACCGGTTAAACATGTTCGTTCTCCGGTTGATTTCGTCAATAATGTTCTGCGCGCTCGGCCCGCCGCTGCCCGTGCTGCCGCCGCTGTACTTCTGGACCGCGCCAACAATCGCCAGCGCCGCGCTGGAAATTGCGCTGATAACCGCCTGCGTCATGTCTTCGTTGCTCGCCTCGATCGTGCTCTGCAGGCGTTCGGTCTCCCGCGCGTACTGCGCCGCCACCGCGTAGGGCAATACGCTGCCGCTCGCCATCGCGGGCGCGCGGTACTGGACGTTGTGCAGCGCGCGCGTCGTCGCCGCGTACATCGCCGCCGCAATCTGGCTCCGGTTCAGGATTTCCGTCTTGCCGTTGATGTGGCCCATGATCTCCGGTCCGTTCTCCCCGGCAACAAACATTGTCCCATGCGCCGCCAGCGTACCCCGCGCGTACTGCGGGATGTTCTTCACCATGCCGCGCAAACCGTCAGGAATGATGCCGCCGAGGGCACGGAAAGAACCGCCGCTTCCACCGCCGCGCGTACTCCCGCCGCCGCTTGTGCGTTCAACATCAAAGCCGCTAGTTTTTGCCTGGATCGTTACAGTCAAATCCTTCTTTGTGCTGTTCCACGCATCGAGAAACTTTTTCCACAAAGCAGCAGCACTTGCGGCCATGTCAATATCGATCTTCCCGCTTAATGCAACAGTATAGTTTTTCTTCAACTGTGCAAGCGTTGTCGCCATACTGCGCCACAATGCATCCGCACTGCTTACTATACTGGCGTTCAATGATACCGCAAATTTGCTCAACAAAAGTGACCTGGCGGGTGCCAGGTTGTTCCATAGCGTGGCCGCGCTGGTAATTATGCCAGCGTTTAACGACACTGTAAATCCGTGGAACAACGTTGATCTTGTTGTTTTGAGCCCATTCCATAGTGTAGCGGCGCTTGTTACAATTGCTGCGTTTAACGATACGGAGTAACTATGAAACAATGGTACTCTTGCGTTTTTAAGGCCATTCCATAGCGTAGCGGCGCTTGTTATAATCGCTGCGTTTAACGATACCGAATACTTTTGCAATAACGCTGACCGCACAGCAGAAATCCCGTTCCACAGCGAAGTGGCATTGGTAAGAATCTGCGCGTTCAGCGATACGGCAAAGCTGCTGAATATGGTTTTCCTTGCAGTAGCCAGACTGTTCCACAGCGCCGCCCCGGTCGTGGTGATACGCGCGTTCAGGGAGACAAGGTAATTGCTGAATAACGCCTTCCTCGCCGTTACCAGATTGTTCCAGAACGTCCCGGCCGCCGTAACGATATTCGCGTTCAGCGACACGGGAAACCTGGAAAGCAGCGCGCTTCGCGCCGTTGCCATGCTGTCCCACAGCGCTTTCGGCGTCGTGACAATCTTGGCCTGCATTGGTAGTGTCGGTTTACTCAGGCTCCAGACCGACAAATAGGTGCTGAATAGCGCCCGCGTCTGTGTCGTGATCTTCGCGGCAATGCTGACGGTCGGCGTTGTCTTATCCTGTTCTTTTACCCAGTTAGAAACGGTTGTCCATCCGGATTTTGCCAGCTTCACGTATACGGTATAATACGTTTCCGTCTTGTCTTTCTTTTCTCCAAAGCCGAACAGACCGCCCAGTCCGGCAAGAATCGGGTCGACGATAATTTTCTTGATCCATCCGGCAATTCCGGTCATTCCCGTTTCCATGCCGCCCAGCAGGCCTTCGATCATAAATCCGCCCTGTTCGGACATGACCGTTGACGGCGAATTAATCCCGAATAGCCATTTGAAGGCCGTCATGAACGGCTGAAAAATATGTTTATCCAACCACCCGGTAATCCCTTCCCACGCGGCAAGCAGGCCGTCTTTGATGCACTGAATCACGTCTTTGCCAAACTGTACAATATTGTCCCAGTTTGGCGCAATTGCGGCCACAAGCCCAGTAGCACCCGCAAGGATCAGCCCAAGGCCCAGCGGAATGTTCCCGGCAACCAGTAGCAGTATACCAAGCACCAGCAATGCCCCGGAAATAATTCCTGTGATTATGCCAAGCGGACCCTGTAGTTTTTCCTTAATGATATTCCAGTTCGCGCTAACCGTCGTCGCCATGCCAGCCGCGCCCGCAACCAGCAGGCCAAGGCCAAGAGGAATGTGTCCGCCGACGATTGCTAGAATACCCAGCGCAAGAAGCGCGCCGCTGACCAGCGTTACAATTGCGCCAATCGGCCCTTTCAGCTTTTCAGTGATGATATTCCAGTTGACCGCAACCGCGCTCGCCAGCGTCACCGCGCCGGCCGCCATTAGCGCAATGCCAAGCGGAATATCGGACCCGCTGAACGTCAGAATCGCGCCGATGGCCAGCAGCGCGCCGCCCAACACGCCCTCGATAATCGTCACAATGCGCTTCAGCTCGTCCGGCATGCTGTCCCAGTGCTGCGCGACAATCGCGAACCCGGCGGACAAACCCGAAACCATCATGGCAATGCCCAGGGGAACATTGATCCCGCTGAACGTCAGTATCGCGCCGATGACCGCCGCGCCGCCTGCGATAATCAGGCCGATCTTGCTGAACTGGTCCTCCAGCGCCGTCTTGATCGCGTCGGAGAATCCGATAACCGCCTGACTGATCGGGTTTTCCTCGAATTTGTAACCAGCGCCAGAGCCACCTCCTCCGCCGCCGCCGCCGGAATTGTCCGACAATACGTTCAGCTCGTCAAAGCCAGCCAGCTCCCGCCTGAGCTTCTTCGCGCTGCCCGCCGCGCTCCCCGCCGCGCTGCCGATGTTTGAGATACCCGTCGAAACGGCTTTCATGTACGACGTCTGCCCGGTCAGCGCCGCGAATAGCTGCCCGACGTAGTTTGCCGCCTGCGCCAGCAGGTTAATCAGATACGTCAGTGCGGGCGCTGCCGCCGTATATATCGGCGCGAACGCCGTCGCCAGGCTGCCTTTCAGCGTCCCCAGCGCCCCATTGATAGACGCCATCGCGCTTTTGACCGGCGCGCTGTATTTGGCGAGGTTTCCGAATCCCTCCTGAAAATACTGCTTCGCCTTTCGCACCAGCGAATACATAGACTGGATGCCCAGCGTATACATCAGCACCCGCTTCACGTTCAGCTTTTTACTCGCCCCGTCCGCGCTCTGTCCCAGCGCCGCAAAGCCCTGCGCAGCTTTGACCGCGCCGTCCCTGATCCCGGTTAGCGCGCCGGTCACGCTGCCCTTCAGCGCAGACCATACGCGCATCCCCCGCGTCTCGCGCACCGTCGCCCGCTCGATCTCCGACAAAGCGTCGGCATACCTCGAAGCCTCCGCCGCCGAATCCGCAAGACTGCCGATCCCGGCCACACGCTGCGCGTCGGCCGCCGCCTCTGCCGCCGCCAACCGCGTCTCTTCCTCTTCCAGCACGCGGATGCGCTCGCCGACCTGTTCAATATCATAGTCAAGCGCCCGGAAGCCGCGCGAATCGGTGTCGTCGCCCAGCGCCAGCGCCTTTTCCTGCCGGGCGAACAGCTCGTCCCATTTCCGGCGCGTCTTTTCCAGCTCTGCGCGCACTTCGCTCAGCGTGCGCGTGCTGGTCGCGGAAGCCTTCTCCGTCTCCGCCGCCGCACCGCTGGTCGCCTTTCCCATCTCCCGAACCGCGTCCGTTACCGTCGCCGTCAGCTCTTTTGCCGTGTCGGTCAGCGAGTCCATGGCCTTTTTCATCTCGGCGCTGCCCTTCCGAAAGCCGCTGTTGTCCAGCTTCGTATCAATGATAATCGCGCCGTCGCCGTGTTCAGCCATCCCCGCCACCCCCTTTTCATCTATTTGCCAGCGCCGTTAAGCAGCGCGTTCAGCCTGTCCCGCTCTTCTTTCTGTTCGTCCGTCTCGCGGACGTGCAGTTGGCAGATTTCTTTGTTCTGCTGCCAGAATTCCCGCTCCCACTTTTCCAGTTTCTTTCCCCGCGCCTTCTTGCTTCGAAGGTTCAGCACCGTCGACGCCACGCCCTCGCGGATTTCCATGAAATACCCGGCAAACGTCCACCAATGCAGGTAATTGACGCCCCGCACCTCGTACCCGGCGACCGTGTTGATGGCCGGGAACAGGATGTCAGCGTCCTGTTCCCAGTCCATCGTGCGCGGGCCGGGCCGGTCGTTTTTCCCGGCCCCGTGGTCGATAAACTCAATCGCCGCCCGCAAAAACGCCTCATACCTCGCCGGGGGAATCCGCTCAAAGTCCGGAAAGATGATAAACAGACACACATACTGCTTTTCTGCGTCCTCAAGGTTCGCGTCCTCAAACGCCAGCAGGATACGCAGTATATCCCGGTAGTCCGTGCGGATTTTCCATTCCTCGCCGTCGATTTCCAGCGATTTCGGCAGATCAAAAATCATTTCTTATATTTCCTCGTGTACTTTCCGATGCGTGCGTCAATCCGCTTCGCCTCGGCGTCGAATTCTCCGTTGATGAATTCCCGCACCGCTTCCAGCATGATCTCGCAATAGAATTTCCCGTTGACCGGCGAAAACGGGTTCATTTTCCCGAAGAACGCTTCGCTCGCGTTGCCGTCGAACAGGCGGTCGATTGCCTTGAACAGTCGATCCTCGGCCTCATGCAGCGCCTTGACCTGCTCTTCGTCGGTCGCGTCCGCCGTGCCGTCCGGCTTCACGTTGACCTTCTCCAGCGGTTCGGTGATCTTGTCGAATTCATCTGCCATCGCGTTGAATCGGTCGATGATTCCCAAATCGGTAGGGCGGAAAATGAATACCCCGATTTCGTCCCCGTTCGTGTTCCGGATCGGCACGCGCCGGGAGCCGTCGTCCACCCGAATTTCCATTGCCCGAATTTCATCCGCCATTGTTGCGTTCCTCCTTGTTTGTCGGTATGTCGATGTGCAAAAAGGCGGGAGGCGTGTTAAAGCCCCCCGCCGTCAGGATCAATCAGGTCGTCGGCGTAAAGGTGCCAGCGGACAGGTTGTAGGTGCCGGCAGTCTTGTCTCCGACATAGTACACCGTAAACGGAATCTGGTAGCCACTGGTGTCGCCGCCGTAGCTGGTCGGCACGACGTAGCAGTCCTGCGTAAACGCCTTGTACGTGCCCTCGGTCGTACCGGCATCCCACAGATGCGCTTCAAGCGCCTTGGTCTTCAGCCCGGTGTACTGCGCCTGCGTGTCGATGATGGTCTGCAGCTTCTCGAACAGCGCGTCTCCCTCGCGGGCGTAGAACGGCTCACCGTCCGCGCTGATCTCGTAGCCGTTGTGGGTGAAGGTGGTATTACCCAGGATGTTCTTCGCGGTTTCCACGTCGGGGTTCATCTCGACGCTGTACTCCTCAAAATCCTCGCCTAGGCGATACCAGGACGCGGTCTCGCCGCCGAAGGTGCTGTCGATAAAGTGCGCCATCAGCTTGCGCGCCATTTTTTCAGGCATATTCAATCATCCTTTCTTATTGCGTTACCCGCCATGTCACGCGAATCTGGATTTGATACCGGGCCACGTTCGCCCCGGTCTGGATCGGCGCGCCGGTGATCGTCGGGACAATCGACCGGATTTCGCCGCCCTCCCACGCGGGGAAGGTCTGCGCGTCGTTCTGCGCGAGAATCCACGTGGAAACGTCCTGATAGAATTTCAGATTCGCTAGGTTCTGCTGCACGTCCGCGCTGTACGCATCCTTGCTGGCCAAAATGAAGTTCTGTACCTGCACGGGCTGCAGGACATTCTTCCCCAGGATATTCTCCCGGTATGCCAGCGTAGACGGTACGGACATTACAGCGTATTCATTGATCCCGTCGTCCAGGTAGTCGGCCCCGAAACGCCGGTTTTGGGCGACCGCCGGGCAGGCGCGCAGCCACGCCCGGAGGTTGCCCGTGTTATTTTCGGTTGACAAACGCCTGCACCTCCCGGATTAAGTCGTTCATGTGGTCGGCCTTCATCCGGTCGGCCCAGAATGCGCCCGCCTGCGGGTGCGCGCTGGTGTCGTACTGCAGCGGCCTGTCGGTTACTACGGGTTTATGTTCGCCCGCATTGACCCATGTCCGGCCGTCCTCGTCCGTCACCACAACGCCGTAGTACAGATACCGCGCGTATGGCGTATCGTATACGATTTCCCCGCTGCCGATTTCGCTGTGCGTGTTGGCGCTGGCCGCAAGCGCCCCGGTCACCATAGGCACATAGGGCAGGCTTAAATCAATCACCCGTTGGTCGATGTACTTCTGTACCGGCCCGCCGGGCTGCAGGCCGCATTTGGCAATCAGCTCGTCCGCTGTCGCCCAGTCAAGCCGTGAAACAACCGTCATTTGCCCGTCACCCGCCAGTGCGGCGCGTTGGGCGCGCGCCGGTTGTCCGTCACGGCCAGCACGGTCACGATTTCCCCAAAGCGCTGCATGATCTGTACGGGCGTCAGCCCCGTTTCGGTGACTGCGCCCTTCACTATCACGTCGCCCTGGTTGATCGTCCACAGCTCCTCCGCGTCGCCGTCGGCGTATTCCATCGGGTCGGCGTATGCCTTGCCGCCCGCGTCCACGTCAGCCGGGATGCGGATCGTGTACACGCTCGCCGCGTTCAGGCCGCCGCTGTCCACGCTCGCCGCCACCGTCGAATACCACGAAACGCCGGTCAGCACGGTCGGATAGTATTCCTCATATCCGATGTCCGGGTTCAGGCGCGCGTTGAAGATCGTCACAGTTTCGTTGCACAGCCTCACGGCCACACCCCCCACCATACGGCGTCGCCCGCCGTCGCCACGCCCGCGTACAGCAGCGGCGTGCCGTTGTCGTCCAGCACGCCCTGAAGCAGCGTCATGATGTCCGCCGTCAGTTGCTTTTCAATCGCCGCCGTGCGCGTCTCCGCGCTGCCGTAGCTCTCGCTGTATCCGTCGGTTGAAAAGGAAGCGGCAAGCGGCGCGGTCGCCTGCGCGGATGCGCTGAACGCGCCGTCCACGCTGATCGCCTCCATCATGGCGGCTTTGACCTCTTCAGGGACCTCCGCCATTCCGGCCACGCGGCCCTGCGTCAGTGCGTCAATCCGCTTGCGCGCTTTCAGTTCGGCCAGCGGAAAACCGGCCGCCGCCATCGTGCCGCCCATCTGCTGATATTCATCATACGTCAGGTATGCCATGCTTGCCGCCTCCGTCCGTCATCAGGTCCCGACTACCAGCGTGGTGGAACCGCCCGCCACAACATAGCCGGTCTGCTTGTTCACCAGCGCGGCCGTGATGTACTTGCCTGCGGTCTGGCTGGTCAGCGCAATCGGATTGGTCGTCGCGTCCGCCCAGGTGTTTGCAATCGGGGGAACCGCGCCATAGGTCAGCGTAATCGCCGCATTGTTGCCGGTGCTGTACACCAGCTTCAGGCCCTCCATGATGTTCCCGTCCGCGAAGATGCCGTTGCCGGCCACGGCCACGTTGGACGCGCCCGCCGCGCTGCCCGCAGTGCTGGTCACGGTCAGGGAGCCGAGGGAGGGAGCCGCGCCCAGGTTGGCGTAAACGCTCGCCTGACGCTGATTGAGAATAAACGCGCCGTAGTAGTACCGCTCGTAGTACAGGTACTTGCCCTTGCTCTGCGCGGTCGGCGCGGACATCATGCTGGTCTCGTATTTGACCGGCGCGGCAACGCCCATCGGGTCAACCAGAATGAAGTTGATCTGCTGCGCGTTGGTGGTGTCCACGGCCCAGCCTTCGGTGAAGATGTACGCCGTCTTCATCATGTCGGTCGGAACCTCGACCACCGTCACGCCATCCAGGCGCGCGATGTTGCGGTCCACGTCGCGGATGCCGTTCGTCACTTCGATGAATCGGGTCATGCCGGTCGCCTGCTTGAGCAGCTTATAGGTGCCGGGCGTCATGTAGGCGACAACGCGGTCGCGGTTGACGCGCTGGTTCACCATGTACTCCAGGGCGTTGTCCCACTGCGCCAGAATGTTGCTGGCGTCAAGGCTGGTCGTGCTGACGCCGCCGTAGCTGGAAGCGAATCCCGCCAGCTTGGAGGCCAGGTAGGCGTCCTGCTCCGGGATCTTCTGAAACTCATTGAACGTGCGGGTGATATTGGCGATGGTCGCCACGTCGCCGCTCTCGCTCATGTCCATGGGATCAATCAGGGTATCCCACTCGCGGTCCATCTCCAGTGTCACGGCTTGATACTCGTTGTTCCAATTCCGGTTGAACGTGCCGGTAATCTGGTCCCGGTTCACGGCGTGCGCGCCGCCAACGCTCAGCGTCGGGATATACATGGTCTTACCCATGCCGGGACGGTAAAGGGTGCTGTTCGGACTAGCCCAAATCGCACCGAAGTAGGAGAGATAGGGATACGCGTTTGCCAGGGCGCGGCTGTACTCCGCCGCGTAGTTGACATTGGTCTGCACAAATGCCATGCGTTATCATCCTTTCGTTTGTCGTCTTACGATTTTCCTTTGGGGACAAAGCCCCACGCCTTTTCAAAGGCTGCCTGCGCGCCTTCGTCGCCCTTGGGCATAGCGCCCTCCAGCGGCGCGCCAAAAGCGGGTTTCGGCTGGGCGGGCTGCTGCGCGGAAAAATACTCCTCATATTCCTTTCGGATGTCCGCCAGCTGATCCTTGACGGGCTTCGCGCCGTCCTCGCGCTTTACCATGCCGTATACGGTCTCAAAAAACTTGGGCTTGACGTCGCTGAACTCCTCAGACGCGCGGGCGGTCTGCATGGTCTTGTATTGCTCAAACTGTCCCGCAAGCGTCTTGTATTCGTCGCTTTCCCTGGGATCGGGCGTCTTCACGCCCTTAAGCGCTTCGGTCTTGGCGGCTTCCACCGCCGCCTCCCGCGCTTCCTGCGCGGCTGTCTTACTGACATAACCCTCGTCCAGCGCGCGTCCCTGAAGCGCCATCATGCGCTCAAGCCGTTCCTCAGGCGTCAGGTTCTCGTTTCTCAGGATTTCGTCAACGGCTTTCCTGGTAAAGATGTTACCCATGTATACCCCTCCTTTTTACGGCCTGTTAGAGTGATAGGCCGTCCGCGTGTTTATCGTCCCGCCGGACGTGGTTGTGTAAATGTCCCGCCGTGGTCCGCTGGCCGTCGCCTCGCGTGGCGGGCTCTTACCTGGATAAGATGCTATGCGGTTGCGAGGTTCCCGACAGTAGTGGCCGCAATCCGGCGGCGTGGCCCGTAGGCTGTCCTTGTTGCTGGTATGGAGATCCCGCATAGACTTAAAGTACACTCCAAATGGTATGAAAAAAGCACCTCGTAAAAAGGCGCTTTAATCAGCTTTGGGTTTCTTCGCCGTATTCTTCTCCGATTTCTTCTCTGGTTTCAGCTCCGGGGGCTTGTCCAGCTTCGCCCCGCAATCCATGCAGTACAGCACGCAATTCACGGATTTCACCCGTTTGTGCTCACATGCCACTCAGCTCCCTCCCTTCTTAAAATAGTCTCTCATCGCGTTCTTCATCGCCGTCGGGAAGTCCGCCGCGTTATAGCTGTCTTTGTCCGGCCATGTCGCGTTGATGGGCCGGTATTCGCGCTCCGGCCTGCGCTTTCGCCCGGTCTGTTCGCAGAATCGGCGTATGTCGGCGCTGGCCCGGCGTTCCTTCGCCCGCGCGGCATTGATTTCATCCTCGCTGGCCCCGCGCGCCTTCTCAACCTCCACCTTCAGCTTTGCCCGCCGAAGTTCGCGCTCCAGCGCCCGCTGTTGCTGGCTTTCCTGATAGATTCGGTCGTTGATCTCCTGCGGCTGCGGCTGATCCCGGATCACCGTCACGCCCGGCACGAACAGCAAAGGAAAATGCCTGCAGTTGATTCCGAAAATTCCTGCCGGTTCTCCGTAACTGGTTTCACTCTGCGCCCAGACCTGTATGGGCTTTCCGTCGCCGTCCGTCACCCACCGATGCGGCCCGGCGCGGCTGATGACCTTCGCCTGCCAGGGATAGCACAGCGGCCTCGCGCCGTCGTGCGTGCTGACGTAATACAGGTCGTCGCCGTAATCGCCTTCGCGTTCCCAGAACGCCTCGCGGCTTGTGTTCAGCGTCGTCGCGCGGATGTCCATCGCCACATACGCCTCTGGCGTCCAGTGGTGTCCGGCATGATCCACAAAGCCGATCAGGCGGTTGTCGACCATCTTATCAACGGCCTGCTTCATGGCCTTGTTGTAATCGTCCACGCCTGCCACCGTATTCCCAGCCGCCGTGTTCAGGATTTCCTGCGTCCGGTTGATCTTGTTGGTAATGTCCGCTATCGTTTGCTGGTAGGCGCTTTCCGTGCTTTCCAGCATGACGGTATTCACCATGTTCAGCCGGTTCGCGGCCTGCTGATAAAACGCATGAAAGGTCTGCGTCATGCGCGGCGATACCGGCGGGGGCGCGGGCGCGCTGCCAAACATTCCCCGCTCCGCCGCCCTGCGCAGGGCCGGTTCAACGTCCGTCAGCGCGTCCACAATCGCCGCTTCCAGCGTATTTCCCAGCGCCGCGTCAGCACCGGAAAGAAGCCGCCGCATGATTGCAAGCGTCTCCCGGTTCACCTGCCCCATCTCCGCCAGCTTGCGCGCCTGATATTCAAACGCGCCCGGCAACTTCTCGCCCGGCTTAAAGTTGCGCAGATGCCGCGCCATGTTCATCAATATTTCGTCCGTCGCGGCCTCGTACACAATCGCCATAGCCCAGGACATATCGTCCAGAAATACAGGATTCATGCGCGCATCACTCCGCCGTATTCATCCTCAGCATCGCGTCCACGTTCGCCGTGCCTTCCTGCCTGATTCGCTCCAGCTCCGCAAGCGCTTCTTCCGGCGTCAACCCCTGCCCGAATTTGCGGTCGGTAAGGAATTTGTATTTGCTCAGCAGCCCCGCGCCCACAAGCATGACGCCCTCGTTGATGTTTGTCTGCCGGTCCTGCGTCACGCCGTCGTCGAATACCACGTTGATGTGATAGCCGCCCGCCGCAAGCGCCGCGATCTTCTGCCCCTGCCATTCCATGTCGTACAGCGTTGCCACGTCGATGATGTTACGCACCAGGTGCTCAATCGCCGGTTCAAGCTGATTTTGAATGGTCTTGATGGTCTTAAACGTCTTGCTGTTTTCGCTGACGACCTCCGTCGCAGTCTTGATCCCGCTGCGCTCGTCGAATGAAAACGTGTTCGCGGAAAAGCCAAGCTGCAGGCACAGGATTGACAGAAACGCGTTCAGCGCGGCGACGTGCTCCTCGACGCGCAGCTCCACGGATATATCCTTGATGCCGCCCGTCTCGTTGTCGTCGCCCGTTCCCTCATACGTTTCGTCGTTCGGGTCGAAATAGCGCCGCTGCGCGCCCGTGGTCGGATCGACGACCGTCCGCAAATACCTGTACGGCACCATGATGCGCTTCTTTCCAAGCCGGAATTCGCGCACGAACGAATCATAGCAGATGTCCAGCGCGTGCAGCGTCTCCAGCGCGTTGCCGTATACGCTCATCCCCAGCGGACTGTTGTCGTCCAAGTTGTTCGCAATCGGCGTCCGCCAGTAGCAGAACAGCGATTCCCCGACCGGGATCACCGTCTCCTCGTCCAGCTCCGGGTACAGCTCCGCCAGCGGGCAGCGGATTCCGAGAATGTCCTGCGATTCCGTCGGATTCGCGCCCTTCTGCATCTCGCTCCGGTACAGCTCGTTTCGCACCGTGTACGTCGCGCCGTTCCACAGATGCCATTCAAGGCGCGTATAGTAATAGCCCTTCTTCGCCCGCCGGGAAATGAACAGCGCGTCATATACGCGCGCGTTGTCCCACGAAATCGGCACAAACTGGTCGGCCATCGCGTAGCCGATCTTGATTCGCTCCGATCCTTCCACTTCGTTCCCGTTTTCGTCCCGCCGCGCGTCCCGCCAGACCTTCATCGACGCGCCGCCCAGCGCAAGCCCCTGTTCAATGCATTCCTGCATTTTCTCGCCGAACGCATTTTCCTGCAGCACCCAGTGGATAAACTCGTTCAGCGGATCAGGCTCCGGGGACTGTCCATCCGCGGGCTGCTCCCGCCGTCCGTCCATGGTGACGTCGATCTCGCACTCTTCGCCCCACACCAGCGACGCCATTTCAGCGGTAACGGCTTTCGGCGTGTTCAGTCGGTACAGCTCCCGCCGCGCGTTCGCGTCCGCCGCCGTCGGTGCCGGCACGATGTGCCACGGCCGGTAAAAGCCCCGGTATAGCCATTTCCAGACGAAAATGCCAAATTCGTAGAACTGCTGGTAGGCCGGTACGCCCGCCAGCTCGAACACATCTTTATACTCCCGGGCGACGCCCGTCGCCGTCGCGGCCCTTTCCATCAAGCCCCGCCCCCATCTTTTGATATTGTCCCATACCCGCATATCCGCGCCCCCTGTCAGGCGTTATCTGTTCCCAGCCTCCGCACGATCTCCCGTTCCCGTTCGCTCAGTTCCAACACATGCGCCGCTGCACGTTCTGCCGCTGCACGTTCTGCCGCTGCACGTTCTGCCGCTGCACGTTCTGCCGCTGCACGTTCTGCCGCTGCACGTTCTGCCGCTGCACGTTCCGACAGCAGGAAACCGCTCCCGAATATCTCCTTCCCGGCAAGCCGCTGCGCGTCCATAGCGTCAATCCGCGTGCAATCGGCCTTTTCCAGCCTGTACTCGACGCCGTAGTGGCTGTACTGATACGCCGCTGCGGCCGTCAGCACCTCCGCCGGATAGCTGTATCTCTGAAGCTGCTTCGTCTGCGCCTTTACGTTAGCGTCGTTCGCCGCCTTCACCGCCTGATACAGCCCCGGCGCGCTGCGCACCCGGCAGGTGTCAAGGTTCGTTGCGAAGCTGGTGTTGACGTTCGCCCCGTTCTCGTACGTAATCTTCACCCCGCACGGGATGAACGTCGCGTCCAGGTCGCGCGCCGAGAACAGCGTAAGCGTCGGCGCGAACAGGAAATAGCGAATCCCGCGCGCCAGGTAAAACCGCTGTATCTGTGTTATGATCGAAAACGGCGGATTATCCACCACACAGCACCCTGCCGGATAGTCGAACCGTTCGTAATCCCCGCCCGGCCAGAACGGCCGAACCATCGCCGCCCGCTCGACGCCGTACTCCGCCGCCACCCAGTCGGCGACCGCATCATATATCGGCTCCGGCGTGTAACAATCGTCCGCCGTCTTTTTTGGCTTGAATTTGTCAACGAACGCTTGATACTCAGCGTCCTCCGGCGTTTCCTCGCCGAATATGTCTATCTGTCCGGCAATCTCAGCCATAACCCGTCATATCCTCCATCCGTCAATCAGCGCCGGAATCTCCCGCTCGAAGCTGTATTCCATCGCGTCCAGGCTGTCAATGTTCGTCGTGCCGTCGTCCAGCCTTACGTCTTCTGTCACATACTTCCCGTCCCACAGCGCGCCCTTCAGCGCGTCGATGGTCTCCCGGCAGTTTCGCGCCACAAAAAAGCGGCCCGCACCCATCAAAATGCAGGTCGCCCGAATCCGGTCATTGATCGGCCGCTTCAGCGCGTTGGCGATATTTGCGCCCACGCCGGCCGCCGCGCACGCCGCGCGCAGTCCGTTGATTAGCGTCTGTTCTGCGCTGTCGCAGTATACGTCCGTCACGATCCACCGCGCCCGGCAGCGCCGCAGGAAGTCCACAAAATCCTGCGCCAGCTTCTCAGGCGTCAGCGCTGCGCCCTGCCGGTATTCATCCAGCACAACCAGCGCGCCGCCCGTCGTGTATCCCATGCAGCAGAATGCGTGCGCGCTCGTGCCGCCGCCGAAGTCCACGCCGATGACCGTCCGCCGGATCGTCTGCCCGGGAATGTCGTCCACGATAAACCGATCCGGGTTGTCGGCAAACAGGCGGTAGATCGCGCCCTCCGCCGCCACCCACAGCCCCCGGATATACCGGTCATACAGCACCGTGCCCGCGTATTCCTTCTTCAAATTCTCCACGAACGCCGGGTCAAGGTACGGATTATCGTCAATCGTATACGCCTGCTGGTAAATATCGGCGTCGCTATCCAGGAATGCCTTGAACCAGTGGCGCGGGTTCTCCGGGTTGCATGTGCCGTCAAACCGGCTGTACGGCTTGTCCAGTCGGCTTTTCAGCATATCGAAAACGTCCTGCTTCCAGGTCGTTACTTCGTCGCCGTAGCAGTATTTGATCGACGAACCGCGCAGGCGGTCAACGTGCGCCACGTTGTCCGCGCCCAAACAAAAAACGCGCTGACCGAACATCATACAACTGTTATCGCTACAGATGTTGCCAACGCGCTTTATCCCGTACATCTCCTGCATCGGCAGGATGATGTTTCGTCGAATGGTCTCTCTGGTATTGCCGAGGATGACGTTCAGGCCCTCCTTGCCCTCAACAGCAATCAGGCGGCGAGGAATCAGGAAGTAGTCCATGTACGTTTTTCCAGAACGAGTAGCTCCAGTTTTTACGTTCCAGCGGTGGGTGGCGTTGCGCCAATACTCAAGCTGTTTTTCACTGCCAGGCGCTCGCATCGTCCCACCTCTTTATCATTTCCATTAACGGATCGTCACCAGCGCCCATGTCTGGCGTCGGCTTATCGCGCCACCTATTCGGCTTGCGATTTTTGAGCCAATAAATCTGAGCCAGCGTGTCAGGCGGAATGTAGACTTCTTCGTCTGCATATTCGATATGCTCTTCTTCGATTGTGCCTTTATCTTTAAGCTGGCGTTTGGTTTTGAGTTTTATCGGCTTTTTAATTGATACCGTAAAACCAAGCGCCTTTTTCAGCAGTGCGTTTTCGACTTGGATATCAACCGGAGCCTTGCCCTGTTTTAGGGCCGCCGATAACGCCGGAAATTTATCGCGCCAGTCCCTGAATGTTGAATATGCAATGCCCATATTATGGGCTATCTGATCATCTGTTAGCCCATCCCGCGCCCAACCTTCTATTTGCAACAGACCATCAGGCTCTAACCACTGTTCGTATTTAGTTGGCCTCGCAATCGTGAATCACTCCTTATCCGTTCAGCAATACAGCCTTATCGCCGGTGAATTTTTCCCATCTAGCAATGATTACGTCTACATACTTCGGTTCTAATTCCATGATTCGGCACTTACGCCCGGTCTGCTCACATGCAATCAATGTCGTTCCTGATCCGCCGAACGGTTCAATCACAATATCATCTTTTTGCGTCATTGCTTTGATGTATTCACCCGGAAGCCCGACAGGGAATGTGGCAGGATGCAGATGTCGTACATAATTACTCAACTCTGGGTGCATATACAGCACAGACTCCATCTGCTTGTACGGTTGCGATGTGTCTCCAGTAGTATGAGCGACACAACTACCATCCTTATTCCTTTTTGTTTTTCTGCCCGGATTATCTGTTATGCTGTCCGGTTTTTTCTCCATCGTAAGATTGATCTCATAAAACTGAGTACCGAAAACAAAAACCCATTCATGCCTAAGCGGGAAGAAGGCGCTCGTCTGACCAATATTGCCTGTCATGCCTTTATCCCAGACATTCCATGCAAGCATTTTGTATCCGCTCTCGCGGGCGATTCTGATGTATTCATCCCAATACTGATACACATCGTTATCTTTCCGCTGAATACCCAGATTCACACATTGATAGTCCGTATAAGGGCGATATACTTTGATGAACTGTGCCAGATTATCTACACTCAGGTCCTTGCCACCTTCATACTCACGCATATCGGAATACGGCGGCGAAGTGAACAGCATAGCCGCATGTTCGCCAATCATCAGTGCTGCGACATTATCCTCATCCGTGCTGCTGCCGCACATCAAACGATGCTGTCCAAGCTGGTATATCTGCCCAAGTTTTGCCTTTTGCTCTGTTGGTGCATCTTCATCGTATTCGTCATCTTCTATGGTGGGTGTATCAGTAGATATTCCACCCTGTATATCCTCGAACCCCTCAAACTCCGACATATCGAAGTCCAAGTCCATCTCCTCGATCTCCGCCTCCAACTCGCTGAAATTCCACTCGGCGAAATCGGCGGTCAAGTTGTCGCGGATGCGGTAATCGGCGATCTGCTCCGGCGTCATGTCATCGGCGATCCACACCTCACACTCCGTCCAGCCGAGCCGCTTCATGGCCTCGTAGCGCGTATGGCCCACGATAATCACGCCGTCCTTGTCCACGATGATTCGCGCCCGGTATCCGTTTTTTTCGATAGACTTCATGACAGGTTCAACGGCTTTATCATTTATTCGTGGGTTGCGCTCGTATGGGTGAATATCCCCCAACGATAGCGTTTTAAGGTACATTGATTTGCCTCCCTTGAAAAATAAAAGCAGACGCTACAAGGACGTCTGCTTCACGTTCTTCACGTTCCTCGCGTCCTTCCCCGGGCGCAGGCGCGGGAGGAGGAAGGCCCCGCGCCCATCTGCTAAACCCGGTTTAGTCCCTGCCCCCACCTGCACATTGGGGACTTATCCCGCCGTAGTATATGGCGCTCCACGAAAAAGCCGGGGCGTCCTCCTCGCTCCGGCTGTCCACGATAACATTATAGCTCATTAAAACGGGTAAAAACGGGCAGGTTTTCACGCGCGGCGAATTTTCCCGAAAATGATCCGCTTATCCAGCGCTGCGCACGCGCTCCTGTCATATCGCCTAGCTGTGCTTTCATCCATATGCATCATCAAGCCGATGTACTCCCAGCCGTGCCCGCCCTTGTATTTCAGCGCAATCACCTCCCGCTCCACCGGCTTCAGCGCGTCCATTGCCTCCCGCATTGCAGCCTTGAACTCCTGCTCCTCACGCAATTCTTCCTCGCAATCGGCGATTTCCTGCGCAAACAGCTCCCGCATGTGCTCGATTCGCTCCACCGCCCGCATGACCGGGTCGCCAGGCGTCGTGCCGTGCGGCAGGCCGTCCATGGCGGGCGACCCGCCGATTTCATACAGCGCGTTCATCCTAACTTGCGCAAGCCGTATCTGCTCCAGCAGTTCATCTATCCGCCGGTCAATCCGTCCCCAGTGCCACAGTAGCCTCCGGACCTGCTTATACTCATCGTGCTCCATGCTCTTTGTCTTCGCCTCCGTCCATCTTCGCGCCACAGCACGGGCAATAATTATAATCAAAATTGCTATTATGAAATCCACATTCGCTACATTGACCGCCGTGGCTCCACTTCCAT
>Ga0310697_10002125_pt1 | contig 21633 bp, 14 predicted proteins | sample 172DNAGHGlowgp2_FD_203883 | JGI IMG/M metagenome (GOLD analysis project Ga0310697, IMG submission 203883) | Sheep rumen microbial communities from Palmerston North, Manawatu-Wanganui, New Zealand - 1728 DNA GHGlow gp2 (v2) (version 2) | ecosystem: Host-associated > Mammals > Digestive system >... | reverse complement strand
GAACACGACGGAAAGCCGAGTTCAGCATGGCCACACTGGTGGTGCTGACGGACTTCTGCACAGCCAACAACACGATAGCCATCCTGAGTGTCGGACCTCTTGCCAAGCAGATTGCCAGGCGTTACCACATCGAGCCCAAACGTGCCGCAAGCATCCTCGACACATTCAGTTGCTTTGCCCAAGGCATCATCCCCTATGGTGCACAAATGCTGATTGCGAGCGGACTGGCCGGCGTAGCTCCCCTCGACATCATTCCCCACCTCTACTACCCCTACATCCTCGGAGCAGTGGCGATTGTGTATATAGCATTAGCCCCCCTAACCCCCATAAAGAGCAAGGGAACTATGAACTATGAACTATGAATTATGAATTGTGAACTATGAATCGTGAACTCCTCTCCAAATATTTCCCCCTGAACGATGTGCAGAAGGAGCAGTTTGCGGCACTCGATGCACTCTATCGCGACTGGAACAGCAAGATTAACGTCATCTCGCGAAAGGACATCGACAACCTCTACGAACACCACATCCTGCATTCCCTCGCCATAGCCGAACTGATTCGCTTCAAGCCCGGCACACGCATCATGGACCTCGGCACGGGAGGCGGTTTCCCCGGCATTCCCCTCGCCATCATGTTCCCCGAAGTGAAGTTCCACCTCGTCGATTCCATCGGAAAGAAGATTCGCGTCTGCGAAGAGGTGAAGAACGCTTTGGGACTGCAGAACGTCACCACCCAATGGAGCCGGGCCGAAGCCGTCAAAGAGCAGTTCCACTTCGTCGTTTCGCGAGCCGTGATGCCCCTGCCCGACCTCGTCAAAATCGTGCGCAAACACATTTGCAAGGAGCAGATAAACGCGCTCCCGAACGGTTTGATTTGCCTGAAAGGCGGCGAACTGGAACAGGAAGCGCGCCCCTTCGGAAATGCCGCACAAATCACGAACCTGAGCGAATACTTCGAGGAGGAATTCTTCCAGACGAAGAAGCTGGTCTATCTGCCCCTCTAAACACCAACCGATAAACGACAAAAGAAATGAAATATATCTCATTTACTTTCAATCCGATACAAGAGAATACCTATCTGCTTTGGGACGAGACCTCGCTCGAAGCGGCCATCCTGGACTGCGGATGCTGGAACCGGCAGGAAGAGCAACTGCTGGATGGCAGCATACGGGCTCACGGACTCAAGCTGAAATATGTCCTCCAAACCCACGCACATTTCGACCACACCTTCGGTCTGCCCTTCATTCATCGTACTTGGGGACTCAAGCCCATCTTCCACGTTGACGAGATGCAGACTTACCGCGATATGCCCTCCATGGCGGCAGAGTTCGGGCTGAACATTGGTGGCGGAATGCCTCCCGTCGAGCGATTGCTGCGCGACCGGGAAGAGGTCAAACTGGGAGAGACCGCCATCCGACTCATCCACACCCCCGGTCACACTACGGGCTCATCCTCGTACTACATTCCCGACGCGAAACTCCTGCTCTGCGGTGATACTTTATTTGCAGGAAGCATGGGACGGACGGATCTGCCAGGCGGCAACTTCGAGGCCGAGGTGAACAGCATCAAGAACAAGCTCTTCCACCTGCCCGAGGACGTCACAGTCCTTTGCGGACACGGCCCGAACACCACTATCGGCTACGAAAAGCGGCACAACCCCTGCGTTTACTGATTTCACATACAAAACGAGACCATGAAAACCCGATTCCTCCTCTTGCTGACGCTTGTTTGTGTTGCCATAGCATCGTCGGCCCGAAGCATTTCCGTCACCCATTTCGGAGCCGTTCCGGACGACGGCAAGAATGACGCGAAAGCCCTTCGAAAGGCCGCCAGATATTGCCGTGAGCACAAGAACACGACGCTCGTCTTTCCTGCCGGCACCTATCAGTTGGAAGACCCGGAAGCGCTCGAGATAGAGCGGAAGGCCATCGACGGCACTTTCGGGCGAGGCTTGGAGGTACAATGGCATCTGTTTCAGCCGCAAAAACCCTACGTGAAAGGGCTCGACTTCACCGGTTGCGAGGGTTTGAACATTGAGGCCGAGGGTGCCAAGCTTAGCGTGGGAGGATGGATGCAAGTGCTTTCCTTCATCCGCTGCAAAGGCGTCAGCCTAAAGGGGCTCAGCATCTCGAACCGCCGCCCTGCTGCTACCGAGGGGCGCATCACAGCCAGCACGGACTCCACCTTCGACATCACTTTCGACCCCGAACTCTACACGCACATCAACCGTATCGTTCAAGGACGCTACTACTTCTACAGCAGCAGACGAGGGCACTTCTACTACGGAGAGGTCGGCGAGGGCCAACTGCTCAGCCCGGGCCACATCCGATTCCGCTCGCGTTCGCACCCAGAAGTCGACGATGTGCTCATCATCCGCTATTGCGGACACTACCGACCCTGCATCATGGTGCTCGAATCCGAGGATGTGAACCTGACGAACGTCTCGCTTCGGAGCTTTTCGGGGATGGGCATCGTGGGACACCTCAGCCGCAATATCTGCATCGACGGCCTGGACGTCTTGCCCGAAGAAGGGCGCTTCAGTTCCACCAGTACCGACGCCACACACTTCACATCCTGCAGCGGCGACCTCATCATCCGCAACTCCCGTTTCGCAGGCAACGGCGACGACTGCACGAACGTCCACAACTACTATTGGAGCTTCATTCCTCAGAGCGACGACAGGCAGTTCGAGATTCGCGTGGAAGGTGCCGACCTGCATGCGCAATCGCTCGACATCCCCAGCGTGGGCGACACCCTCCGAATCGTCAGCCGAAGGGATATGAGCACCTTGGCAGAAGCCGTCGTAAGCGCAGCCGACAGTTCCTGGACCGACTGGCGGGTAACAGTCACGCTGGACCGCACCTTGCCCAGGCTGAAACAGGAGGAATGCCTCATGTACAACTACAGCCGGTTCCCACGCGTACGTATTGAGAACAACCGAGTGGCGTACAACAATGGCCGTGCCTTCCTGCTGAAAGCGCGCGACATCACCATTACGGGCAACGACATCAGCCGAAGCACGCTCTCCGCCATCAAGCTGGGAGCCGAACTCAGCTGGCGCGAAGCAGGCCCTGTGGAGCACGTCCTGATCCAGGGCAACCGCATCCAGCATACCGGCACCGCCGACGGGTATCGCGCCTCTGCTGTCATGCTCACCACCGAAGCGCCACAAACACCGCCCCGCATCAATCGCGGCATCATCATCCGTGGCAACCGTTTCCAGAGCGAGCGGCCCGTCAGCATCCTGCTCCAAGACGCCGAAGACGTCAACATCGAGGGGAATGAGTTTATAGGCGGGAGCGGCATCGAGCAGCACAATTGCGACAACATCACCATCCGTGACAACCATTTCCAGCCATCCCTTTAAGCCGTATGCATGCAATCGTATAGTGCCACGATTGCAAACATATAGTGCCACGATTGCGATTAACTAGTGTGACGATTGCATTTGTCACGTTTGAAGTTTGCAAACATCGCGTGTGAAAATCCGAGTTTTCCCTGCAGTAGTTCCCTCATCTTTCACACTGCGAATTTACGAAATAATCGCGAATTATGCAAGTAAATTGGCAATTATTTTCACACGAAAATGAAAGTTTTTTTCTATGGGGCAGTAAGGCGGAAAAGCGGAAAGGAGGAAAGTAGACATTAAGGTGTTTCGGGGCGGGCGGACAAAGCGGAAAGTGGACTTTTCTTAGTAAAAGTTTATTATATATATATTTAAATATATATAATAACATATATATATATTATAATTATATTACGGTATATATTACTTATATAAATTACTTATTATATATACTTAATTATACCTGCTTTTACTGCTTCAAAATGTATTAATGTCTACTTTCCTCCTTTCCGCTTTTCCTACTTTCTCACTTGCAAGTATTGAAGAAAGTCGTAACTTTACACCCGGGAAACTATATGTGGGCTCACTTAATCGCAACCTTCCTGCCGCCACGGATGTAGATGCCTTTCCGAACGGACGAAACACGGCGGCCACTGAGGTCATAAATGCCTGTTCCCTCCACGCTGCAATCACCTTGGGAGAGTGACTCTATTCCAGTCGGTTCCTCCCATTCCTTCACATAGACGGGTGCGCCTGCAAGTCCCTCGCGAAGGTCCACAACAGCGGTCCAGAGGCTTCCGGGCTCGAGGTGGCGATTGTTCTGCCGTTTGTAGATATGGCCGTCAGCATGCCCCGAATAGCCTTTCCCAAGGCCGAAGAGAGTGGAGCCAAGCGTCTGGTCGTAAACGAGGTGATGCTCGGCCGTAGTCTTGCCCGAGAAAGGGGTGGATAGGTCGCTGGAAAGGAAGAATCCGAAGTCGACAGCAGCATCGTTGAGTTGCTGGCCTGCAACGAGGGTGCGATGGAAGAGTCCTGGCTCCATCTGTGCCATAGCGATGGCATTCTGCGGAAGGGTGGCGCTGCCGGGATAGAAGAAAGGACAGCCCACACTGTTGGCAGGGCCGCAGATAAAGACAGAGAGTCCCTCCTCGGCAGGAACAGGCGAGCAGAGCAGGGTTCGCGCCACTTTGTCCACCTCCACCTCGTAGGAACCGGCGATGGGGAGGAAGATGAGCGAGGAGTCAGTATCGTCCCACCAAAAGAAATCCGGAGCGATATGCCATTGCTCCGGATTGTCGATGAAGTTCTGCGAAAGACTCTCCAACTGCTGCGTGGCGATGGTCCCGCGATAGGTTCCCGACTGCTCTGTCGGCGGAATGACGTTGGCGCCTAGCCTGACGTCTTTCTCCTCCTCTCCGCCCAGCACAACAGTGACGATACTCTTGGCGGGCACGGTGAAACGCGCATAAGCGGCTGACGAAGCTCCCATAGACATCTGCACGCTGCTGCCACCCTGATTGAAGACGAGGGCGCCATAGCTGCCGTCGGGGTTCTGGAAGGCAACACAGCTGACATCGGAGGGGGCGTTCGAGACGCTGAACCCGATGCGACGGGCTCCGGGCATTGCAGCCAGACTGGCATGAGCCATCACGTAGTAGTGCGAGTTGTAGGTGAGCGTGTGGTAGTCATTCTGGTCGATATCGACAGCTCCGTAGCAGGTCTGGCAGCCACCGTCCAGGTTGGGCCCGCGATTGAGGTCGAGCATGAAGTTCCATACCATCACGGCTTTGCTCTTGCGCGTGACGGTATTGTAGACCAGATTCTTCATGTCCGTCAGCAAACGCGAAGAGAGATTGCGTCCGTCGTTCCAAGTGCCGATACTCGTTTCGGTGAAGATGACCTCCTTGTCGGGTGCTTTCTGATTGATGTCGTCAAGCTCCGTCACACTCCCGCCGTAGTCGTGCCAAGCACTACCGACAACGAGTTCGCGTCCGTCCATATCGGGGTCGAGCGCATTGTAGAACTGGATGGGATAGTCCTGCTGCGAGGAGATGTTATCGTAGTTGTAGTTGTGGTCGAAGCAATAGATCTTGGTTGTGATGCCTGCATGCGCGAAGGCAGGTGCAAGTTTGTTGACGAAGGCCGCTTCCTCCGCCCAAGGCATGTAGAGACTCGCACAGTTCCCCTTGTTGAGGGGCTCGTTCTGAGGTGTGACAGCATAGATGGGGATTCCCTCGGCTGCAAAAGCCTGGACGAAGCGTACGAAATAGTCGGCATAGGTCTGGTAGTGGTTGGGATTGAGCGAACCGCTCGTCCACGAATCGTAGCCCACCCGCTCGGAAAGGCTCTTCACCTTCATCCACTTCGGGCAAGTCCATGGCGCTGCCATAATCTTCAGGTCGGGATTGATGGCGAGTATCTCCTTCAGGATGGGAATGACGTACTGCGTCTCGTCCGAGTGAAGGCGGAAATTCTCCAATCCGGGTGTGTCACAAAGCGAGTATTCCGTGCTCGAGAAGTCGGAACAACCGATACTGATGCGAACATAGCTGACACCGTAACCCGCTGTGCGCGAGAAGGTTCGCGTAAGGAAAGTGCGTCGGTCCGCCTCTGCCATCTTCAGCAAATTGTAGGCGGCACTATAGGTGATGGCATAGCCGAAACCGTCCATCTCCTGATAGGTGGTGGTGGGCTGCAGCGTGATGTGTCGGGACAACTTGGAGCGGGAACTCTTCTGAGCGCTGAATTCCATCCTCTTCGTTCCGTCAGTCGTAGTCGTGTAGATACGCACCTGCTCGGCCATGCAGGAAAGGGAAAAGAGGGTAAGGAAAACGGGGAAAAGGATGCGATGTGACATAGTGTTATGGTTTCTTAGGTGATGCTCCCGTCACGCCGTCGAGCTTGATGATAGCGGTGGGATTTGGCTTGTAAACAGCATTCTCGGCTTCTGTATCATAGATACATTTGTGGAGCGCTTTCTGCGAGATGCGGACTGCGTCACGACTCATCTCGGGCACATTGTAGCTCTTCAGCAAAAGCACGTTCCACTCGGGGTCTTCCTGCGGAATGAGGAAGGGCTTGCGCGCACGTCCCTGCTTGTCGAAATAGGCGATGAAGAGACGCGAATAGTTGTGGTCCATTCTCCTACTGCTGAAGACAAACCAACGCCCGTTCGAGCTCCAACTATGGAAGCTGTCGACATCGTCGGAATTGGCTTCCTGCAAAGGTCTGCACTCGCCCGTCTGAAGGTCTTTCACCCAAAGGTCGCTCGACTTGTGCCAAATATGGAACTGCCCGTAATCGCCCTTCGTGAAGAGGATGTAACGGCCGTCAGGAGAGACGCGCGGCACAGAAATGCTCTTCTGCTCGGATGCGGCATCAATCTCCAGTTGTGGTTGTCCGAAGTTGCGTGTAGCAGGGTCGAAGGGGATGGACATCAAGTTGTAGCGCAGACTGTCGTACTTCAGCAAGAGCTGCTGCGTGACGGTACTGTCGGGCAAATCGGGGATAAGCAGAGGTTTGATGTAGGACGTGCAATAGTAGAGCGTCCGGCCGTCAGGAGCCCAGCAAGGGAACGTCTCGAGGTCGTATGTGGTACGGAGAATGTGGCTCACCTCGTTCTTCGTGACATCGTAGAGCAGGAGGTCACTCCTCTCGTCCATCACCTCGATTTTCTCAGGATGGTAGAGGTGGAACACTTGTCCCGTCTTGTTCGTGGAGAAGGCTACAAGGTTTTCCGTAGGATGCCAGGAAGGATAGACGCCACTCGTGATGATGGTACTGTCTTTGAGTTGAATCTTATGAGCCTTGCCGTCTTGAACAATGACGGTTCCGCCATGGTTGGAACGCACGTGGAAAAGCATGCTCTCCGTGCTCCCCATCCGGAAATTGTGGCAGTTGACGCAATGGTTCTCGCCCTCGGCATATTGTCGGTTATTCTCGTAGATGGGCTTCTCGTCGAATGTAGTGAGATTGCGCTGGTAGATGCCGAGTTGGCGGTAGAGTTCGTAGCCTGGTTCGATGAGACGATAGCTGACGAAAGCATCAATGGGCTCATCGGCAATGCTGAACTTGTAGGGCTTGAAGTGCACCCATCCCTCATCTCGCTTGGCATAGACATCAACCGCAACATCGCCCCCCCTGTTTGCTTCGAGAAGAGCACGCCATTCCGTTGAATCCATCTTGATAACGCCATTTTCCGAAGCCGCTGCCAGCAACTCCTTTCCCCCACCCTCGAGGTGTGCGACGAAAGCCGTAGCTGCAGAATCGCTGACGATGAAATTGAGCGGAGCTATGTTGGGTGGAACTACAACATCCTTGTAGTCGGGATAGATCTTTGCTTCAGTATTCGCCTCAGCAAACTGGCTCGGCAACTCAGCCTTCTGCTTGCAGCCGACAAGAATGAATAATAAAGAACACAAGATATATAGAATCTGTCGTCTCATATGTCTGTTATATATTTTCTATTACGTATTGTCCGTTAGTTCACGCCTGAGCTGCTCGACGACAGGCTGGTGTAGCCCTTCTTTGTCGCCTTCAGATTGCCGAAGAAATAGTAGTAGGGATAGTAACCTTTGTACTTTGGGAAAAGCTCGTTGGCATAGCCCGCACGGTCCTTCATGTAGGGTTGTACATTGCGCAGAAAAGTCTGGAATTGAGGCTGACGGAAATTCATGCCCGTGAAGTGCTGCGAGAGTCCAGGTTGCTTGTTCTCGGCCAACAAGATGCCGTCCATGATGATGCTGGAAGGCGTCGTTCCCACAATTGGCTCCAGACGTTCTATGAACTGCGGCATCAGTTTCGTGTAGAGGCAAACACTCAGACTGTTGGTGAGGGCTTGGCTGCTTCGTCCTTCGACGAGCAAAAGGTTGTAGCCCATGAAGAGGGGTTGCTGATACTGGTTCTCGAAACTGTCGTGGATGGGTTCCGTCAGGCGAATCAATGCCATCTCCGGGTCTGCATTCACCTTATCCAGATGATGAATCATCGGCTCGTACTTCTTCACAAACGCACCCTCGAAAGGAACACGACGGAGCAAAGCCAGATACTTCTCTGCCAACTCCCATTCCTCGCGCATCAAAGCACACTTTATCTGAAGCTTCAGCAGACGAATCGTGGGGCCCGTCATCACCATCTGTTCCATGCAAGCATGTTGTGCCGACTCGATGAAGCCGCCATAATAATTGCCTTCTGGAACATAAAGGACGCTCGCGTTGTTGTGCTTCCAGTCCATACCATGAACGTGGAGCGAATCGTAATCCAAACGGATGTCGTACAGACGCTCAGCAATCTGTCCTGTCTGCACCAAAGCAATCGCATAAGAGCACGCCATCGGTCGATTGCTCATCATAGAATTTTCGCGAGCGAGTTTCTGAATGCCAGACCAATCCTGACGATACTCCATATCGAGCAAACGACAAATGACGCGAACATAGGGACGCTTCCACATATCGAAACCTACCACAGCTGCCATCACCACAAGGATAATTCCCAATTGTATGCAGTGTTGTCGCGGAGTTTCACCTGCTGGATTAGCGAAGAACGCAGGTGTCGCTTTATGACTGAAACTGCGGATGATGAGCGCGCAAACCATCAGCACGATCAAAGCCAGCAAAGGTATGCCGAAGATGAAACCTGTGCGAGCCTCGAAGAAGATGTCGAGACCATTCCACGTCACAACTGCCATATATAACAGCGACGGCAGGTATTGAAGGGTTCGCCACGATCCGCGAAGACGCAGGCAATATCCTGTCAGCCAACTTCCTGATGTCAACATCAACGCCATCACCAATCCTCCAAGCCAAGGGAACTTGTAGAGCAGCAGTATGGCTCGTCCGATATAGCGGAGAATTCCGTAAGGCTGGCTCAACACGAAGTTCATGATGCGAGGATCGGTCACCCAATAGCTGTACTCGCGACTGATGTAGAAGACGCTGCCATAATACCATCCTGACCAAAGCCAAGTCAGGAAGAAGAAAATGACAAGCACAGGCAACTTTGTCGCCAAAAGTTGGAAGCTGAAAACCGAATCCTTCTTCTTTAGCGGAGCTGCCGTTTGTTTTGTTGCCGCCTTATGCGGTTGTTTCGATGATTTCTGCATTATTGTTTAATTGCAATCTTTTTGCCGTTTACGATATAGAGGCCTTTCGTAGGCTTGCTTACGCGCTGACCAGCAAGATTATAGATTGACTGTTGTCTGTTGTCTGTTGTCTGTTGTCTGCCTTCAATTTCTTTAATGCCGTTCGGATCGTCCCAAACATAAGTGAAGGGCGAGATGTTCTCAGCAAAGACGTATGAACCGCCGCCCGCAGGGTTATAGATATAACCACTTTCTGTCTCTCCGTATGTGCCAGCATATACAGTGTCGGCATAGGCAGGCAAGCTATAGTTCAGGCTCAAGTTGAAGATGACTGGCGAACCTGCAGAGATTGCGCCTTTGAAGTCGGTATTATCATGTACCTCTCCATCATCTGTGATGTACGCAATTGGGTAGGAATTGAAGGGCAGACGGAGCGCCTGCTGGCCTTCGCCGCTCTTGGTGAAGGTGAGCTTCTCGGCCGTGAAGTCCGTCGGGATGAAGAAGGGTTTGTCGCCGTCGATGACGAGCTTTTGAGCCGTACTGTCAGGACCAACCACATTGACGTTTTCCAAGAGTTCTGGTGTAGGCTGTCTCTTTTCGGTCTGATCGGCTTTGACGTATGCGATGGAATTGGCTGGAAGCGGATTCATCACGCTCTTTCCTGCCGTTCCTGTACCATAATAATAGAGGGTGTGAGGCGTAGGATTGCCTTCATAATAAGCCGTCATCTCGCCACGATACATCGATGGTCCGAATGGGATGACCACTTCGTAACCATTCGCCTCGCAAGCAACCAACTTGAATCCGTCCTTCACTTTCGTCTGAACGTACGATGGGAAGCTGAATCTGTTCTTGTTGGTGAGGTAAACCAGGTTGCCGTCGTTGTCGTAAACCTTATAACCGATTGCACCAGAGCCGTTTATGATGTACGTTACCGTACCAGAGCTGGTGGTTGTGCTATAGAAGTAACCGTTCGTCTGGTACTCGTCCACAAAGTCGCTCCATTGTCCAACATCAGCATAGCCGATAGACACTTCGCTGTCGTAATTGACGCGATTCGTTCCCTTTGGTTTGCCCTCGAAGGGACCGTTGGAGATGGCAGGAGAGGGTTTGATGCGATCATCGATGAAGCAGATGCTTGGAGCCTTCGGATAGCGAGCCATATAGGCCTTAGCCGCATCGATGTCGGCTTGCGTGGTCGTTACCCAATAGTTGCTGTAGTCGCCCACAAAGGACTTGTCGTAGGGAACAAACATACCGTTCACCTCGAAGAGTTCACTCAGGTCGAGTTGGGCAGCGTCGCACATCTTCTTGGCCATGTGCAGATAGTCAGTCTTTCCGTAGGTTATGTATCCTCCCACCACTTCGCCATCGCCATTCGTGAGATTCGAGTCGTATGGTCCTGTACGCTTCTGGATGGGGTCTTGACGAAGCATCTTGAAGAGTGTGGGATAGAAGTCAGGCTTGTGTCCCTGAGCGTGGAAATAGAGGTAGAGCTGGAAGTAGAAACGCGTCTGTTCCCAGATGCTCATTCCGAACCAGCCTTTGTTCTTCGCGAAGTCCTCGAGCGTGTCTGTCACCTTTGTGCCTCGAGTCGTGGAAACGCCATGCAGGAAGACATTCACATTGGAGAAGAGGTTGTTGCTCACCTCTGTTGCACCTACGATGTTGAAGCAAGCCTGATGGTTATGTCCTATCTCGTGCGAAGGTCCCCAGATTGCGCCACCGCTCGAAGTCAGCGTGTTGTAGTTCATCACAGTCGAGATGGTGCTGTTCTCGTAGTAAGTTCCGTATGTGGTGGAATACATATAGCCGTGAGTGACGGAGAATGCGTTCCATACGTTGCGGAACCTGCCTGCCAAGTCTTCCTTGAAGCCCATCAGGTCTTCCTCGCATTCCACGAAGTTGTTCCAGACGCGCATCAGTCCTTCTGCTTCGCCAGTTCTGCCGATAGCGTTCTTTACGAGGTTGGCCATCATGGCGAAGACGACACGATCGCATTTGAGGTTAACGATGGCACTCTTGTTGAGCAGTTTCTCGTAGAGGAGCGTCCAGTCCTGATTGGTCATTCCACGCGTATAGTCGAAGTAGCCTTGCAATTGTCCGCCTTCGATATGGATCTTGGCTGCAGGATAATCGGCGAGATATTTCTCCGGATTGTTGAGCTGATAGAAGATGTAGATGGTGCTTGCCTGGCTCAGCAAAATGGTGTTGAGACCTGCGTGGAGATTTGTGACAGCACCTGTCTGATGATCACCAGGACTGTCGCTGTCAATCACGACTTCAGCTTGCAGGGTACATTCCGAATTGGGTTCCTTGTCGACATAGATGTAGATGATGTCTCCCATGTTACCAACGATTCCTGTAGGACCGGAGAGCTTGCCGAAAGCGTTGCTCATGCCAGCGTATTCGTTCCACGACATCTTCTGGTTGTGACTGTAAACATAGTAGTCGTCGCGGACACGGAAGAACTTCTCGAAGGCTTCCCGCGTATAACCTGAGGATGAAGTGAAACTTTCCCATGTGTTGTTCTTCACTTTCAGCACCATTGCCTTCATATCGCTGTTGAGTGCTGCAAAATCAGCATTTTCCGCCAAAGCCTCATCGCTGAGTGCCTGAATCTCGTCCTTGAGGATGGTGCAGGCCTTGTCCTGGAAGAGGTTTGTAAGCGCAGCCTTGTAGGTATTGATGTTCTTCTGCAGTTCGCTATAGGTGTTCAGTTTTGCCCTGCCTTCCTCGATGAAGGATTCGTCCAGAGTCACTTCCTCGAAGCCCCAAACACTGTTCACATTGTTGTTGCTCCAACCCACCACCACACTGCTTGCATCACAATGCAGGCCGATGCTTCCAGTGTCGAGGATGTAGTATGTGATGTTCGTCGCATCGTTGGTCCTTTGGATGGTGAAGGTTGAGCCGCTTCTGCTTGTTGAGGTGCGATATTGCGTACTGAGGGCACCGTTCTGCTGGGTGATGTATCTTTGTGTGCAAAGGTTCTGCAGACACCATTTCCCGCTCGACTGAACGAGTGTCCAGTACTGCGAGAGTTTTGTCTCGTCTTTGGCTTCGCAAGTGAGGACATTCGCTCCAAAGCTCTCGTTGATGTACTTCGAATAGCCCATGTTCTTGATGCGATAGTACTTCCCCACTTGAGGTTCAGACAGGCCGCTCAGCTCGAGCATGTGAGCCTCCACTTCCTCCACCGTATAGTTCTCTGCCACAGCGATGGTCCAGTCGCAACCCGTATCGCCTTGGCAGCTCCACTTGTAGAGTGTTGTGCCGTCGTTTCCAAGGTTCAGACAGGAGAGGCCTGAGAAGTCGCTTTCAGAGGAGATGTTGATGTAGGAAGTGTTCGTTCCGTTGTTTGGACTGAGTTGGATGTATAGCTTCTTCGAGGCTGCAGAGGGGGAGCGATAATTGTCGTCGTTGCTGAGGAAACGCCCTGTGTTCGCATTCCTCAGGGTATAGCCGTCACTTGATTTCGCAACGAGCCAAACCTGGGCAAGCGTATTATCGTTCTTGGCTGCGCCCAAAGTTTTTGTGCCATTGTCCGAGAGGCGTACATTGGGACTTCTGCGGCTTGTGAAGCGCACGATATTGGTCTTGCTGAGCACAAAGTTGACATAGGCCGCTCCGGAGAGGTCGCTCTTGTCTGTGAGGGTGACAGTTCGGAAAGCCCAGTCCCTATCGCCACCTTCATTGCCCCTGGCGGAAGCTCCTGTCAGTTTGCCATTGTTGCTCTGCATGTAGTAACGGCCATTGCTGCGGAGGAACCAATGACCCGCAGTTGTGAACGGCGAGATGACATAGCCCAGCTTTTCTGCGAGCTCAGTAGTTGTGCCCTTGTTCGTGGTTCCAGTCAGGTCGGCATAGTAGTTGTCCAGACCGCTCTTGATGTAATATCTGTCAGCTGTTCCCGTTTCTACCAGCTGAATGAGGTAACCAGCATTGGCAGCAGCATCTGTTCCGTCGGGCGAGGTTGTGGTGACGCCAAGTTTGTTGCCGTCGTTTTCGACCGTATAGGACAGTGTCGCTTCGTTGTAGAGGACATACCACTTGCCCGTCTCGAGCGTGGTGGCAGCACTCCCCACTGTAATGATTTTTCCTGCGAAGTCGCTCGTTTGCGCCCACGCCGAAGTGGCTCCCAGCAGCGCGAAGAGAGAGGCAAGAATCAGTTTGATTGAGTTCTTCATAATGTTAGATTTGGTTTTCCTTTCGAATATTTTGGTACAAAGATAGCACTTTTATTTTATATTCCCATTTACATTCGAGAAATTGTTCTCGAAAAATGTAAAATCTCCACTCCGTTTCGTATTTTTTGGATTGTCCCCCTACCCTACGCTACCTCAGAATCAGACAAGTGAGGTAGGTCATATAGCAGAGAACGAGCAGGAAACCTTCCCAAGCATTGATGGTGCGACGCGTGAAAGCCACAAGCCAGACCAGCACAACACTGCCCACCAGCATATACCAGTCCAGCATCCTGATCTCTGTCACAGCCATCGGAACGATACAGCTGCAAGAGCCAATGACGAAGGCGATGTTGAAGACATTGCTGCCGATGGCGTTGCCGAAAGCGAGACCCAGACTGCCTTTCTTTGCTGCCAGAACACTTGTGGCGAACTCAGGCAGACTGGTCCCACCAGCCAGGATGGTCATACCAATAACACTCTCGCTGATGCCAATCTCGTGCGCCACAGAGGCTGCATTGTCCACCAGGACACGACCACCACCCACCAGGGCGACCATACCCACCAGAATGTACAGTATAAGTTTTGGCAGGGGGGGGTTCTCCTCGCGAATCTCATCCTGCGCACCCTTCCTGTCCTTCACCGCAATGCGGTAAGCCACAAACAGATAGCCACAGAAGAAAGCGACGAGCAAGAGGCCTTCCCATCTGGCAATCATATCGCTTGTATAGGCAAAGACGACCAGCAGAACAGAGGCAGCAAAGCAAAGGGGAATGTCGCGACGGAGCAGCGTCTTCTCCACCATCATAGGCCTCATCATAGCCGAAGCGCCCAGGATGACAAGGATATTGAAGATATTGCTGCCCAGGATGTTGCCCACACTCATGTCCGAACTGCCACGCAGAACGCTCATGAAACTGACCATAAACTCAGGCAGACTCGTGCCCAGAGCCACCACAGTCAAGCCGATGACCAGTTCGCTCACTTTCAACCTTCTGGCCAGTCCGCTAGCCCCATCAGTAAAGCGATCAGCGCCCCATAGCACAACCGCTATGCCGACCACAATCAGAACTATTTCAAGCAACATATGTTCCATAAACGCCTGCAAAGGTACGAATAAGTGAGAACAATACAAAGAGAAACGCAAAGTTTTTCTTTTATTGTCGAGCGAGAGTACTTTCGACGAAGTCAAAGGTACGGATAAGTGAGCGAAAAAGTAGCTCGACGACAGTCAAGGAGGCATAAAATGTACATCCGAGGCATTTCGTGCGATTCTGGGGCCGTTTCTGCGCAAAACAGAGGGCGTCTGTTCTCACGAATCCCAACAGCTGCGTTAGGATATAATAATGTTCACGCGCAAAGAAATAGCAAGTGTACAGTAAACAATATCCGTCGGAGGTCTACTCTTTTAGGAAAAGAGTCATCCACTTCAGAGAAAGAAGACAACTCTACCCAGATGGGCAAGTCAACCTTTTCCGTATGGATAGACAAACGTTAAAAATCAACGGCTAAACGAGTCGACCTTTTCAGGAAAAGACATTATTTAACAAGAGAAAACTACATAATTGGCTACCTACATATCTGAAAAATATGTAGCCAATACTGGAAAGAAAATTCTATTATTATATATATATAATAATAGACATCAGAATTCCGGGTTAACTACACATTTTAAAACTACGTAGTTTTGGGCAGATATGTAGTTTTCAACCCCTCGTGAAAGCTGACACACAACGTTATGATTGCAAACGTAACACGTTAAAGTGGCCAATTTAACACTATACGATTGCATTCGTAACACTATGAATTATGAATTAGGAGTTAAGAATTTGGAAAGAAGAATTAAAGTGCAGACGGATTTGAAATCCGCCAAAACTCAAAACAATAAGCAGTAAACGGTAAGCAAAAAGCGCCAATACCTAGACTCATTTTCTCCACACGAAACATGACAATTTGTGACGAAATAGGGGCAAAATTGTTCTATTTGTCGCTTTTTAAGTTTCGTTAATACTCTTTTTGTTGGCAGTTATACGATTTCTTCTTACCTTTGCACTCAGAAACGAGGGGACTGCTCCTCGGACAGAGTGAGATATCAAAGAATAGTAAACAAATAAAAAGGTATATAGAAAAATGAAAAAGCTGACTCTCGCCATGTTGCTCGCGCTGATCGGAGCAACTGCAATGGCACAGAATTTCGAAGGCAAAACCGTTGAAGAGCGCATTGCGTACTCAACTGGCGAAGGCGAAGACACCATCAAGACCGCTAAGGGATACATCACCATGTTCCAGCAGACGGGTGCAAACCAGGACTGGCAGGACATGTACACCAACTACCAGTGGCTGAAGAAGTACGCTCCCTTCGCTGGAAACGGCATCTATACTCAGGGCCCGTACATGTTCTACAACCTCATCAAGGCTGAGAAGGACCAGGCCAAGAAGAGAAAGTACTTCGACGAGATGATGGAACTCTTCGACCTGCGCCAGAAGAACCTGGACGCCCTGAACACTTTCGCCAAGACGAAGAGCACGCTGGGCGATGTGCTGAGCGTGAAGGCCGAGTACTACAACTTCGTGGCTCAGGAATCCCTCGGACAGGAATATGACCTGCGCAATTCGTACAAGAACTTCGCAGAGGCCATCAAAATGGTCAACGAGCAGGGTGGCCGTGAAATCACCGGCTCCTTCCTCCATACTTTCTTCCTGGTGAGCGACGCCATCTACAAGGCAATGCCCAACACCACTCGCGAACAGTACCTGCAGGACTACCTGGACAGCAAGGAAGCCTGCGAGAAGATGCTTCAGCTGGCTAAGGAGGCTCAGGCCGAGGGTGACACCATAAGGGCTCAGAAACTCGTGGCTACCTACGACGCACCTCTGGCTGCCATCGAACAGATCTTCTCGCAGAGCGGAGCTGCTGACAGCGCTCAGCTGATTGCCATCTACACCAAGAAGTTCGAGGACTACAAGACGGACATCAACAAGCTCAACTCCAGCCTGACCATCATGCAGAACAACGACTGCGACGAGAGCGACATCTACTATCAGTATGCAGAAGCCGCATATGCCCTGGAGCCCACCTTCACCAGCGCCATCGGTCTGGCACAGAAGGCTCAGAAGGACGGTCAGCTCAACAAGATGCTGGAGTACTACAACAAGGCTCTGGAACTGGCTTCGAGCGACAGCCGTCGTGGCATCATCTGCCTGAACATCTGCAACGGTCTGACCAGAAGCAAGCAGTACACTGGTGCCTTGACCTACGCAGAGAAGGCTATTGCCTACAATCCTGACCTGACTGGCAAGGCTTACCTGAAGATGGCCAACATCAACACTATGCTTGGCCAGTACGGAGAAGCCATCGCCTACTGCAGCAAGGCCAGTGCAGCAGACATTACTGTCAGCGGTTCTGCAGACCGTCTGAAAGCCAACATCCAGAAGGTTCAGGCCAACCAGGCCGAGAACGCCAAGGCCCGCAAGGCTTACGACGACTACATGGCCCGCAAGAAGGCTGAAGAGGCATTCTGGGGTGGCGGAAAATAAAAACTGTTCGACAGGTTAACACAAGCCATAACGTTAACTTCATCATAAAAAGCCCGCTGTGCTATCAAGCATGGTGGGCTTTTTCGTGTTTAACAACACATTCGTGCAAAAAAAGGTTAAAAACATCCTGCTTTCTTTGCCAAAGTCAATAATATTTTTTAACTTTACACACTGAAACGTGCAAAATGCCCATCCTTTGCGGCAAAACTTGCACATTTAGACGATGAACAGGATAAAGATTGGCATCATAGGATTAGGCAGAATGGGACGCAAGCACCTCAGGGAACTTGTGGCCTCAGAATATTGGGAGGTGAAATACACCTGCGACATCAACCCGGAAAAAGTCAAGGAATCGCACGAGATAGCCCCAGAGGCCATCTTCACCACAGACGAGCGTGATCTCTGGAACGACCCGGAAGTGGAATGCGTAGGCCTCTTCGCTTTGGCTGACACACGAGCAAGCCGAATAGAGAAAGCAGTCAAGGCTGGCAAACACGTCATCTGCGAGAAACCACTCGCCTACAAACTCGAGGAGGAATGGGACGTGGTCAAGCTCGAGGAGTCGACAGACAAGTTCTGCACCGTCAACCTCTACCTCCGAAACGCATGGTACACCCAGGCCATGAAGGACTTCGTCAAGAGCGGAGAGATAGGCGAGCTCGCCATCATACGCATCTGCCACATGACACCAGGACTCTCCCCGGGAGAAGGGCACGAGTTCGAAGGGCCATCTTTCCACGACTGCGGCATGCACTATGTTGACATAGCCCGTTGGTATGCCGATTCCGAGTACAAGACAGGGCACGCTCAGGCCATTCGCATGTGGGACTACAAAGACCCATGGTGGCTGCAGTGCCATGGCACCTTCGAGAACGGCATAGTCTACGACATCACACAGGGCTTCGTCTATGGTCAGCTTGCACTCGACCAGACACACAACTCCTATACGGAACTCATCGGCAGCAAAGGCTTCGTACGCATGACACACGACTTCAAGACAGCCGTTGTGGAGATGCATGGCGAACACACCACAGAACGACTGGAGCAACCCTATGGCGACAAGAACATAGACCGCCTCTGCAAACTGATGGGCCAAGCCATCCTGACAGGCAAACGACCAGACTCCCTACCCCGTTTTCGCGACGCAGCCATTGCCAGCGAGTACTCGTGGAAAATGCTCGAGGATGCCAGGAGGAACGACCTCCCCTCGAAAGGGACGCCAAAGGAGCTGGAACAGATTCACTATCGCAGAGCCCACGCCACCAACGGCTACGGCCTCATCGACAGACCACATAAATAATCACTCAAAACTCAAAAACTTTAAACATAACACGCAAAACAGACTCTACACTCTAAACACTAAACTCTAAACCTCAAAAAATATGGCAAATCAACTCTTATTCCTCGGCAGTCTGGGCAGCCAGGAAATCATCATCATCGCCCTCGTGATTCTGCTCCTCTTTGGAGGCAAGAAAATTCCCGAACTCATGCGTGGCCTGGGCAAAGGCGTATCGCAGTTCAAGAAAGGCATGAACGACATTGAACAGGAAATCAATGCCGAGCCTGAAAAGAAAGAAGAAATTCAAAACAAATAACCATTAGTTTAACCATCCCTAACAAAAAACATCTCTTATGAAAGACATGTCAAGAAGATCGTTCCTCAAGGCAGGAACCGCAGCAACTGCTGCTCTCGCAATGGCTCCCGTCGATGTACTCGGCAAAGCTAAGGCAAAGAAGAATGTACCAACTGGCAAGATTAAGCTCCTCGCCGTCGGCGTTGGCGGACGTGGTCATGCTGACATCAACGGCGTCACCTACAAAGGCAAGGGCGAAGTCTATGACGACATCGAGTTCATCGGCATGTGCGACGTGGACTTCAAGTATGCAAAGGGCGTCCTCGAAGAGTATCAGAAGCTCTTCCCCAACATGAAGATCTACAACGACTACAAGAAGATGTATGCCGAACTGCTGGATCAGGCTGATGCCGTTATCTGCGGTACTGCCGACCACACACACGCTATCATCTGCGCAGAAGCTCTCGCTGCCGGCAAGCACGTTTACTGCGAGAAGCCTCTGACACGTACCGTTTACGAATCTCGTCTGCTCACCAAACTCGCTGCAAAGGCTGGCGTTGCCACACAGATGGGCAACCAGGGTTCAAGCGGCGAAGGTGTGAACCTCGTTTGCGAATGGATCTGGAACGGCGAAATCGGTGAGGTAACTCGCGTGGATGCCTTCACAGACCGTCCTATCTGGCCACAAGGCTTGGAGCGTCCTGAAGAGGTACACGAAATCCCCAGCACGCTGAACTGGGATGCCTTCATCGGCCCGGCTCCAAAGCGTCCTTATAACTCCATCTATCACCCCTGGAACTTCCGTGGATGGTGGGACTTCGGTACAGGTGCCCTGGGCGATATGGCTTGTCACATCCTGCATCCTGTCTTCAAGGCTCTCGACCTTGGCTATCCCATCAAGGCTGAAGGAAGCTCTACTCCCCTCATGTCTGACTGCTGCCCAAGTGCACAGGTTGTCAAGCTGACCTATCCTGCTCGTCCAAACCGTCCTAAGGTTGCCATGCCTGAGGTAGTGGTAACTTGGAGCGATGGCGGTATTGTTCCCTTCCGTCCAGAAGGACTGCCCGTAGGCAAGGACCTGAACGTCAGTGGCGGTGGTGCCATCTTCTACGGCACTAAGGACATCCTCGTAGTAGGTTGCTATGGTGAGAGACCTTACCTCGTAAGTGGTCGCGTGCCCAATGCACCAAAGGTTTGCCGCCGTGTGACTGAGAGCCACCAGCGCGACTGGATCCGTGCCATCAAGGAAATCCGTGCAGGCAAGACCGATTGGGTAAGAACAGCATCTGACTTCAGCGAAGCAGGTCCTTTCAACGAAATGGTTGCCATGGGCGTTGTAGCTACACGTCTGCAGGGCCTGAACCAGACTCTGGAATGGGACGGCGAGAACATGCGCTTCACCAACATTCCTGAAAAGGCTACCGTTCGCGCTATGTTGAAGGACGGCTTCTCCATCCACGATGGACACCCAACATTCAACAAGACTTACACAGAACCTGTGAATGCTCGCGAGTTCGCAGCAGAACTCATCAAGCCTAAGTACCAGAATGGCTATGTTCTGCCCGATATGCCTGCATAACGCCTGCATAACGCCTAACAGTTCTATGACAATGAAACTAAGGAATATCCTAGCCGCAGCAGTTCTGACTGCTGCGGTTGGCGTACAGGCTCAGCCTCAGTACGTCGTTATCGAGAATCCTCAGGTTGACCTCAGCACGCTGAAGGTTGACAAGGAAGGCTACTATGTCCTCTTCGACGGCTCAAGCCTCAACGGCTGGCGTGGTTACTGCAAGGACCACATCCCCAGCAAGTGGAACATCCAAGACGGAGCTCTGCACTTCAACGGTCGTGGCCCGGGCGAGGGTGGCGACATCATCTTCGCTCACAAGTTCAAGGACTTCATCTTCGAGATTGAATGGAAGATTGCAGAAGGTGGCAACTCTGGCATCTTCTATCTTGGCAAGGAGACTGCAACCATCAACAACGATGCTCCCAAGACCGAAGAGACAAAGGCTGGCAATGTGACCATCACTCAGACCATCGACAATCGTGGCAAGCTCACCTATCAGCCTATCTATATCAGCTGTCCTGAGTGCCAGGTTCTCGACAATGAGCGTCACCCCGATGCAAAGCTTGGTGCAACCCTTGGCATTCGTCAGAGCACAAGCCTCTACGACATGATTGTTGCAAAGCCCCAGAACGCCAATCCTGCTGGCCAGTGGAACAAGGTGAAGGTTGTCGTGAAGAACGGCAAAGTCACACACTACCAGAACGGCGTTAAGGTGCTGAGCTACACTCTGGCCGACAAGTCTTGGGTTGACCTCGTTCAGACCTCCAAGTTCAGCCAGAAGAACTGGCCTCTCGCTTACGAGATCATGAAGGACTGCGGCAAAGACCCCGGCTACTTCGGCATGCAGGACCATGGCGACGAGGTTTGGTATCGCAACATTCGCGTCAAAGTGCTTAAGTAATACATTATTATATAAGATAAGGTATAACAATGAAAAAGATTCTTATGATTGTCTGCCTTGCCGCCACCTTCCTTGGTTACGGCTTGAATGCAGATGCCAAAAAGAAAGAAATTGCCTTCCAGATGTACAGTGTGCGTGAACTCATCGGCAATCCCGACAAGTATGCGCAGAATCACGAAAGCACCTTGAAAGCTCTTGCCAAGATGGGATACACAGCTGTCGAGGCTGCCAACTATGGTGACGGCAAGCTCTATGGCGTAACCCCTGAACAGTTCAAGGCTGACATCGAAGCAGCAGGCCTGAAAGTGCTCTCAAGCCACGTTGGTCACAACCTAAACGACAACGAGCTGAAGACTGGCAACTTCGACGGAGCCCTGCAATGGTGGGCACAATGCATCGACGCACACAAGCGCGCAGGCATGCAGTACATCGTCAACCCA
>Ga0310697_10002123_pt1 | contig 21645 bp, 12 predicted proteins | sample 172DNAGHGlowgp2_FD_203883 | JGI IMG/M metagenome (GOLD analysis project Ga0310697, IMG submission 203883) | Sheep rumen microbial communities from Palmerston North, Manawatu-Wanganui, New Zealand - 1728 DNA GHGlow gp2 (v2) (version 2) | ecosystem: Host-associated > Mammals > Digestive system >... | reverse complement strand
TCCTCGTGGGCGAGAAGTGCAACATCGTCTTCCAACTCCACGACAGCGCCGGCAACGGCTGGAAAGGCGCCGCCATCAGCATCGCCGACGAAAACTTCAACCGCCTCGCCATCGTCACCATGGACGAAGGCTCCGACCTGACCGTCGACCTGCCCATGCTGCGCGGCAACCTCAACCTCATCTGGAACCACGGCTGGTACCACAATTATCCTGAGCATGACACCGACGGCGAGTGCTCATTCACCATCCTCGACTACGACGGCAACGAGCTCTACACCTCCGCCGAACTCGAAGACGGCGTGTTCATGACCTACGAGAACAACTGTGAGCAAGCCCCGCTGGCCTGCTATCCTGCCCAAAACCTTGAAGGCGAATACCAATGGCATTCCGACGACGAATACGGCGTCAACCTCACCTGGAACAAGCCCGCCATCACCACCTATCTCAACCACTTCAACATCTACCGCATCGCCGCCATCACAAAAGACGCCGAACTGATTGCCGAAGTGCCTTACACGGGCGCCAACTCATATACATATTTTGACGCCACCAACGAACAAGGCGACTTCGAATACAACATCACCTGCGTCTTCGTCAAAGGCCAAGAAGATTGCGAGTCGGAAATGGTTGGCATCGGCGGCCTCGTCGTCACCAACGTCGACGAAAACGCTGACGACATCCAAGTCTTCCCCAACCCGACCATTGGCCTGCTCAACGTGAACGGCAACGGCACGATGCACATCACCGTGAGCAACGTCATGGGCCAGAAGCTGATGGAAGCCGCAGCCGAAGGCAACACCACCATCGACATGAGTCACTTGACAGTTGGCATGTACATTATCCGCATTGAGACCGAAAATGGCGTGACAACGCAAAAGGTCAATTTACGTAAATAAAGGTTTTGTTTTCATATATGCTGAAAGCCGCTTCGAATAAACGAAGCGGCTTTTTTTTCTGGCTGTAGGGCTGTCACATTTTGACTGTAGGGCTGTCACATTGTGGCAGCCGCTGGATTGTTTGGCACAGCGGCTGCCGTAATACGACAGCCCTACACGCCGTAATACGACCGTCAAACAAACGCCCGATGACCCATCTCTTTTAAGATTCCCCTGCGGGGAATGGAGAGCCCAAAATAATGTAAACTGCGGCGGCCTGTAACGCTTACAAACTGTAAACACCACAAGCCGCCGCTTGTTAATTAGGTTTTAATTGCCATTCCCCGAGGGGAATCTCCTACCACTTCAAGATCTTCTTGAAATCGTATTCCTCGGGATTCGGCAGATAGGACTTGGCCGCTTCGTAGTCGGCAGGACCGATGTACTGCAGGCCCTCGTTGAAGATGAGCTCAGCCTTGGGACCGCTCAAATTGACCAAGCGCGGCTTGATCTTGCCGTTCTCGTCTTCCACGTCTTTCAGATAAAGCGGTTCAATCTCACCCTTGGGGTTGGCAGTGACCATGGCGCCACTCACACCCTTGTCGAAGAGTTTCTTCACACCGTAGCCCAGCAGCGAGCAATAGGTCAAGTCGTAACCGTTAGGCTCAACGCAACGGATGCCATAACCAATCTCGACGGGACGACTCTTCACATTGAGGCCCAAAGCCTTCAGACGTTGTTGCAACAAGAGGTTAAAGATGTGTGCCTTGCTGACATTACCCAGTTCAGGATGGCCGTGTTCATCATAGGTGAAGGCCACACCCGACTTCTCAATCTCTTCGTCGCTCATGAAGTGGAACACGCCTTCGCTGATGATGGCCACGCCATAGTTGACACCCAGCAGCTTACGCTTCACGATGGAGCTCACCACCATCTTGATGATGGCATCGAAAGTCACTTGGGCGTTATTGAACATCTCGGGGATGACCACCATCGGGCAGTGGCAAGCCGAAGTCATGCCGAAGGCCAGATGACCGGCCTCGCGACCCATAGCGGAGACCACAAACCAGTTGCCACTGGTACGGGCATCTTCGTAGATGGTCTGCACCAGATGCACACCGGCATCTTTTGCTGAATAATAGCCAAAGGTGGGGCTGCCTTCAGGCAAAGGCAGGTCGTTGTCGATGGTCTTGGGCACATGGATATTTTGGATAGGGAAGCCGCTGTTGGCCAAGAACTTGGAGATGCGGTTGGCTGTCGATGCGGTGTCGTCGCCACCAATGGTGACCAACAGCTTGATGTTGTTCTTGACGAAGAATTCGGTATTAAACTCCTCGTTTTTCGGTTTATAACGGCTCATCTTCAAGGCAGAGCCACCTTGTTTGAGGATGGCATCGGCATAGAGGAAGTCCATTTCGATGACATCGGGGTCGGACTTGAAGAGGTTCTTGTAGCCTTCGTTGAGGCCGAGAACGCGATAACCGTCCTTGAGGAAGGTCTTGGCCACGGTGCTGATGACCGTGTTGATTCCAGGTGCCGGACCGCCGCCGGCCAAAATCACTATTGATTCTTTCATTGTTATGTTGTTTAGTTAGTATATTGTTTCTCTTTTCCATCGTCATCGCGGGCTTGACCCGCGATCTCCTGAGCATTGGGAGTACCCCTTGCGCTCAGGAGATGGCGGATGTTCCTCCGCCATGACGATTATGGGACAGTGTTGTCGTTCCCGGTCTATTATTCAATCACCAGCTCATCACAGAAGATCCAGGCCTTCTGCCCTGCTCCGACATGACCTTCGGGGCAGGTGCCGATGGTCTTGGCCACCATCTTCACATAACGGGCCGTGGTGCGCGGACGCACTTCCATCTCTTGGATAAGGGCACCGTCGGCATCAATCGGGACTTCGTTCTTCACCTTGCCCACGCTGCGGAACTTCTTGCCGTCGTCGCTGACGAAGTATTCCACCTCGGTAGGCATCCAAATCCAGGAGTAGATCTCTTGCAAGAAGCTGCCCGCCACGCGGTTGAGCTTCTTCGGCTGACCCAAGTCGACGGTGGCGATGAGGTCGACGCCATAATAGCCCTGCCACGTGCCTGTGCGGAAGTTGTCACTACCACGCAGATGGTCGATAAGGGCCTTGGCGCCACCAGCGGCATATTGTTCGTTGTACATGTTCTCAACCTTCACCGAACGACTCGCGTCAATCAAGTAATAGGTAGCCTCGGCAGGCAGGCTCCAACGTCCGTCCTGCTTGGCGATGGCGCGGATGGTCGTGTTGTCCTTGATGCATATCGGCTGCTCGTAAACCTGTCCGTTCTCTTTCGGGTCACTGCCGTCCATGGTGTAATAAATCTCCACACCCTCCACAGGATGGCTCATGCTGACCATCAGGCTGTCGAAGAAGGTGTCGGACAAGGCATTGATGGTTGGGACGATGACGATGTCGTTGTCCTTGGCAATGCGCACCACGGGGCAGTTTTCGGGTTGCGTGGCCCAAGTGGAGTTGGGCTGGTCGGTCATGGTGAACTCCAAGGTGCCACCGTTGAAGACCTCCTCGAAGGTGATGTAACTGCGCTCCAAAGGTTTACCATTCAACTTCACCGACTTCACATAGCAGTTCTTATCGCTCAAGCCCTTGGCGACAACCTCAAATTGCTTGCCGTTCTCGAAGGTAAGACGGGTGCGTTCAAAGCGAGGCAGTCCCAACACGTAATAGCCCGAGGCTGGTGTGGCGGGATACAACCCCATCATTGACCACACCGCCCAAGCCGACATCTGGCCGCAGTCTTCATTGCCCGAATAGCCGTCGCGGCGGTCGGTGTAGAAGTCGTCCATGACCTGTTTCACGTATTTCTGCGTCTTGGTGGGCTGACCCACGAAGTTGTACATATACACGGTGTTATGGCTCGGCTCGTTGCCGTGGGCGTATTGTCCGATGAGACCCGTGATGTCGGGTTGCACACGACCCGTCAGGTTTTCAGGCGCATTAAACAAGGCATCCAATTTGGCGGCATAGCTCTCGCGACCACCCATCAGGTCGATGTGGCCGTTCACGTCTTGCGGCACGAAGAAACCGTATTGATAAGAGTTGGCCTCGGTCAGCGTGAAGTTGACTTGTGCGGGGTCGAAGGGGCGCATCCAGCCACCGTTGCGGCGACCTTGGAAGAACTGGTTCTCAGGGTTGTAGATGTTCTTGTAGGCCTGGGCGCGAGCATAAAACTCCTTGGCGATGTCGGTCTTACCCATATCCTCAGCCATGCGGGCGATGCACCAGTCGTCGTAGGCATATTCGAGGGTCTTGGAAGTGGCCTCGCCCTCGCTCTCAATCGGGATGTAACCGTATTTCATGTAAGCTCCCATGCCACGGAAGTCGTCCTTCTGGCTTGCCACCATGGCTTCCAGAGCCTTCTCGGTGTCGAAGTCGCGAATGCCCGCAAAATAAGCGTCGGCGATAACGGGGATGGCGTGGTTGCCGATCATGCAGTAGGTCTCGTTGGCGGCCAGTTCCCAAACGGGCAGGATATGGTGCGGGTTAGTCTCGTACTTATTAATAAAGGTGTTGATGAAATCCAGGGTACGCTCGCGCTCCATCAGGCTGAAGAGCGGGTGCAGGCTGCGGAAGGTATCCCACAAGGAGAAAACAGTGTAAACCGGTCTTTCCGACTTGTAAATCTTCAGGTCGTGGGCGCGATAGCGGCCGTCGGCATCGCTGAAGAGGTTGGGCGCAATCATGGTGTGGTAGAGCGCGGTGTAGAACACGGTCTTGTCTTGTTCCACGTTGCCGGCCACCTCGTAGCGTTTCAGCTCGGTGTTCCATTTGTCGTAGGCCTTTTGCTTCAAGGCATCGAAGTCGAAGTCGCCATCGGCGAGTTCGGCTTTCAGGTTGTTCTTGGCGCCTTCCACGTCGACGGCAGAGAGGGCAATGCGCATGACGACGGGTTGACCGTCTTCCATATCAAAGTCGAAATAGGCTATGACGCGGTCGCCTTGTGCCTTGGGTTCTTCCAAACGCTGACCATTTTCGAACATATTACAACTCGCAATAGGTTTGGAGAACTCGGCGTAGAAATAAAGGTATTGTTCCTTAGCCCAGTCGCGAGTGCGGCGGAAGCCGCTGATGGCGTTCTCGCTTTCGATTTGGAGGAACGACTCAAACACGACTTCGTCGTTCACGCCTTCCACCATGTCCAAAAGCAGATGGGCATCGGCACCTTGCGGGAAGGTGCAGCGCATCATGCCCACGCGGTCGCCAGTGGTCAGTTCCACCTTAGTATTATAGTCGTCAAGCATGACGGAATAATAGCCGGCCTTGGCGTCTTCGTTTTCGTGTTGGAAGGCGGAGCGGTAGCCCGACTTGGTGTCGGCTTGGTCGCCTTTGTCGAGTTTCACCTCGCCCACGACGGGCATGAAGCGGAAGTCACCATAATCGGAGCAGCCCGTGCCGCTGAGGTGGGTGGTGCTGAAGCCGAGGATGGTGTTGTCGGAGGTGTGGTAGCCTGAGCAGCCGTCCCAGTCGTTCATGCGGGTGTCGGGGCTGAACTGCACCATGCCGAAGGGCACCGTGGCGCCAGGGAAGGTGTGGCCATGACCGCCCGTCCCGATGAAGGGATCGACATATTGGGCCGCATCAGTGACATAATCGGCCTTGGGGTCTTGCGTACATGCCGCGAGGACCAAAAACAATAAGGGTAAGAATAGTTTTTTCATATCAATACAGGTTTGAGGGTGTAAAAGTAGGAATAAAAACCATTTGTTTCTCAAATCGAGTGATTTTTTTGAGATTCCCCAATTGGGACACACTGATTGAGTGGCACAATTTTTGTAAAGAATCATTTTTTGAAGAAAAAAAATCCTACATTTGTCTGCATTTGATCAAAAATGTTTATTTTTGCGACCTAATATCGACAACAATTATCATTAACCTTAAAAACAAAACATCATGAAGAAATTGTTTTTACTAACTTTGAGCCTTGCATTAGGCTTTGGTGCAATCGCACAACAGCGCATGGCTAAGAACGACATTCGTTCAGGTGTTGCCCGCGCCCAAAAAGTTACCGTAGGCAAAGAGACGGTAGACCCCTCTGCTGCCCAATTTGCCCCTCAAGCCCCCGTCGTGGTGAGCAGCAGATATCAAGGTGACCTTGATTACGCTGGTACCATCATGTCCTTCTACGACCTCCAGTCGAACTCTTTTGTTGCCAACCGTATGTATCAGATGCCCAATGGTTCGGTTGCCATTACCGCTACCATGTCGCACCTGACTCCCAACAATACCACTCCTGCGGATCGTGGTACAGGTTACAACTTCTACAAGCCCCAGGAAGGCAAAGAATTTGCCACTGGTGAATGGATTTATGGCACTGTCGAAAATGGTGAAGGCCCCGAAGCTCGCGTTGAGAGCTGGGTATCGGGTTGGCCGTCAATCGCCCAATGGGGTGATAATGGCGAAATCCTCCTGTCGCACGGCAATGGTGCTTTGAACTGCTACACCAGAGAATACGCCGGTGAAGGCGAATGGCAATTCCGTGGCGCTCTGCCGAACTATCCTGAAGGCTATCCTTACGAAGAATACCCGACCTGGCCGAGAGTGGTCACCTCGGGCGACCACCACAACATCATCCACGTTGCTGCCGCTTTGCAGCACAGCATCAGCTCTGACGAGGCCGACATCCGCACGGTGTTGTTCCGCTCGGAAGATGCCGAGAATTGGACGGTGAGCTACGGTCCCCTCGAGGAGTACGACTATCACATTGGCACCTTCTCGGCTGACGACTATGCCCTGGCTGCCAACGGTCACACCGTGGCCCTCCTTTATTCAGGCTGCGTTACCAACAGCGTCTGGATGTTCAAGTCGACCGACGATGGCCAGACCTGGAACACCTTCAAGATTTGGGAGAATCCCTATGAAGGCAGATCATTCGATTTTGAAAATGGTCAACCCTGGGGCATGGAAGACACCCTCTTCATGCCTTTGCAAGGCTCTGTCGTGATTGACAACAACGGCGTTGCCCATGTCGCCCTCAACACCTTTGAAATGGTCCACACCGTGGACAACGAGGAAGGCTACTATACCTACTTCACAAGCCGTAGCGTTGACGGTATCCTCTATTGGAACGACACCCAAGAGGCTCCTATGCAAGACACCTATCACCCGGAATACACAGACCCCACCCTCGCAGGCCCCAACCCTCACAATGTTGCCCGTCTGTGGTGGCCGGATCCCGAAAACCCGGGCTATGTCACAATGGTGCCCGACTCCACCAAATGGATTGGTTTCTTGCCCTACTATGAGGAGTTTGATGATTGGGAACACTGGACCAACAGTTTTTATCATGAAAAAGACTACACATCCAAGACATACGCTCCTTCAGCTCAACCAGCCCTTTCATGCGATCCCCAAGGCAATCTGGCTTGCGCCTACTCAGCACCTTGCTCGGATCCCTTGAATAGCGGCTACTACAACATGAATGGCAACAATTACTTCTACAGACACATCTATGTGAGCTATCGTAATGTCGATGAAGGTTATTGGCGTCAAATCGTTGACGACATCACCGACGGCCAAGTTTCCTTCGATTTCAGCGAGCAAGAGAACATGTTCACCATGTCGGTGCCCAACACCGTCAACGATGGTGAATTCTGGTTCGGCTTCCAAACCGACCCTAACGTCGGCTTCTGGTGGGGCTCCAACGCTGCCCAAACTGCCGCCACTGAGAACACCATCTACGCTGTCAGAGTGGTTGCCGATCCCGAAATGGTGAACGTCCCCGAAAACCATGACGCCATCAACCCTGTGACCACCACCCGCATCTATCCCAACCCCGTTGTCGACCAAATGACCATCGAAGTGAACGCCGCCCAGGCTTCCGAAATGAGCATCAGCGTCTACAACCTCATGGGCCAGAAGGTGATGGACAAGAACGTCAGCATCAACACGGGTATCAACACCCCGACCATCAACACCAGCAGCCTCAGCAGCGGCGTCTATTTCGTCACCGTGAAGGCCAACGGTTTTGAGAACACCATGAAGTTCGTTGTTAAGTAAGTTCAACACTCACACGACTTGTAACGAAAAAAGGAGGCTTCGGCCTCCTTTTTTTGGGGATTTCCCGAAAGGAATCTACATTGAACACCCCAAAAAAAAATCCCAAAAAACTTGCAATTTAAAATAATTCATTATCTTTGCTCCAAAATTCCTACAAAAGAAAACACAACCCATTAACTCAATTATCAACTAAAACCACTCAAAATGAAAAAGTTATTTACTTTAGCTTTAGCCTTGTTGGTAGCCATGGCTGGCTACTCGCAAGTGAGAACGATGTCTTACAAAGACGTCAAGCACAATGTGGCCACCATGCAAAAGGCCAACGGCTTTGAGACTTTGCAAAACGTGCAAAACGAGCCTACCATGATGCGTGCCGAACCTGCCGAGTTGGAATACAGCACCTACGACTGGCAGACCAACGCCGGCTACATCACCAGGACAATCAATTGGCCTGATGGCATGGCCAGCTTCGCCTACACCTATGCCAGCAACACCACCTACAGCGACCGTGGCACTTGGATTGGCACCTACGACAGCGAGAAAGACGAATGGACCTCGCTCGGCGGCCGTGCCGAAAACGAGAGAACCGGCTTCGGCTCCATCGCTCGTTACAAAGAGAACGGCATCGTCGTTGCAGCCCACACTGCCGACAACCTCGGCATCTACATTGCTGAAGACAAGGACAACATGCAACCCAACGGCGCTGCTGGCATCCTTTACACCAACAACCCTGACTACACCCACCCCTCGGTGATGACCTCGGGCCCCGAGCGCGACATCATCCACGTGGCCGCTGCCAAGTTCACTGCTTGGGAAGGCAACGTGTATGAGCCCATCCGCTACTGGCGTTCGAGCGACGGCGGCCAGACTTGGGACAAGGAGTGCGTCGAACTGCCCTTCACGACTGCCGAATACGGCATCAATTGGGGAACCAACACGTACTACTGGATGGAGACCACCGAAAACAACCGCCTCGCCCTCGTCATCAACAACACTTGGAGTGATGGTATGGTCATCTACAGCGACGACAACGGCGAGACTTGGAATAGAAAGGTGTTCTACCACCACCCCGATCCGTTTGGAACCTATCCAGAAACAGGTTGGGGCTTCGGCTGCCCCCGCTGGACTTCCTGCCAATGGAATGCCAACGGCGAGCTCTGCATGGCCTACGAATGGAACGGCTCCAACGGTGTAGCCACCTCTGAAGATGGTGGTTATTTCCCAGGCATGGGCGGTGTTGCTTTCTGGAGCGAGTACCTGCCTTTCCAAGGTTATAACGACGGCAGCTACGGTTATGGTTACGACCCCAACAACCCGATTACCCCCACTCATGGTCAACCCTTCATCATCGACACGGCCTATATCTATGAAGACCTCTATGCTTCATGGTGGCATTGGAGCGATCCCAACCATGAGATGTGGCCAGAGTATTTCGGCTCCCTCATGACTTTGACCGACGATGGTTTCTGGGAAGATCCCAATGAAGCCACTGAATTCAACATTGAAGTGAGCGAAACCCTCGGTGACCTCCACGGACACTACAACTGCGGTATCTGCGCCATGCCTATCCTTAGCATGGTGCCCGGCACTGGCGGCAGCGACATGGTTGCTGTGTGGATGATGATGGACGAGAACAACAAGGATGGCGACAGATTCTTCTACAAACTCTTCGCCAACTACTCGGGCGACGGCGGTCTCACCTGGTCGCACCTCGAACCCCTCACTTGGGACTTCCAATTCACCAACAGTGAATTCGCCTATCCTCAAGCCACTGTCATCGGCAACACCCTCGTGGTGACCGTGCAAGAAGACGGTGCTCCTGGCACTTTTGTCCAATCAGAAGAAGGTGCCAGCCAAAGCGCCAACGATAACTTCTTCCGTGGCATGACCTTCGAGCTGGATGAACTCTTCCCGAATGCCGGTGTTGGTGTTCCGGAAGTGAACCACAACACGCACATGAGCGTCTATCCCAACCCCGCTGTTGACCAGCTTCAAGTCGTCCTCAGCCAAAACGCTGACATCGTCATCTACAACATGATGGGTCAGAGCGTGATGAACGTCAAGGGTAACGCTGGCGTCAACAACGTCAACATCAGCGAGCTCACCGCTGGCGTCTACTTCGTGAATGCCGGCAACGACACTCAGAAGCTCATCGTGAAATAATTCACTTTGAACATGCAATGAAAAAAGGAGGCCAAAAGCCTCCTTTTTTTGTGAGGTTCCCTTCGGGAATGGAGAAAAGCGTTTGTTATTTTGCGGCGGCTGGTGAAATCTACAATTCGTCAGACCCTCTAGCCGCCGCATATTATAGATGATGAAACTCCATTCCCGCAGGGAATCTAATCTCCTTTAAGTAAGTAAATTCCGAGAAGCAGTTTAAATACTTTTCCTTGAATTCACAATATCGGAAGCAAGGAACACCGCCTTGCGGTAATCGTCGGGCACGGCTTTGTTGGTGTTGGCGATGTCGAAGCCAGGGCCATGCAGCGGCGCAGTACACACCACGGGCAACCCTGCCCAATATGAGGCGCAACCGCCCGTCGACATCAGCCTGAGCGGCAGTATGCCTTGTTCGTAATGCAAAGCCAACACAGCATCGTATTTCTTCCACAAACCTGTGGCAAAGAGCTGCGCGGCCGAGAAAGGCCCAAAGACAAAGACATCATTGTGCTTGGCTTCGGCGACAGCCGCGGCCACCAGATCGTCATGATCTGAATGGGGATTGAGCCCCATGACGGCAATTTTAGGCGCATTGAGGCCGAAGTCGGTCGACAAGGCCTGTGAAAAGACGGTCAATTTCGACACGAGATAACGAGAATCGAGAAGATTCAAGGCATCGTTGAGCGGCATATCATCGGTGGCTAGTCCAATACGCATCAAGTCGTTGACCATCACGCGCAACGGATCCGTAGCCTTATGAAACGACAGCAGATAACTGAGGTTGCTCTCGGCCACCACAGGGCCATCGGGTGCCGTGACCAAGGCGTCGATAATGCCTTCATTGAGGTCGGAGGTGGCGCGTTTCATCGAGAGCACCGACATCTCAGCCGAAATGTCGGTAGGCGTACCAGGATCGATCTTCACCTCGTTTTCCACGATGTTGATAATGTTGAACTTCTTGTCCGATGCCTGACGTGCATCACGCGTCAGCGAATAATTGGGACTATCGAGGCCAAAGTTCTTCTTGTAATAGGAAAACGCCTTGGATTGCCCATACAAGACAGGAGTGAGCGACTCGAACATACGCGCATCGGAAAAGGTTTTCAAGATAATCTCATAGCCAATGCCATTGAGGTCGCCAGGGCTAAGCCCGATGCGTGGGAACAGTTGGGTAGGTTTGTCTTGCATAGGCGTCACTTTTATATAAAACTGAATTTCAACACGAAATCAGCCTTCAAAATTAGTCATTAAAATCAAGAAAGCAAAAAAAAAAATGAAATTTTACGAAAAAAGTGACTTTTCAAGGCCCTCCATAATGCTTTCGGTGGCCCCTATTTGGGCATTAAGGTAGTCAATACAGACGCCAGAGGCATGGTTGAGGAAGGCCTCGTCATCCATCAGTCGACGAAAAACAGACTGCAGCTCTTCAGCATTCCGTATGGGGAAAGCACCATCGAGCGCCACCAAGTCGACCGCCTCGCGGAAACTCTTGTACTTGGGACCAAACACCACAGGGCAGCCAAAAGTGACCGGTTCCTGTATGTTGTGGATGTTGACCCCGAAGCCACCGCCAATGTAGACAAAGCGTGCATATTGATAAAGCTGGGAAAGTATTCCTATCGTATTAATAACCAGCACCTTGCCTTGTTTCTTAGCATTCAGTTCCGTATACAGCTGACTTTCGGGGAACTGCGTCTTGATTTGCGCGATATGGGTCTCCGAAATGTCGTGCGGAGCGATAATGAGGCAATAGTCATTGGGCATCTGCGGAATGAACTCGTGGAGCAGGCGCTCATCGGGCGGCCAAGTGCTGCCCGCGATGATACATTTGCGCCCATTGATGAATTGTTCAACTTCCGTGAAAGGCTTGGCCTGACGGGCAATGGCAGCCACGCGGTCGAAGCGTGTGTCGCCACAAACGGTGACGTTAGACAAACCGTTTGTCGTAAGCAACTTGGCCGTGGTATCGTCTTGCACGAAAAAATGCGTCACGCAATGAAGCTGCCTAAAAAACCATGTGCCATACCATTGGAAGAAATAGGAATCGGGCTTCAGAATGAGCGAGATATAGAACAATGGAATGCCAGCTTCCTTAAGGGCTTGCATATAGTTGAACCAAAACTCGTATTTAATGAATACGGCTGCCACAAAATGGTGACGTTGCACCCATTGGGTGGCATGGTGAGGGGTGTCGGAAGGTAGGTAGAGTACCTCGTCGGCCAACGGATAATTCTTGCGCACCTCATAGCCCGAAGGCGAGAAAAAAGAGAGGGAGACCTTCAATTCGGGATGGCGTTCCTTCAGCGCCTCGATGACGGGACGGCCTTGCTCAAACTCGCCAAGGGAAGCGGCGTGGAACCACACCCATTTTTCAGTCGGCCCTTCGACGGGACTCAAGGGCCCTTGCTTTCTACGCCCTTCGACCCATTGCATAGCCTTGGCATGGCCAAAGAGGGCGGCAAAACGAGCACCGAGGGAATAGAGCAGGATTCCTATGGTATAGAGAACTCGCATCTTGTTTTACCATGACCATGGACCCAGACCCTGACCGCCTTGGTCGAGGCAGGTCTAGGTCAGGGTCCATGATCTGAGTCGTTTAATCATAATAAAAGTCATCAGGCTTGCGCTCGTAGGTAGGGATGCTCCACGTGACGCGTATGCCGTAGTAAAAGTCGTTATAGCGTTTGTGAGGGTCGGTGGGGCCCACGGGCTCGAGTTGACCCGTCTCGGGGTTGGTGAACACACGGAAGTCGTAGTCGCGCAAATCGCGAGTACGGGCATAGGTCATCTCAAGGGCAACGGAGACATTGAACAAACGGGTATCGCTGAGATAGAGATAGCCTGTCTCGAAATGTACCGCCGGACCGCCACGCAAGCGGTCATAGCCGTATTGATAGTCGCCTTCCACCTGATAGGGCGGATTGAGTATTGACTGCTGGAAATCGACGCGGATGCGGTTTTGAAGGTAGCCGAGGCCTCCCTGTACGAAAACACCACTATTGGGATTGGGGCCCCAGGGGAACATTTTGCCCATTTCAGCCTGGACATGGAAACCACGTTGGTTGACATCGAGCAGTGCGATGCTGCCCGCGCCACCGATGATCTCGCCATTAACGGTAGTGATGCCCTCGCCAAAAAGGTCGACACGGTCGCCCTTCACCTTGTCGCCTACGATGAGATTGGCGTTGGCAGCGAAGAGCCAATTCGTCTCTGTCTTGTAGGCAAATCCCCCTCCTACGTTATGGGTTATGCCGTATAGTGCACGGGTATCGAAAGCAGGCAATTGGAATGCGTATGTGACTTGGAACATGGCCACGGGGATGGGCTCTTGCATGATGTCTTTTGGCGTCTGTGCCGCCACCTGCAGCGACACACCCAACAGAAGCAATAAGGATATAAAGTTTTTTCGCATTGTCATCGGTTTAAATAATGAACGGAATACATGACGTTTTAGTATAGAGACTGCAAAGATATGAAAAAAGGTCGCCTCGTTGACGAAACGACCTTGAATTATAACCGAATAACCCTTTTACATCTTCACGACCCTGCGAATGAAGGCACTTTCGCCCTTCATGATGCGGAGCGTGTAGACGCCGCTCTCCAAGCCATCAAGCTGACAAGTATCATCTTCCACCTTGATGCGCTGCACCAATTTGCCTTCGGCCGAGTAGACCTCAAGCATCGTCATGCCTTCGCATTGGATAGTCACCTTGTCGGTGGTCGGGTTGGGGAAGATGCTCACCTTGCCGTCGTTCTCGCTGATGCCAGCGAAGTAGTTGGCACAAACCTCGTTGGAAAGGGCGGAGACGCCCTTTTCGTACACGGCCTTCACCGTATAGCAGTGCTGCATATTGAGAGCCATTTCGGCGTCGTCGTATTCCGTGGCGGTGAGACCTTCGGCGATCAGCTCGTAGTCGCGGAAGAGCGTGTAGGAAACCGCTCTGTCGACGCTATTCCAAGCTGTGGCTATCTTGTCTTCGCGCACGTCGGTGATGCGGATTTCGGGAACCACATTGATGACCTCGAAATCGAAGCGAGCGGTAAAGGCCACGCATTCGTCGCCATAGTCGGGCGTCACCTCAATAAAATGACTGCCTTCCAAGGCTGTGGTATAGGACGGCGTTTCAACCGTTTCGGGCAACAGCCAATCGTTGTCGATCATAACCTTATACGACTCTGCATCGCCATTCCATATAATGGTAACCAAGGCGCCTTCAAACGAATAGTCGAAGCCATCCACGCCAGCGCACACGTTTTGCGTCAGGCTGACTGGTTCGGAATTGCAACCAAAATTGGAATGCACCACCACGCTGATTGTGTTCGTTCCGACTTCGGCAGCAAACACAGCATCTGACGAATAAACCGTTTGGACATCCGCACCGTTGCAAGTGACTTCATAATAGCTGTCATTGGATGAGCCATCCCACTGGAAATGCAACATGCCGTCAGCATCCAATTTGACGAATCTCAGGTTCTCGACGGGCTTGCTGTAGCAGATTTCGATTTCACTCTTCAACGTATAGCACCCCTCAGATACGGGTTCCACCATAACGATTGTCAAACCGGGTTCAAGTTCGACTTCGTAGTAGGTTTCATCGACAGTGGCCGCCAACTCACCATTGAGGTAGACTTCGTATTGGCTCACGCCGTCCATAGCGTCCCAAGCCACGTCAGCGCGATTGCTGTCGGCCACATAATGCAGATTTTCGACCGCGCCAACAACGCAAACTTGGACATAGGTCTCTTTCTCGCAACTCTCAAACACAGCCTTCACAGCCACATCATGTTGACCAACGGTTACATTGAAAGCATAAGTCAATTCAGTTGTCGTTCCCTTTTGCTCATCATCCATAAAGATTTGGTATTCAACCAATCCCGTAGGATCTTCTGGGGCATCCCAAGTGAGGGTAAGCAGCAGGTCGTCGTCCAAGACATAGTCCAGATTACGTACAGCGTCACACATCGACACATCAACATCGGTGCAAACAAACTCGCTTTGGCAACCGTCGTAGGCGGCATAGACGCAGTAGCTGTAAAGTCCTTCAGCGACATTGGGGTCGGTGAAGGTCAGTCCTTCAACCAATTCGAGGAGCTCGGTGTCGCGATACACCTCATATCCCGTGGGCGTGCCGCTTTCGGGGGCTTCCCAAGTGAGGACGACATCCTGACCGTCAAGCTCGTAGACCAAGTTGCGAATGGGATCGCATAACTCAGGCATCCCGCTGCCGCCACTGCAATTGACCTCGAAGGTCTGTGTGCCGCTGAAGCCACCGCTGTTCTGATAAATGGTCGTGCCGTCTTCGTAAGAGATCACGAAGCTGCACTCCGAGGTCCATTGTCCGTTGGTCCAGGTGAGCGACACGGTGCAGCCCGAAACCAAGTTGCGCGTGTATGTGGCTGTACTGCCGCTTTGCACAGTCATTTGCTCAGAAGGCGTGCCGTCGGAATAGCTCACGTTGAGGTAGTTGCCTTGCCAGCCGTCGCCGTAGGAATCGGTGAGCGAGAAGATGACGTCACAAGCATTCTTAAAGTTAAAATTCAACACCGTATGGCGACCGTTGGCATCCACCAAGTCGAGGGTGAAGGGAATGGCAAAATCGGCAGGAGCACCGGCATCCAAAGTGATGTTGAAATCGGCATAGCCCATCAAGTCGGCGCCAATAGTGCCATAGTGCTTTTCGGCTTCATGGATGGTAACGAACTCGTAGTCGGTAGACAAGGTGCCCACCAACGATTGGACTAACTCGTTACCGGCATTGTCGACGAAAATGCGCAAGTCGGCGGTCTCGCCCGGGTTGAGGAGGCCGTTGGCGTTGTCGTCGTTCAAAACGGCAGTGGTGCCATACTGGAGCAAATAATCATACACAGGCACCTTGAAACTGAACGTAGCGGTAGGCTCGCCGTTGACGGAAATATCAATGTTGAACTTCAGCCGCACGTTAGCCTCCACTGCATCATCGACACTGAATGCAAAAGCGTCGTTCACCGTCAGGATTTGGTTGGCTGCGAAAGTGGGGAATTGGGCCGTGCTTTGTGTGATGGTGACGTGCTCGTTTTCGGTGCTCAGCACTACCGAGACACCGCTGACCGTTTCCTCCGTGACATTCTCAAGACTCAGATTGAGCGTCACCGACTCGCCAGGGTTGAGTTTTTGGTTGTTGTTGCCCGAAGCATCGTTGATGGCGTAATCGCTATACCTGATGGCACCCAATTGGATGGTCTCGATAGCGGCCAAAACATTGATGCGACCAAAGCCGTAGATATTGCTCTTGCCTTCGGACAAGGGCACGGCGGTTTCTTCAAGAATGCGACACACCTCGGCGGGAGTCAGGTTGATGTCCTTGCTCAACATCAAAGCCATGCAACCCGCAGCGCAAGGCGTGGCCATCGAGGTGCCACTCATGGAAGTGTAGCCCGTATTGCTCTGGTAATTAATCGACTTGATGTCGACACCAGGGGCACACACATCGGGGCGGATAAGGCCGATGCCAGGGTTGTAGGCATAGTCGCCAAACTCGGTGTTCGTCCAAGTGACTGGGCCATGCGAGGTGAAGTTGGCGGCATTGTCGTTGTAGTCGACAGCGCCGATACACACCGAGCAACTTTCCTTACCGGGATTCTCGTTCTGCACCTCATCAATATAAGGCGGAGGGCAGCTTCCCGGTACACGCACGTTGTTAGGGATGGGGAACTGCCATTGGCTGTTACCCTCATTGCCCGCGGCGATGGCGGCAACCACGCCGGCATCCAAGGCAGCCTCGCAGGTGTGGCGAAGCAAGGTGCGCTCGGCGATGGAGGAATTGGCCACGCCCAACGACATGCTGAACATGTCACAGCCATGCTCAATGGCCCACTGGATGCCATTGGAGATATTTTGGGCGCCACCGTTACCACTGCTATCCAAGCACTTGACGCACATCAACGTGGCATCAGGAGCCATGCCGGTTTGCGAGGCACCGTGGCCATCGCCGCACACCGTGCCCGCACAGTGCGAGCCGTGGCCGTTGTCGTCCATGGGGTTGTTGTCATTGTTATAAACGTCATAGCCATGATGCGGGAACTCGGTGCCACCTTCCCACAGATGCTCGGTAAGGTCGACGTGGTTGTAGTTGACGCCCGTGTCGATGACAGCCACCACCACGCCCTGGCCTGTGTAGCCCAAGGCCCACACTTGGTCGGCACCCACTTGGGTGACGTTAGGCGTGATTTCGCGCGTGTCCGATGCAGGATGAGCCACTTCGCCTTCGGGGATCCAATTGCGATCGATGGCATAGCCAATCATCTCAATGTCGTTACGTTGCGCAAGGCTTTGGATGGCAGTCTTGTTGGCCTCGAAGCTCATGGCGTTGGCTATCCAGAGGACGCTAGGCTCGGTGGTCATGTCGTTGCGTTGCATTTCAGCCAGGGTATGGCGAAGGTCATACTGTGAAGCCGTGGCAAAGGCTTTCAACTCGTTGACCACGAACTCGCGGCGTTCGGCGCGGTTGACATAATAGTCGGCACGACGGTTCATCTGTGCCCTATCGTATTGTGACTTCATGATTACGATGACCTTGATTTTCTCGTCATCGCTGCGACGGGTCATCTCTTCACTCAGCAGAGGGTCGATGACAGCTTGTGCATAGCCTGCAATGCAGCAGACCGCAAATAGGAGAAGAGTAAACAGTTTTTTCATTTCAAATAGAATTGATTTTAAAGGTGCAAAGTTAGAAATGTTTTGCGTTTATCGTATCTTTGCAGCCCAATTTTTAACCCATGTTGGAAAACAAGTACAAAGAAGCCATCCTTCCCAACGGAATCAGGCTTATACATAAGGAAAAACTTGGCGAAATCGCACATTTGGTTTTGATGGTCGAGACTGGCACACGCGATGAATTGGCCCACGAGAACGGCCTCGCCCACTTCGTGGAGCACACCATCTTCAAAGGAACGCAAAATCGCAAGGCCTATCATATCTTAAGCTGTCTCGACAATGTAGGCGGCGACCTCAACGCCTTCACCACTAAGGAGGAGACTTGCATCCAAGCCACATTTTTAAAGCAGCACTACAAACGCGGCCTCGACCTCTTTGCCGACATCGCCTTCCACTCCACCTTCCCCGAGAACGAACTGGCCAAAGAAAAAGAAGTCATCTTGGACGAAATCAACTCCTACTTGGACTCTCCCTCCGACGAGATTTACGACTTGTTCGAGGAGATGGTCTTCAAAGGACATCCGCTATCGCGCAACATATTGGGCACCAACGACTTGGTGAAAGGCTTCCACCGGCAGGACATCCTCGACTTCATGGCGCACAACTACAGCACCGACCAGATGATCTTGGCCTCCACCGGCGACATCAGCTTCAAGGAGTTCGAGAAATTGGCCATAGCCTATTTTGGAAGCCAACCGGCACACATTATCAACAAGAAACGCGAGACCTTCAAGGAGTATACGCCCGAAAGCCGTATCGACAAGCGTAACAACCACTTGAGCCACTGCATTATAGGCAACATCGCACCCGAGTTCAGCAGTCCCATGCGCATGCCCATCGTCATGCTCAACAACGTGCTTGGCGGTCCGGCCATGAGTTCGCGCCTCGGCCTCAACATCCGCGAGAAATACGGTTTCGCCTACAGCATCGAGTCGCAATACACAGCCTATTCCGACGTCGGTCTCATCAACGTCTACATGGGCGTCGACCCCGACTCGCTGGAACGTGCCATCGAATTGGTCCACAAGGAATTGGACAAGCTCTGTACACAAAAGTTAGGCACCTTGCAGCTCCATCACGCCAAGCAACAACTCATCGGGCAGGTGGCATTGAGCTATGAAAGCGGCATGAACGAGTTGCTGAGTGCAACGCGTTCGCTCATCATGGGCGAGGAAATCGAATACATGGATGACATTATCCGCAACGTGGACGCCGTTTCGGCTGAGGACATCATCGAGGTAGCCAATCGGGTGTTCGACAAGGGGCAACTGAGCCAGATTGTTTTTGAAGGAGAGGTTTGACCCCCTACTTCAGTTGGTCTTAAACTTGTATTTCACTTCTTTCAGTTCTGCATTCGCCTTCGTGATTTTGTTCTTTAGGTTCTCCTTGTAATTCGCGACTTTGGCAGCGATTTGTGCATCGCCTAAAGCCAGCATTTCAGCAGCGAGGATGGCTGCATTAAGGGCGCCATTCACGCCCACCGTGGCCACAGGTATCCCGGGAGGCATTTGGATGATGGACAACATGGCGTCGAGGCCATCGAGCATACCCTTCACCGGCACGCCGATGACGGGCAAGGTGGTGTTGGCCGCAATCACGCCCGGCAAGGCGGCGGCCATGCCAGCGGCGGCGATGATCACTTTGATGCCGCGACCTTGAGCTTCACGGGCAAATTGTTCAACCTCTTGCGGCGTGCGGTGCGCGCTAAGAGCGTTCATCTCGAACGGGATTTCCATCTCATCGAAGAACTGAGCGGCTTTTTCGAGAACGGGAAGATCGCTGGTGCTTCCCATGATGATGCTAACTATTGGAGTCATATTAGTTGTCAGTTGTTCAGTTATCAGTTGTTCAGTTGGCCGATGGCCTATGACTATGGCTCGCCTCGCCCAAAGCCGTCATTGCGGACTAGATCCGCAATCTCCTCCAGAGGGACGGCTGCCATTCGTCATTTGCCATCGTCCATAGTTATTTGAACGCAAAAATAGTTTTTTTCGGCTTTCCTGCCTTGATGTTTGATCATTTTTTCATCAACCATCTTCATATTGGCATTTATTTTGTAATTTTGCTTGTCTAATCATAACAACAAATCGCGATGTCAAAACTGAAAGCATTAATCTTTGCTCTTGCGGTAAGCACATCCTTAATAAACGGATACAGTCAAGAGAAGCCATCGATTTTGGCCCACGAAATTGAGCCTCATTGGTATGTTTTCAACAAGCCAGGGTTTATTGTCAAATCGGACAACAACGTTCCTCTACTTGTCAAGGATTTCATTCCCATTTGCAAGGAAGAGTTTGGTCTGAGTGAACAAGACGAACTTCGTCTCAAGGATTCCTTTATGCCTTCCTATAGGCGAGTTGCAAAATACCAACAGTACTACAATGGCTACGAAGTGGATGATGCCATCATAATCGTTGAATCTAAAGAAGATACGGTCACCATGATCTCTGAAAGTATAGTAGGAAGATTAAGCTTAAACACAACCTCTCCTATTTCACAATCTGAAGCTCTAACAATTGCTGTTGAAGCTCTTGAAGCAATTCATGAAACGCCTGGATGGTTAGATTCATTATTCATAAACAGCTATTGTAGAACTTACGATGGGAGTTTTGACTCAACCCGGTACAAGAAAATCCTTCCCAAAGGAAAACTAACCATAGCAAGAAAATTCGGGACAGAAGTAGCAGCAGAAAACTTCAAGTTCGTTTGGAGTTTTCACCTCGGTACTGCAATAAAAGACTTTCGGGTCTTAGTTGATGCAACTACAGGTGAATTGTTTGATGTGGCGGATTACACATGTTATTAGGTGAATATAACTACGCCGCAGGAGTTCATACACTATATGATAGCATTCACTACATGGAAACCAACAGGCTTGACGCAATCGTTATGACCAATACACCAAATGCACTTTATATATTAATGCCATTGCAAACGGGACACATACAGATAAAGCTAAAATTGTAATCAACAAATAAGGAACAACCAACGCATTGACAATGAAAACAGTACACGTCATAGACAAAGATTTTGGGCTGTTCATCCCCCAAGAAAAAATCGAAGCCAGCATCCAAAACGTGGCCGAACAAATTAACCGCGACTTGGACGGCATGAACCCAATGTTCCTCGTGGTGCTCAACGGGGCCTTCATGTTCGCCTCTGAGCTGTTCAAGCGCGTGACGATTCCATGCGAAATCAGTTTTGTGAAGCTGTCGTCATACGCTGGCACCGAAACCACCTCAGTTGTCCGCGAACTCATCGGCCTCGACCATGCCCTGAACGGGCGTCACGTGGTCGTCGTAGAAGACATTATCGACACGGGGCACACGATGCGCTACACCATCAAGAAGCTCCGCGACCTGAAGGCCGCCGACGTGCGCATCGCCACGCTGTTTTTCAAGCCCGCCTCGTTCCAATACGACTACCCCATCGACTACAAAGGCATGGACATCGGCAACGACTTCATCGTGGGCTTCGGCCTTGATTATGACCAACAAGGACGAAATTTACCGGATATTTATAAAATCATCGAATAATCTATGGGATTGGCCCAGGCCAAGAAATCTTGAAAAAAATCCATTTCAAAATCATTCAAAATCAAATTTTTGAAAGATTTCTTCTGATTTTTGACAGATTTCTTTGCGAAGCAAATCCCCAAAACAACAAAAATATGCTAAACATCATCCTCTTTGGCCCTCCGGGCGCTGGCAAGGGAACGCAATCGCAGTTCCTGCGCGAAAAATATAACCTGACTTATATCTCCACGGGCGAAATCCTGCGCGAGGAAATCGCCGCCGAGAGCGAACTCGGCCTCCAGGTGAAGGAAATCATCGGCAAAGGCGGCCTCGTCTCCGACGAAATCGTGGCACAAA
>Ga0310697_10002122_pt1 | contig 21645 bp, 13 predicted proteins | sample 172DNAGHGlowgp2_FD_203883 | JGI IMG/M metagenome (GOLD analysis project Ga0310697, IMG submission 203883) | Sheep rumen microbial communities from Palmerston North, Manawatu-Wanganui, New Zealand - 1728 DNA GHGlow gp2 (v2) (version 2) | ecosystem: Host-associated > Mammals > Digestive system >... | reverse complement strand
GTATTTACGCATATTGGAGAACAAGGGCGCGATAACTGCCCATTGCTCGTCTGTTAAATCTGTTTCGTATTTTTCTCTCATAATGCACTTACTATACCACTTTTTTACTGTGAACACACGCTCTTAGGGATAATAAATCTTATGTTCCGGCTTCAACCTCTTGACTTTTCATAGCCGGTCTCAAAAAACAAGGTACTTTGCAATCTGAATGATACATGGTACCTTCAATCCCGTCAATATAATTGAGAAACTTTTAATCGAAGTTTTAAGTAGAATGTGAAACGCGTTGCAACATGCCGACGGCAGTTGGCACTGAAAAATTTTTCTGTTATACTGCGCCGCAAAGGAAGGGTGTTCTTATGGCGAATTCATATTTTCCGATGTTGCCGAAGGTCAACGAGGACGTATCCAAGCTCCTCAAAGATCAAGCCGGCATTTGGAAGGAAGCTGACATAAATTTTCTGCAGGGGTTGGCGAACAGTCTCGATTGCGGCGAATCGATTCGGGACATGGGCGCAGTTGATTCAATCCCCGACATGTGGGCGCGCCCGCTCCTGTTCAAGATGGCTCTGTTCGATTTGGAACCGACGCGGCAATTCATCACGGGCTTGCACGAAAAAGTTCTCGGCGAATGGCGGGCGTTGTTGGCGATGCTCGCGCTCAAGGACATCAAGCGTCTCGACCTGCGCGCGGAACAAGTCAACCTGCTTGAAGACCATTCAGACCTCGCCGCAATCTTGAAGTCGCTCGCGCCGCAAGAATCGCTGACGGGCAATCGCGACGCGTGGCTGACCGACGTTTACATCATCACGCTTGACGGGCGGCCGCTGGCAATGACTTCGCCGACGACGCTGATAACCTGCGCGGCGGACTACGAAAACACTTTCGACGGAAAAATCTTCACGCCGTGGAGCACGAATCGGCGGACGCTGACCGACCCGATAAAATTTTTATCGTCCGCCGAATTGTCCGCGCTAAAAGTGTGGCTTGCGAATCTTTACGGCAAAGTTCAGCAGCTCGACAAAATCGACGCGAAGGCTAAAGAAATTTCCAACGCCCTGCTGAAATGCCTCGCCGATTACGAACAGGACGTTGCCGCCGCGCAGACTTCGGAGGGTACATTTGAATTCGCCGCGTCGAACCTGAACTTGCACGTCGGCACCGCCCGCCTGCTTGACGACACCGTTAAGGGCAGAGAGCCGCGCTTTGAAGACTCTGTCGTCCGCCTGCTCACGCCGAAAAAAAATCTGTTGCTCGTGTCGCCCGACCTCGTTCGCGACTTCGCGCGCTTTGAAGGCGTCGACGCGTCAAGGCTCGTCGTGTGGCAGGGAATCAGCGCGAACGAAATCACCGACGACAAACTTGCCGACCGCACGAAAATCGGGCGCGTCAACCTCAACGGCGCGGAGTTTCGTAAGCCCGAAGACTTCTTCCACGAACGCATGGCTGTCGTCGAGCCCGCCAACGCCTTCCCGAATTCGCCGACGTTGCGCGGTTACGAATCGCTGTCCGAAAAAGATTTGACGCCGATTTTGCCGCTCAAACGCGAGCTGTTGGAGTTGTTCACGACCGACGAAATTTCTGCGCGGCTGTCGATAAGCGATGACGCGGAGAATTTTTATCTGCATTTCAACTTCCCGCTAAGCGGCGTCGACGGCGCGGGCAAGGACTTCCGTTGGACGAAGGCTTATCCCAAGCGCGAATTGATTTACATCGACCGCGACGTTCCGGTTGTCGAAATCTTTCCCGACTTCCGCCGCTCAGGTTGGAGCGATTATTTTCTTTACTACGAAAATTGGCGCGCGCAATCGGGCGACGACGCGCTTGCCGCCGATATTTACTACGTCGAGCCGTTTTGGCAAGGGACAAGGAACAAGGGACAAGGGACAAGTTTTTTGGCGAATCGTTTCACCGCCAAGCTTGACGCCTTCCCCGAAAGTTTTATCGTTACGTACAACCCGCCGCCGCACGCCGGCAGAGCACCGTTTGACATCGGCGCGATCTTGCTGAATAAACCCAAGTTTATCGAACGCAACGCCGACTTGACGTGGAAAATCGGCGTCGACTTCGGCACAAGTTCAACGATGATTTTCTTCGCCGACAATCAGAATTCGCCGCGACCGCTGAATTTCAAGCCGCATCTGTATCAAGTCACGGCTTCGGGCGGCGCACGCGCGCAAACGTATCGGCACTTCATACCGTCGCAAATCCCTGCGCGAGCTGACGGTTCGTTCTTGAGTATCTTCCACTTGTTGCACGCCGACGACGTGACGATTCAGCCGCTGACGGAAGGGCATGTTTTCCTGCTGAGTTCGGAGAATACGCGGGTGTTCGAGCAATTTGCGGCGCATATCGACGCCAACTTGAAATGGGCAGACGACGACCGACAACGGCGCAAGACGGCGGCTTACATCAAACAAATTTGCCTGCAGGCGGCGGCTGAGGCTGCGTCCGGCGGCGCGAGCGGCGTGCAATGGAATTTCTCCTACCCGACGGCCTTTTCGCAGGCGCAGAAAATTTCCTTCCAAGAAATCTGTCGCGAGGCAGTCAACGGCGCGGTGAACTTTTTCAGCGAAAGCAAGGCGGCGGCTTACCACTTCAACAAAATGGACGGCAAAGCGGGCAACTTCGCGCAGGGAGCCGTTTGCGTCGACATAGGCGCGGGCACGACCGACATCAGCGTTATAAGCGGCACGCCTCCGCGTATCGTTTGGCATACGTCGATTCGTTACGCAGCCCGCCAACTCTTCAAGCCGATTTACGACAATTACGAGCTGTTCGCCGACGAAAAAATTTCGAGCCGCCTGCACGACGAGACGCAACGCCAAGCCGTTATCGACGCCGACATGCGCGAACACAGCGAACGTTACCTTGCCGACTTGAAGTTCAAGACGGGACGCGACCAAATTAAAAACGTCCTGCAAGCGGCGCAATTTGCGACGGCGGGACTGTTCCACTATCTCGGCGCGCTTGTTAAGGTCTTGCACGACTACGGACACTATCGCGAATCGAAAATCCCGCACGTGTTCGTCGGCGGCAACGGCGCACGAATTTTCAGCTGGTTGGCGGGCGGTTCCGACGTTGACGACAACATTTATTTGAACGTCCTTGAAAAAATTTTCACATCGGCAAGCGGGCTTGCGGGCTATAAAAAATTCAACCTGCACTTGAGCGCGCAACCCAAAATCGAAGTGGCGGCGGGCATGATCGTCGAGCGTCCCGCCAACGACGCCGACTTTTTCGACGAAGCGCGTATCAATCATGAAATGTTCGGCGACGCGGACGACATAATTTATTCAGCGGTGCTTTCGGGCGCAGACTTCGTGCAGGGCGGCGAACGGCAATCGGCGTCGTCTTTTATCAGCGCGCAAGACATTTCCGATGGTATCACGATTGAGACTTCGGACGAGTTCAAAACCTTCGTCGACAGATTCAACGCCGCGCAGAGACTTTGGGCTGACGGCATTGCTTTCGATGCCGAGGAACTTGTTCGCGACGCCAATAATTTCTTCGTCGACAAGCGCGGGCGCGACGTTAAGACGCTTTTGATTGAGCCGGTCTTCATCGCCGAGCTTAAGATTTTTTTAGGAACAAGGAATAAGGAACAAGGAACTAGTGGGGATAAGGTTAGAGTTGAGAAGATTGCAACGCGTGAGACAGGTTCGTTCGGCAAAGCATTCGTGACCGACTTCAACGCGCTGTCGAAATTGAGCGGCTTTACTGCGCGTCGTGAGCGTGAAAAATTTTTGCGTCGCCACAAAGTCCGCGCGTTCAGCTGTGCCAACGTCGAAGAGCGTATGAATCGCCCGAAGCTTGCTCCGAAATTCGTTGACGCGTCGAGCCTGTCGGGCGGCGACTTTTGGGCGAGCGCGACCGAGGGCAATACCTTCGCGGTCGTCCCCAACGTCAAGACTTACACAGAAAATCATCACGCGGAGCGGGCTTTGGGCGTCGTCTTTGAATCGAATTTCGACGGCGGCACTTATTCGCGTCTGCGCGTCGAGCGGGCGGCTGTCTTTGAACTCGTCGGCGGCAAATGGAAACTCAAAAGCGCGGGCAAAATCGTCCTGAGCAAATAACAACCGGCACGGGTAGCTTGTCGCTCCGAACAGTGATTGGCAGCCGCCCCTGCGAGGCGCCCTTTCTCTTTGCTACTTTCTCTTTGGGCGAACAAAGAGAAAGTAGTTAAACGTTGACTTTGAATCCTTTTGCTTAACAAATGAAAGGATTTTCCCGCCCCGTTGCGAATTTAATTCACATAAAAATTTTTTGTAAGGAGTGTTCGACTTGGCAAACAGAATCATCCTAAACGAAACGTCGTACTTCGGTCCGGGTGCAATCAAGGAAATCGCGCCCGAAATCAAAGCTCGCGGCTGCAAGAAAGTCATGGTCGTGACGGACAAAGACTTGATTAAGTTCAAGGTCGCGACGCGCGTCACGGATTTGTTGGCGGCGAACGGCATCGCCTTTGAAGTCTACGACGACATCAAAGCCAACCCGACAATCGAAAACGTTCAAGCGGGCGTCGCGTTCTGCAAACGTTGCGGCGCGGACATCATCGTCGCGGTGGGCGGCGGCTCCGCTATCGACACCAGCAAGGCAATCGCAATCATCATGACGAATCCCGAATTCGCCGACGTGCGCAGTCTTGAAGGCGTCGCCCCGACCAAAAACAAATGCTTGCCGATTATCGCGGTCTCCACGACCAGCGGCACCGCTGCCGAAGTCACGATTAATTACGTCATAACCGACGTCGAAAAGAATCGAAAATTCGTCTGCGTCGACCCTAAGGACATCCCCGTCGTCGCGATTGTCGATTCGGAAATGTCAGCCTCAATGCCGCCCAAACTTTGCGCCGCCACGGGCATGGACGCGCTCGTTCACGCAATCGAAGGTTACATCACCAAAGGCGCGTGGGAACTCACCGACATGGTGCACCTCAAGGCGATTGAAATCATTTCCAAATATCTGCGCGCTTCCGTTAAGGGCGACCCGAAAGGCCGCGAACAAATGGCGTTGGGTCAGTACATCGCGGGCATGGGCTTTTCAAACGTCGGGCTCGGCATCGACCATTCAATGGCGCACCCGCTTTCCGCCGTCTATGACATCCCGCATGGCACGGCTTGCGCAATTTTGCTTGCTCCGGTGTTGAAGTTCAACGCGCCTGCCACGGGCGAACGTTATCGCGAAATCGCACGCGCAATGGGCGTCGCGAATGTCGACGACATGACGCAGGACGAATACCGCGCCGCCGCCATCGAAGCCGTCAGCAAACTCAGCACCGACGTAGGAATCCCGACCAAGCTGTCCGATCTCGGCGTCAAGGCGGAAGATATTGACTTCCTTGCCGCGTCCGCGCTCGCCGACGCCTGCACGCCCGGCAATCCCCGCGACGTAACCAAAGACGAAATCGCCGAAATCTATCGCTCAATCTTGTAAGCGACAACGAATAAATTTTTTCCCGCCGAATCGTGGCGGGACTTTTTTTTTGTAGACAGTTCCTTTAAAGAATTGTACAATCAAGCGGCAAGGCAATAAATTACGGAGAATTTGACATGCGCAAAAAATGGATTGTTAGGGAGTCGAATCCCCTCGACGTGAAGAAAATTTCGGACGATACCGGCGTCAGCGAATTGACGGCGAAAATTTTATATCATCGCGGGATACGCGACGCGCAATCGGCAAAAAATTTTTTGGAGCCGGAAGCCGCGCTCTTCCACGACCCGTTCGCAATGAAGGACATGCGCGCCGCCGTCAACAGAATCAAGCAGGCAATCGACGCCCGCGAAAAGATTTGCGTTTACGGCGACTATGACGTTGACGGGATGAGTGCGTCGACGATTTTGCTTCGGACGCTCGGCAAACTCGACGCCGTGGTTGAAAATTACATTCCCGACCGTTCGGAAGGTTACGGGCTCAACATTCCCGCGCTTCAAAAAATCGCGGCGGGCAGCGCGAAACTTTTAATCAGCGTCGACTGCGGCATAACCAACGAACGCGAAATCGCCGCCGTCAAAGACGCGCTCGACGTGATTGTTACCGACCACCACTTACCCGCGCTCGAAGACGTTCAATCTGCCGTCGCCGTCGTCAATCCAAATCAGCGCGGCTGTCCGTATCCCGAAAAAAATCTTTGCGGAGCGGGCGTCGCTTTCAAGCTAAGTCAAGCCCTCATGCACGACCTGCGCGGCGTCGCCGTGCAAAGCTATACAAACGACATTGAAATCGCGGCATTGGCGACCGTCGCCGATTTGGTTCCGCTCGTCGGCGAAAATCGCAAAATCGTTCGCATGGGGCTCAAAGTCATGCGCGAAACTACTTGCGTCGGATTGCGTGCGTTAATCAACGCGGCGGGTATCGGCGTCGGCAAAAAAATTTCGGCGGGACACGTCGCCTTTCAAATCGCGCCGCGTCTGAATTCCGTCGGGCGATTGAAGACCGCAAGAGAAGGCGTCAAGCTGTTGCTTATGGAGGACGCGGACGAAGCACGAACCTTGGCGCGCCAACTCGACAAAATGAATCAGCGGCGCAAAGACATCGAAGCCAAAATGCTGGCGGAGGCGGAGCAAAAAGTTCGTGTCATGCGCGCGGAACGGGGCGGCGATTTAAGCACGTTGGTTGTCGCGGGCGAAGGCTGGCTTGAAGGCGTTATCGGCTTGACCGCGTCGAAACTCGTCGAACGCTACAACTTGCCGACAATTATTTTGACGACGCAGGACGGAATAATTTATCGCGGCTCGTGCCGGAGCATTCCCGCCTTGCACATGAAAAACGCGCTTGACACCATGGCGGAGCTGTTCGATCAATACGGCGGGCATTCGCAGGCGGCGGGCTTGACAATTAAGTCTGAACGCGTGCCCGAATTCGCCGAACGCTTTGACCGCTACGTAAGACAACATCTGAGCGACGAAGACTTTCAGCCGATTTTGAACGTCGACGCGATAATCGACCCCGCGCGGATAACTTTCGACGTGGCGCACGAGTTCGACAAGTTTGAACCATACGGCTTGGGTAACCCGCATCCCGTGCTTGCCTGTCAAAATCTGCACGGCACTGCGGCGAAGGCTATCGGCAAGGACAGCGTTCACCTAAGCTTTTCCGTCGGCGAAAACATCCGCGCCGTCGCGTGGAATTGCGGCAATCTTGCTCCGCTTGTCGAAAACGAATTAATCGACGTTGCTTACGAGCCCGAATTGAACGAATGGCAGGGCGAAGTTCGCATTGAATGCAAAGTGTCGAGCTTGGAGCCCGCCGCACAGGGCGAAGGCGTCTTGGAACGCGAACAACTGCTTGACGTTTACAAGTTCCTGCGCCGCGCCCGCGACTTCACGGAATATTTCAATCTTTGCTCACTGGTTCGGGCGTTCAACACTCAGACGGGACAAAATCTTTCGACTTACACCTTCGACGGCGCGCTGAAAGTTTTCGAGGAGCTCGGCTTGCTGATAATCGACGGTGACAAGAAAACTTTTGAACTGCCGCGCCCGAAAAATAAATTGGACTTGAACAACTCACGGACATATCGGCTGGGAAGGAGGGAACGGGGATTACAAGCCGCCAAGCCGCCGAGCGCAAAAATCATCCCGCTTGACTCGGCGAAGCGGCGTTCCCTGCAACTATGAACGACAAAGGCAAACCGCCCGTTACGATAAAATTTCTAATGGACACGGTCAAAAGCTACATGCCCGACGCGAACCTTGAACTGATTGAACGCGCCTACCTCGTCGCCAAGGAAGGTCACGCCGGACAGACGCGAGCTTCGGGCGAGCCGTATATAAATCACCCGCTGAACGTCGCGGCGATTTTGGCTGAATTGCAACTGGACGACACGACGATAGCAGCCGCAATCCTGCACGACGTAGTTGAAGATACACTGTTCACGCTTGACGAGATTGAAGACATGTTCGGCGAGGAAATCGCGCTGTTAATCGACGGCGTGACGAAAATCGGACAAATCTACTTCAAGACCAAGGAACAGCAACAAATCGAGGCGTATCGCAAGCTGATAATCGCCACGGCAAAAGATTTGCGCGTCATCCTGATAAAGCTTGCCGACCGCCTTCACAACATGCGAACGCTGAAATTCATGCGCGACGACAAGCGCAAACGTATCGCCAAGGAGACAATGGAACTGTACGCGCCGCTTGCGAATCGGCTGGGCATTTCAAGTATCAAGTGGGAGCTGGAAGATTTGTGCCTGCGCTACCTTGAGCCCGACATCTATTACGATTTGGTTGAGCACGTCAAGCAGAAGCGTCGCGAGCGACAAATTTACATAAGCGAGGCTGTTCGGCTCATCGAGGAAGAATTCGACGAACTGGAGATTCACGCGTCGATAAGCGGGCGCGCAAAACATTTCTACAGCATCTACAAGAAAATGATGCGCGACCACAAAGACATCGGCGAGATTTACGACTTGTCGGCAGTGCGCATTCTCGTCGACGACGTAAAGGACTGCTACAACGTCCTCGGCGTCATTCACGCGAAGTGGCGTCCGATACCGGGGCGTTTCAAAGACTATATCGCCATGCCCAAAAGCAACGGCTACCGCTCACTGCACACGACTGTTATGGCGTTGGGCTACCCGCTTGAAATTCAGATTCGAACCTTCGCCATGCACAAGATTTCCGAATTCGGCGTGGCGGCGCATTGGAAGTACAAGGAAAGCGGCACGTCGAAACCCGCCAACAGCGACCGCGACCAAAAAATTTCTTGGCTCCGTCAAATGGCAAATCTCCAACGCGAAATCAAAGACCCGAAGGAATATCTTGAGGCGTTGAAGTTGGATTTCTTCAGCGACGAAGTTTTTGTCTTCACGCCCGGCAAAGATTTGATCGTCCTGCCGAAGGGCTCCAACCCGATTGACTTCGCCTACCGCATTCACACCGAAGTCGGTCATCACTGCGTCGGCGCGAAGGTCAATGGGCGAATCGTCCCGCTTGAATACAAACTGCAAAACGGCGACTTCGTCGAGGTCGTGACGAACAAATCCAACAACGGCCCCAGCCGCGATTGGCTTAATATCGTGGCGTCGAGTGACACGCGACAAAAAATCCGTTCGTGGTTCAAGCGTGAGAATCGCGAAGAAAACATCGCACGCGGACGCGAATTGATTGACACCGAACTTAAAAAGCTCGGCTACGTGCCCAAAGACTTGCTGAAAAACAATCGTCTTGAAACGATAGCCAAGCGCATAAACATGACGGAAGACGACATGCTTGCCGGCATAGGCTACGGCGGCGCGTCGGTGCATTCCGTCATAACCAAGCTCGTCGAAATGCACAAAAAGGAACGCGCCGAAAATGCTTCGCCCGGTGTCTCCGCGCTGTTAGCGGAAGTAAAGCAACTGCCCGAACGCAAGCAGAGCAAATCGGAATACGGCGTCCTTGTCGAGGGCGAAAGTGGCTTCGTCGTGCGGCTTGCCAAGTGTTGCAACCCGATACCCGGCGACGAAATCAGCGGCTACGTCACGCGCGGGCGCGGCGTCAGCGTCCACCGCGCAGATTGCCCCAACATCCTCAACGGCAAGTCCGACGTGAATCGCATGATTGAAGTCAGCTGGGACGGGTCGAACGACAAAATTTATACTCTTGAGCTGGAAATCGTTTGCGAAGACAAGACCGGCGTCTTTGCAAACTTAATCGCGGTGCCTTCCGAAATGAAACTTAACTTGCAGTCGATACACGCCGCGCCCAACAAATACAATAAAACTTCAACCGTCAAGCTCGGCGTCGAAGTCAGCAATGCTACGCAGGTCGCGGAGCTCATGAATAAATTGCGGCGCGTGGAGAGCGTTTACAGCGTCGTTCGTCCCATGACACTCGCGGGGGGTGATTGATTGGAGGGAATTTATCTTATCTTGGTCATGATTGTGACGGGCGGCGCGATTGCCTTTATCGGCGACAAACTCGGCACGAAAATCGGCAAAAAACGCCTTTCGATTTTCGGACTTCGCCCGCGTCATACGTCAATGATCGTGACCGTTGTGACGGGCGGGCTCATAACCGCGCTGTCAATCGGTTTCATGGCACTCATATCGCAAAACGTCCGCACCGCGCTTTTCGGTATGGACGAACTCCGCGCAACAATGTCTTCGACGCTTGCCGAACTGGACGAGGCGACCGAAAATTTATTCAAGGCGCAGGAAGAATTCGAGCAGGCAAACGCCAACCTTAAAGAATCGAAAATTGAAATCGCGTCGCTCAAGACCGAGCAGGAAGAATTGCGCGCCGAATCCGATCGCCTTAAGGAAGGCAACGAACGCCTTGAGGCAACCAATTCCGAACTTGCCGCGCAGAACGAAAACCTTTCCGGCACGAACGCCGCGCTTGAGGAAGCCAATAAAAAGCTCGGTGACTTCAACGTAACGCTGACCGCCGACAACGAAAAACTTTCGGGCGACAACGAAAAGCTTGCCGCCGACAACAAGGAACTTGAGGAACGCAACAGCCGCTTGCGCGAAGGCATAATCGCCATCCGCGAGGGCGACATAACGCTTAGGGCGGGCGAACTTTTGGCGAGCGGCGTGATTCGCGGCGGGCGAACTGCCGACGAAATTTCAGCCGACATCAACTCCATTGCTGAACAGGCGACGCATCATCTGGTTGAACGCTTCGGCGGCGACGAGAACACTTCCGTTTGGATTTATCAGCCCGAATTGCACCGAATCATTGGTGAGATCGAATCGGGCGGGCGCGACGTTGTCTTAAGAATTTCGGCGGCGGGGAATTTGGTTCGCGGCGAGCCCGTTCGCACGAAGCTTGAAATTTTCCCGAACGAATTGGTTTTCCACGCGGGCGAAACGATTCTGAGCAAGATTTACGAAATCGGCGAGGACGCGCAGCCCGAAATGATTCTGCAGGACTTTTTGACGGATATAAATCATATCGCGACGGAGCGCGGCATTTTGGCAGACCCGCTGACCGGCAGCGTCGGGCGCATGGAAGGCACGCAACTTTACGAAATTATTGACGCGTTGATGTCGGCGAAGGGAAGAATTCGGCTGACGGCGACCGCCCGCGACGAAACGACTTCGGGCAGTCCCTTGCGGCTTAACATAAAATTGGAGCAACTGTAAATGTTCATGGGAATAGATCCCGGGCGCGACAAGTGCGGCGTGGCGGTGTTGTCGGCGGCGGGCGAAATAAAATTTCAACGCGTCACGGCGACCGAGGAACTTGACGACGTGATAAAATCATTGGCGGCGGAGTTTCAAATCGAGTCGGTGATTTTGGGCGACGGCACCACGCACAAGGCGGCGGCGGCTAAAGTCACGGCGGCAGGCTTGAGTTTTCAACTCGTCGACGAAAAACACACGACCGAAGAGGCGCGCCGCTTGTATTGGAAAAAAAATCCCCCGCGTGGTTGGCGGAGGTTGTTGCCTACGTCAATGCAAGTCCCACCCGAACCCGTCGATGCCATTGTCGCGGAAATTTTGGTCAGACGATACTTGGAGGCTAAATCATGAATCAAACGCAACGCCCCGATTGGGACGAATATTTTTTGAACATCGCCCGCGAAGTCGGCAAGCGCGCCACGTGTCTGCGCCGCCGCTACGGAGCGATTATCGTCAAGGACAAAATCATAATCAGCACGGGCTACAACGGCGCGCCGCGCGGCGAGACGAATTGCATTGACAGCGGCATTTGCGAACGCGAACGACTTCACGTGCCAAAGGGCGAACGTTACGAGCTGTGCGTTGCAGTGCACGCCGAGCAGAACGCTATAATCAACGCCGACCCAGAAAAGATGGCGGGCGCGACGATTTATATCGCGGGCGTGAACTGCGCGGACGGCTCCAATGCGTCGGGCGAGCCCTGCAAACTTTGCCGCCGCATGATTATCAACGCGCGTATCGCCAACGTCGTCTACGTCAACCGCGACGGCAACATCGTCAGCAAGGCTCCGCATGACATCAGCGATTAAAATCATTTAGAGGCGCGCATGGACGCGCGCCTTACGCCGCGTTTCGACGCGTGATGCGTCGTGAGCGGCAACGAGCGGCTGACTTAAGTCTTGACGTTGGAGTTATGGGCGGCAGCCGCCCGCCGCGCAGGCGCGGCTTTCTTTGCTACTTTCTTTCACCGTTGAAAGAAAGTAGTTAAACAAATAATTCTTAAAAAACTTTCTTGCGCGGGAAGAAAGGATACATCATGCAGGTTAATCTGCGCGGACGCCGAATAATTTTGCGGCAAGGGAGGCGATAACATGCTGTACGCGATGATTGACGTAGGATCAAATACAATTCGCATGGCAGTCTACGACATTGACGGCGACCGCGTCGAAATGCTCATGAAAAGGAAACACACCGTAGGACTTGCGTCATATGTGCGCGACGGCGTCATGCAACGGCAAGGCATTGACAAGGTCGTCGAGATTATCGGCGAGTACCGCCATTTTCTGGACGACTTCGGGATAACGCAAGTCACTGCCTTCACGACCGCCGCCCTCCGCAACGCCGTAAACGGTTCGCAGGCAGTTGACGAAATTTCTTTCCGCACGGGCATTAATATCATTTTGATGAGCGGCGACGACGAGGCGACTTACGACTTTATCGGCGCGACGCACGACCTTATCGACGAAAAGGGCTTGCTTATCGACATCGGCGGCGGCTCAACTGAAATCGTCTACTTCAAAGACCGCGAGATTCAAGTGAAAGCGAGCCTGCCAATCGGCAGCTTGAGCTTTCACACGCGCTACACCGGCATTCACATCTTGCCCAGCGCGGTTGAAATTGCGGAAATGTACGCCGAGGCGGAGGCGACCGTAAGCGCGGTCAAAGAGTTCCAAGCCGTAAGCCACGCGCAAATTTGCGGCATCGGCGGCACGTTCAAGGGCGCAATGGCTCTTTACAACGCAATGTACGGCATGACACGCAACAACATGCGCATGGAAGTTCGCCGCATTCAAGACATCTTGCACCGCTTCCGCCGCGATCATGAGCTGATTGTCCCCGATAAAATTTTACTCATGAAGACCGTCCCCGAACGTATGCATACGTTTATGCCGGGCTTGATTATCGCCGACGTGCTAGCTAAACGCTTCGGCAGCCTGCACATCATCTACAGCGATTCGGGCGTCCGCGAAGGCTACATCTACGACAAAATTATAGACAAAGATTTTTTTTGAGGAGTGAACAGCGTGATTTTAGTCGACAGAAACACGAAAGTCATCGTTCAAGGCATAACGGGCAAGGCGGCGACTTTCCATACGAAACAAATGCTCGCTTACGGCACGCAAATCGTCGGCGGCGTGACGCCCGGCAAGGCTGGTCAAGTCGTCGAAGGTCTGCCCGTCTTCAACACGGTCGAGGACGCGGTAAAAGCCACGGGCGCGACGGCGTCGGTTATCTACGTGCCCGCGCCCTTTGCCGCCGATTCGATTCTTGAGGCGGTCAACGCCGGGCTTGACTTGGTCGTCTGCATTACCGAACACATTCCCGTTTTGGACATGGTTAAAGTCCGCCGCTACATGCTCGGCAAGAAGACGCGCCTTATCGGCCCAAATTGCCCCGGCATAATGACGACGGGAGAAGCAAAGCTTGGAATCATCCCCGCCAACGTCCAGAAACGCGGTCATGTCGGCTTGGTATCGCGTTCCGGAACTTTGACTTACGAAGCGGCTTTCCAGCTCATGAACGCGGGAATCGGCATAACGACTTCCGTCGGCGTAGGCGGCGACCCCGTCAAGGGCTCCGATTTCATTGACATCCTGCAAATGTTTAAAGATGACGATGAGACCAAAGCGGTGCTTATGATCGGGGAAATAGGCGGCAATGCCGAAGAGGACGCGGCGCGTTGGATAGCCGAGAATATGCCCGAAAAACCCGTGACGGCGTTCATTGCGGGGCGGCAAGCTCCTCCCGGCAAACGCATGGGTCACGCGGGCGCGATTATCAGCGGCGGCAAGGGCACGGCTGCCGATAAAATCAAGGCGTTGAACGCGGTCGGCATTCAAGTCGCGGACACCGTCGCGCATATCGGCGATACCGTCGTCGACACGCTCAAGCGCGCGGGCTTGTACGAAGTCTGTCATACCTGCTGAAAATTTTTTTCCAATAAAAAATCCCGTCGAACATTCGGCGGGAATTTTTTTTTGCGCGCAGTCGTTCAGCGCGGGTGAGTGTTGCGCTCGGTCGGCACGCGGTGCGGCACGTAAATCATGCGCTCGCCGTCAATCTCGTCAATCAGATAAATCGGGCGGTGCTTGCTCTCGTGAAAGATTTGCCCCAAGTACTCACCGATAATCCCCAAAGCCAAAAGTTGCACGCCGCCAAGGAACAGCATGACCGTCAACAGCGTCGGATAGCCCGCAACCGGGTCTCCGTAAAGCATCGCCATTGCCAAGACGAACAGCATGTAAAGCATTGCTCCTAACGAAACCGTTATGCCGAGGAAGGTCATCAAACGCAACGGCGCGGTCGTGAACGAAGTCATGCCTTTCATTGCCAAATTGAACAGCGCAAGGAAATTCCAAGTCGTGGTGCCGGCGGCGCGCGGGCGGACTTCAAACGGGATTTCCTTTTTGCGATAGCCCACCCACGTGAACAAGCCCTTCGTGAAACGCTGATTCTCGCGCATGAGTTTCAAAGCCTCAATGCAACGGCGGTCGAGCAGTCGAAAGTCGCCGACGTCGCGCTGCATTTCGTAGGACGTGCTGAATTTTTTCATGACGGCGTAGAAAATATTCGCGCACGTTCGTTTCAGCCAAGTTTCGCCGGCTCGGTCGACGCGCTTGCCGCAAACGTCGTCGTAGCCTTCGCGCCACCACTTGACCATCTCGGCAACGGTTTCGGGCGGGTGCTGAAGGTCGGCGTCCATGATAATCACGGCGTCGCCGTCGGCGTAGTCAATGCCCGCCATCATCGCCGATTCCTTGCCGAAGTTGCGCGACAGGCTCAAGTAAGTAACGTCGTCGTGCGCGGCGGATATGGCGCGCAGTTTCTTAAGAGTGGCGTCGCGGCTGCCGTCGTTGACGAAAATGTAATTGAACTTACAATCGGGGATTTTCGACAGGTGCTCCTGCACGGCAGGATAGAACATGTCGATAACCTCCTGCTCGTTGTAGCACGGCACGATAATCGTAATCTTATCCATGAAAAATCTCCCTTCGGTCGATTTTAAGGGACAAGAGGTAAGGGACATGGGACAAGTCAAAAAATCTTGTCCCTTCTCCCTTGTTCCTTCTCCCTTAGTAGTAAATGTACTGAGTCACTTTTTTGTTCGCCTCCGCGTCCAAGACGACTTCCTTCAAGCCGTAATATTGCGCGTAGGTTATGTTACGGTTGTTGAACTTGTCGCGGTAGGGCGTCACGTCTCCGTAAAAGCGCGCGTATGAATCAAGTGTCCAACTCCAAAGCGCGTGTTCGGGCAGATACGGCAAGTAAATCGGTTGCAAGACAATCAAGTCGTCGTGCTTGTGTTGCTCAACGTAAGCTTGCCGCTCCGCGATTTGCGAATGAACATACCAATCGACGCCTATCGAATAGACAATCGTCACGAGCCAGACACACAGCGCGGCGGAAATTATTTTCGGCGAAATGTTAATCGTCGTCCGCTCCAGCGCGGCAACCGAAGCTGTCAGCGCGAACACCGGCGACGCGAACGCTGCTCGCGCAGGGAATTCCGGCGAGAACATCAGCAGGCACGGCAACAAAATCCCCGCCGCCGCGAACGCCAAGATAAATTGCGTCGCTTGAGGCGTCTTGCGCCCGCGAATGAAGTACAAAGCTATCGTCACGTACAAAAGCACGTCGCCCGCCAAAATGTATTTCATGCCGTCGTCAAAGTTGTCAATGAACATCTGCGCGGACAGAAACGGAACCGTCTCTTCGTTCGCGTCGACGACGTAGCGTTGGAAGTTGCCCGGCGCGAGCATCAACAGCGCGTAACCCACGAACAGCGTCACGAAGCCGACGAGCATCCACCGCTCAAGTTGTCTCTGCCGCCAAAAATAAATCAGCGCGAGGAACGCCAGGAAAATCACGAACGCGCCGCCCGACTCGTTTGACCAGCCCGCGATTAAGCCCATGAACGCCATTATAGGGACAAGGGACAAGGGATAAGGAACAAGTTTTTTGTTCCAAAACTTCAGCGCGAACGGCAACAGGAACAGCAACTGAAAAAACGTCATCCAAAGATAATTGCACGAGCCCGTAAGCCACAGCGACGTTTGAAACATTTCGGGCAGGAAAAACCACAGCGCGAAGAATATCCAAAGGAACGTTTTGCCGTCCGAGTTTTGGAACTCAAGCTTGCCTTTCGCCGTGAAGTAAATCAGCAACGCCAACGCCGCGTATATCAGCGTGTTCGCGAAGTCGAACAGCAACTTGCCCGTCAAGCAGAAAAATTGCACGAAGCAATGCGCGACCGACCGACCGCCCCACGTGAAGTAGTGCGACCATTGCGATACGAAAATGTCTCCTATCGATTCGAGCCGCTCAAGCTTGCCGATATTGTTCTGGAAGTTGCCGTTTTGCGCGCCGTCCCAAATGAACGAGTACGCGTAATCGTCGCCGAAAATCGGCGTCAACAAGTTCATAAGCAGAAACGTTCCCGCGCAAAAAGCAATCACGAGCCACGCGGGAATTTTTTTTAAGTCAATCAATTTTTATGCCTCCCTTCGATTAGAGCGAACAGCACGGGCACGATAATGACGCCGAGCACCGTCGTGAAGAACATGCCGCCGACAATCGCCGCGCCCATGCCTTGACGAGCAGCCGCGCCCGCGCCCGACGCCATAGCCAACGGTATGCACGCCACGATAAACGCCAGTGAAGTCATCAGTATCGGGCGCAAACGTTCCGTCGCCGCCTCAATCGCCGCCCGCGCAGGTTCCATGCCGCCGTCGACTTTGACTTTCGCGAATTCGACGATAAGGATCGCGTTCTTCGCCGTCAGCCCGACCAAGACCAAAATGCCGATTTGCATATACACGCTTGCCAAGTTGCCCGTCACGAGCTCCGCGAACAACGCGCCGAATATCGCCGTCGGTACGCTCAACATGACGGCAAGCGGCAACCGCCACGACTCGTAAAGCGCAACCAAGCTCAGGAAAACGAACACCAACGCCAGCGCGAAAATTACGGCGGACGAACGCTGTGCAAGTTTTTCCTGCCGGCTCACTTCAGCCCAGGCGATTTGGAAGGTGTTCGGTGCGACTTCCTCAACGACTGCCTCCAACGCGGCGAGTGCTTCACCCGACGAAAAACCTTCGCTGACGTTCGCATCAAAGTTCACGCAACGCACGCCGTTGTATCTGGAAATTTGCGAAACGCCCGTTGTGCGCGTCAACGTAACAAGCGTGTCGAGCGGGACAAGTCCGCCTGCCGCGTTCCGAACGTATAAAAACTTCGCAACGTCGACCGAATCGCGATAGCCCGCTTCAGCCTGCATGACGACCTTGTAAACGCGCCCGAAGCGCGAAAAGTCATTTATCTCATCGCCGCTGAAATTAACGCGCAGGGCAGAGTAAATATCGTCCAAGTTCACGCCCAAAAGCTTAGCCTTGTCCTCGTCGACGCGCATGTCAACGTAGGGCTTCGACACGGTGAAACTTTCCGTCACGTCCTCAAGCTCGTCGCGGGCGTTGGCGGCATCTTCAATCGCTTTGGCAATGGCGGCAAGTTCGGCGTCGCTGTGATTCTGCACGTCAAGCAGACGCATGGACACCGCGCCCGCCGAATCGAGCCCCGGCAAAGAGCTTGCGCCCATGGCGAACACTTCAGCTTCCGGAATAACGCGTGCCGCCGTCTCATTGACCGCCTCCAAAATTTCGTCAAGTTTCGCGCCGCGTTCGTCCCAATCCGTCAGCGTGCCGAAAATTTCACCCGCCTTTGAATTGGCGCCGCCGCCCAAAACGTCCGCGCCTGCAACGACTGAAATGCTTTCCACGCCGTCAATCTCCTTGAGCGCGGCGGAAAATTTTTGCAGCGTGTCAATCGTGCGATTCATCGACGTGCCTTCGGGCAACGTCACTGCCGCGATAAAGTTGCCCTTGTCCTCGTCGGGAATGTATTCGCTCGGCAAAATGTCATTGAGCGCAACCGCGCCCGCCGTCACAGCCGCCAAGATTAATATCGCCAAAACTTTCCGCTCCATGAAAACTTCCAACAGCCGTCGAAACGCGCCGCCAAAAACTTGTTCCTTGTTCCTTGTTCCTTGTTCCTTCAACAACATGATACAAAGCGCGGGCGTCAGCGTCAAAGCCACGAGTGTCGAAAAAAACATCGACACCACGATCGTCAGCGCGAATTGCCGATAAAGTTCGCCCGTTATGCCCTCAAGGAAGGCGGCCGGCACGAACACCGCCGCCAACACGCAAGCTATCGCGATTATCGGGGCTTGAATCTCCTGCATTGCCGCGAGCGTCGCCTCTTTGACTTCCATGCCGTGCTCCAAATTTCGTTCGACGATTTCAATCACGACAATGGCGTCGTCGACGACCAAGCCGATTGCCAAAATCAGCGCAAAAAGCGTCAGCGTGTTGATTGTGAAGCCCGCGAGCGGGAAGACCGCGAACGTCGCCACGATTGACACGGGGATAGCAAGCAACGCGATTATCGTTGAGCGAGCGTTGCGCAGGAACAGCCACACGATTATCACGACCAATAGCAACGCTTCAAAGAATGTTTTGGCGACTTCGGTCAGCGATTCGGCTATGAAGCGCGTCGAGTCAACGGCGATTGAATACGTCATGTCGGGTGGAAAGTCTTCGACCGCTTCCGCCAAAATCTCTTTAACTGCCGAGAGCGTTTCGAGCGCGTTGGCGTCGTTTGTCAAGGTCAGCATGAAGCTTGCCGCAGGTTCGCCGTCGCAAAAGGCAACGGTGCTCGTGTCACGTGAGCCGATTTCGACGCGTGCAAAGTCCTTCAGCCGCACGAACGAGCCGTCAGCCGTTTTGACGACGATGTTTTCAAAATCGGCGGGCGTTTCCTTGCGGTTGGTCGAGCGTCCGATAAATTCGCGTTCCTGCGCGGCGGGCACGGGCATTTTGCCCAGCGAGCCGACAGCCGCTTGAACGTTCTGCTCTTTAATCGCATTTTCCACGTCCGCGACAGTCAAGCCCAAATCGGCGAGCTTGTCGGGGTTGAGCCAGATGCGCATTGCGTATTCGCCGCCGAAAAAGTTCACGCTACCTACGCCGTTGACGCGCTTAATTTTGTCGAGAAAATAAACTGTCGCGTAGTTGCGCAGAAAAAGCCCGTCGTGCGATCCGTTGGGCGAAGTCAAATTGACGAGCATAACCGGTTCGGGCGTACTCTTGCTGACGTTGACGCCGTGTGCTTGCACTTGGGCGGGCAGGTCGCTCATGACGGACGAAACTTTATTCTGCACGCGGACGGCGGCGGTGTCGGTGTCGATTCCGAGCTTGAAGACGATTTGCAGACCGTAATTGCCCGCCGTGTCGACTGACGAATTCATAAACTCAATGTCGCCCGCAGTGTTTACGGCGTCTTCTATAATCTGCGCGACGGTGTTGTTGACGACGGAGGCGTCCGCGCCGATGTAACTTGCATCGACAAAAATGGTCGGCGGTGCGATGTCGGGGTATTCGGCGATGGGCAAGCGCACCGCCGTCAAAGCACCCGCCAACATCAAGATAATCGCCAACACTAGCGCGGGTATCGGGTGCTTAACAAAAAACTTACTCAAATTTTTTCTCCTCGGTAATGATTTGTTTTAAGCCGTGATAACGTGCGAAAGTCAAAGAGCGAGAGCCTTTGACGTCAGGCTCAAGGTCGCCGCCCCACCAAAGAATCAATTTCGTCCAAGTGCGCGTTCCGACGAAAGGCTCAATCCAATCGGGAATTTCCAGAGGCTTAACGACAATCAACGCGTCGTGTTTGTGCGCGGCAATGTATTCGTCACGCTTCGCCAATTCGCAATTTAAATAGTATTCAACGTAAAGGCAACCTGCCAAGCTCAATATCCAGACGGCGGCAAAACCGGTCGCAACAATCGTCACGGCTTTGATTCGGCGGCGGCAAAAATCTTTCACGTCGGGCAAAATTTCTTTCAGCGCGGCGAGCGCGGCAATCAGCAAGAAGACCGTCGACGGGAAGCCCGCGCGTTGCGGGAATTCGGGCGAACACATCATCAGCAACAAAATGATAATCGACGCGCCCGCGAACATTGCGACGAATCTTTTCACGGCGAGCAAGACCGTCGGCTTGCTCAAGCAGATGATTATCGGCACGAACAAAATCAATTCGCGCAGGAACACCGGCAGGAAGCCGATAACAAAATTCGTCAGGAACATTTGCAGCGTCCACTGTTCGTCGGGCGGAACGATGTCGTCGGGCTCAAGCGCGTTGGTCAGCTCCAAGCGGTGAATATTTCCTGGCGCGAGGAACAACAGCGCGGCTCCGATTGTCAGGAACACGAAGCCGATTTTCATCCACGGCTGAAGATTTTTTTCGCGCCAGAAGCGTATGACGAACTGCAATGTTATCAGCACCGCGACGGCCGCGCCCGCCTCAATCGACCAACCCGCGCAGAGACCGAGGACAGCCATAAGCGGGACGCTCCACGCGGGCGGCGTCCGCCAAAAATCTGCGCGGCGATACTTCAACGCGAACGGCAACAGGAACAAAATTATCAGCGTGCTCATCCAAAGGTAATTGCACGCGCCCGTCAGCCAGACCGTCGTGATTATCAGCGACGGCGCGCAAAAATAAATGCCCGCCAAAATGAACAGCAGGTAAGTTTTATTCATGTCGCGCAGAGGCAAGCCCGTCCCGACTTTGAACAGCAAAAGCACGAATGCCGCGAACACGAACGTATTTGCCACGTCGAAGGGCAATTCGCCGAGCCAAACGAAAAATTGAACGAAGCAATGAGCAATCGTCCGCCCGCCCCACGTGAAATAATGTTGCCATTGCGAATAAAGTATGTCGCCGAACGATTCGACGCGATGAAGCCGCGCAGGGTTCAGCCCGTCAATCAGATTGCCGCGCGCGTCGCCGTCCCAAATGAACGCGTAAGAATAATCGTCGGCTATCAGCGGCAACAACAGGTTCCGCAAAAAAAATATCGCCAAAAACACGGCGAAGACGACTTGCCACGTGATTTGCTCAAAAAATCGTTTCATGCGTCGACCTCCTTTGCATTGCGGAAATTATATCATGTAATTTTCATTCCGCAAATAAAAAATGCGCCGAGATTTTCGACGCTTTAAAGTTTCAATCCAAATCGAGCGAACTCCAGATACTGTCGACGCGGGCTTTGACTTCAGGCATCATTGAAATTTCGTCGGGCCAATCGCGAGCGTGACCCTCCTCCGCCCAAGTTTTCGTCGCGTCAATGCCGAGCTTTGCGCCCCATTTCGCATACGGCGACGAATGGTCGAGAACGTCAAGCGGTCCGTGAACAATTTCAAGGTCGTGGTCGGCGTCTATGTTGTTGAAGACGCGCCAAGCCACTTCGCTCAAGTCTTGAACGTCGACATGCGAATCGACGACGACAATCATCTTGACGTTCATCATTTGCCCCAAGCCCCATAGCGCGTGCATGACTTTACGGGCGTGCATGGGGAATTGCTTTTTAATCGAGACGATAACGCAGTCATGAAAGACTCCTTCGATCGGCATGTTGATATCGACGATTTCAGGCAGGAGCTGTTGCAAAAGCGGCAGGAAAATTCTTT
>Ga0310697_10002121_pt1 | contig 21652 bp, 18 predicted proteins | sample 172DNAGHGlowgp2_FD_203883 | JGI IMG/M metagenome (GOLD analysis project Ga0310697, IMG submission 203883) | Sheep rumen microbial communities from Palmerston North, Manawatu-Wanganui, New Zealand - 1728 DNA GHGlow gp2 (v2) (version 2) | ecosystem: Host-associated > Mammals > Digestive system >... | reverse complement strand
CGGATGGCAGTTCAAGCTGCCCTATCTTCTTTACCAAGAGGATGCTGCCGCGCCTGTCGGCGACACGGTCAACTTTGGCGACAACATTGCGGAAATCGGCAACGGCTGGACCTCAGCTTACCGTTTTTGGTGGACTTTTTCTAGTTATGAGCCTATTTATCCCGACTATACCAACGAGCACCACTACATTTGTGTAAGACGTGAAGTTGAGGAAGGATATTGCTATGGATGGATAGACTCAAGCATTTTATTAGTGGTTGGAGATGATGTTTTTGCCGATTACGAGTTTGATGTGACTGTCTTCCGCATGGCCTATTGCACCATTCCCAACTATCCGCTTCGTGTGGGCCAAATCGACTTCACAGACGGCATTGACGAAACCATAGCTTTCGCCACGGTTTATCCCAACCCCACCACCGGCCTCGTCACCATCACTGGCAAGGACCTAAAACAGGCCGAAGTGCTCAACACGCTCGGGCAGCGCGTGGCCACCATAACGGGCGAGGGCGAGACGCTGCGCATCGACATCAGCCACCTGCCCGCAGGCGTCTACTTCGTCAATGTCACCGACGGCGAGGGACGGAAGTGCGTGCGCAAGGTGGTGAAGGAATGAATAAGGCATGGGAATGTGGATTCCTTGATGCTAAAGCATATATTTCAAAGGTGGGATGCAAATTCCACCTTTTTTCTTATCTTTGCGCCCTGTTTTTATAGGAACATCGCCATGCGCAAACTATATCTCATCCTTGCTCTTTTGGTTTTGGTCATGCCCTCAAAGGCAGCCTATCTTCTCGTCCCCATGGACGACACCCAGACCAACCACCTGAAAGCCTACGGCGTGGCGTATTGGGTGCTGCAACGCGAGGTGGAGATCAGCTGGTTGCTGAACTATAGGGGAGGGAGTTACCTGATCCCTTACCACGAGATGTTTGAGCGCGAGTGCAAGATGCGCAATGTGTCGTACAACGTCATCGCCGACGCCCAAGCCGATGCCATCCTCGCCGAAATCGCCGATCCGGGCGTCAACATGGACGAGATGAAACTGCAAAAGGTGCCCCGAATCGCGGTTTATGCACCCAAGAACAACCTGCCTTGGGACGACGCCGTCACCCTCGTGCTGACCTACGCCGAAATCCCTTACGACGTGGTCTACGACGACGAGGTGCTGCAAGGCGTGCTGCCCACCTACGACTGGCTCCACCTGCATCACGAGGACTTCACGGGACAATACGGCAAGTTCTGGGCACGCTACCGCAACTATCCGTGGTACCAAGAAGACGTGCGGCAACAGGAAGCCACGGCACAACGCTGGGGTTTCACCAAGGTGTCGCAGCTGAAACTGGCCGTGGCCAAGAAAATCCGTGAATTCGTGGCCGGCGGCGGCTATATGTTCGCCATGTGCTCAGCCCCCGACAGCTTCGATATTGCCTTGGCCGCCGAAGGCTTGGACATCTGTGAATATATGTTCGACGGCGACCCCATACGCAACGGCGACCCACAACGCCTCAACTACGACAACTGCTTCGCCGTCACCGACTTCACGGTGTCAGTCAACCCGCAAGAGTATGAGGTCTCAAACATCGACGTCACCCAAGGCCGCTCGCGTCTGGTGAAGGAACAAAACGACTATTTCCTGCTGTTCGACTTCTCGGCCAAGTGGGACCCCGTTCCCACCATGCTCACCCAATGCCATGAACGCCTTATCAAAGGCTTTATGGGGCAAACCACGGCCTTCAACAAGGCCTACGTGAAGCCTTCCGTCGTGGTGTTGGGCGACAACGGCGCCTTGAACGAAGACCGCTACATCCACGGCAACTTCGGCAACGGCTTCTGGACCTTCCTCGGTGGCCACGACCCCGAGGATTACCAACACCTCGTAGGCGACCCGCCCACCGAGCTCGACATGCACACCAATTCACCTGGCTACAGGCTGATTTTGAACAATATTTTGTTCCCCGCAGCAAAAAAGAAGGAACAAAAAACCTAAAAAACCGAAAAAAATACTATTTTTGCATCTTTAAACTGATTCGAATCTATAATTGCAATTATTCAAACTATGAGAAAAGCTTTATTCCTGATGGTGACTTTGGCCCTCTTTGTGGGTCAGGTCATCGCTTCGCCCGTCGATGTGGAGCGCGCACAACGGCTGGGTTCGAAGTACCTGCAAAGCAACTATTCCAAACAGGTCGGCGACTTGAGTCTGGCATACACACAGATGACGGAAAGCGGTCAGCCGGCTGTTTATGTCTTCAATGCCGACAATGCATTCGTTCTCGTTTCGGCTAACGATGCAGCACTCCCCATCCTTGGTTCTTCTGACGACACCAGCTTCGATGCCGAGAATTTGCCTGATGGCTTGGCCTACATGCTACGCCACTATGCACGTCAGATTCAATATGCCATCGACAACAACCTTGAGGCCGATGCCGAAACCGCCGAGCAATGGGAAAAGGTGAGCCGCGATGGCATGTTGAAAGCCGATCGTTCCCTGACCGCCGTCCCGCCTTTGTTTGATCTCAGATGGAACCAGGATTGCTACTACAACATGTATTGCCCCACTTCGAGCAACTGGATGGCTCCCTGTGGTCACATGTACGCTGGCTGCGTGGCATGTGCCATGTCGATGGTGATGAAGTACTGGAACTGGCCTGACCACGGTGCTGGCTCATATTCGTACACGCCTTCGGGCTGTCCTCAGCAGAGTGCCAATTTCGAAAGCACCTATTATGACTGGAACAACATGCCTATAAGTCTGAGTGCCAGCTCGTCAACGGCTCAGAAAGAAGCGATTGCCCGTCTGATGTGGCATTGTGGCATTTCCGTGGATATGGCTTACGCCTACAATGGTAGTGGCGCATCATCCTATTCTGTTCCGGGTGCTTTGAGACAGTATTTCCGTTATTGTGACGCTGTCAATATCAAATACCGCAATGATTATACGAAGACCCAATGGGAGGACCTGCTCATCAACAGCTTTGACAGGGGTATTCCTTGCTTTTATTCTGGAACAGAAGGCCAGGAAGGTCATGCTTTCGTATGCTTGGGCTACAACAACAACCGCCAGTTCTACTTCAACTGGGGTTGGTCAAACCAATACAATAACTACTATGCCATCGACGCATTAAATACCTACAATGGCACTTTCAACGACAACCAAAGTGCCATCTTCGATTTTATTCCCGATTACATCTACTCGGCTTTGATCCCTGCTGCCAGCAATTTGGCTATTGAGGTTAATGATGCACATACGAAAACAGGTGCGGTTTCGTGGACCAATCCTACCGTAAATATGGGGGGAGAAACCCTCAACAATATAGAAAAGGTAGTGTTGCTTCGTAATGGCGTCGAGATTTTCTCACAAGACAATGTCGCCCCAGGCGAAACCATGACTTTCCAAGATGAGGTTGCTCAATACGACTGCTACACCTATACGGTTTACTATCTCTCCAATAATGCGAAAGGCTATTTTGCATCGATTTCGTATCAATATGGTCCAACCTGCACATGGAAGGTTATCGGCCAAACTTCCAACTTCCAAGGTTGGAATGGCGGAAAGCTCCAGCTGCTTAACTCGTTCGGTTCGGTAGTGGAAGAGATTACCATGACCAATTCCACGCCCATCAGCCAACAGATCCGCGTTCCTGAAGGCAGCGTGAGTTTCAAGTGGGTACCTTCCTTGAATGCCGTTTCAAATTTGACCATCAACATCAAAAACTCGTCTAACGCATCTGTTTATACATACACTGGCTCCTCGAATAACTTGAATGGTGTCCTCTTTACTGAAGACAACGATTGCAGTGGCTGCCAGCCTCCAACCCTCTTGATGGGTGAATACCAATGGACCAATGAGGGATTTGGCACCTTGCTTTCGTGGAGCTATGATGTCGACCCCCAGTCGTTTAAGGTTTACCGCAGCAACGATGGCGTGGATTATGCCTTGATTGCCACTGTCAACAAAGAAGACCGCGAGTATTTCGACGTGACGGGTGCGGGCTCATATTATTACAAAGTGACGGCTTTCCGTTCCTACTGCGAATCGACGCCGGCATGGGTGAACGATGAGCAGGACTTTGTCTATGTTGATGTCACCTCCGTCAATGAAGACGAAGGCGACTGCTTCAAGGTCTATCCCAATCCTGCCAACACGATGCTTTGTGTCGAAGCTGAAGGCCTTGAACAAATCACGATTTGCAATATGATGGGTCAAGTAGTGTATCAGCAGCGTTGCAGCGAAGATGGCGTGGTCATCGGCACTTCCAACTTGGCTGTTGGCATCTATAACCTCTGCATCAAGACCGCTCAAACCACCACGACGAAGCGTATTTCGGTGATGCATTAATGATATTTCGACAATTTGTTTATATTTGCAGCCTGAAAACTTTAGAAAACAATAACAAATACAAATTACAATGAAAAAACACTTAATGAGTTTGTTGGCCCTGGCTCTCGGTATCGGAATGGCGCAAGCTGGTCCGGTCAACGTTAGCCATGCCAAGTATGTCGGACAACAATTTGTCCAAGCTAATTTTGAAGAGACAAGACAAAGTGCAGAGTTGACCTTGGTCTACACGGCTCCAAGCAACAGAGGCGAAGCCAGTTACTATATTTTCAATGTGGGTAACGACGGCTTTGTCATCATTTCGGGTGACGACAATTTCCGTCCGATCATTGCCTATTCACAGAGTGGCACTTACGATCTCAGCAATCCTATTAGTAATGCCTATCTGAACTCTATCGCTAACGCCAGAAACAGCGTCAATTCAAATGTCATTAATCCTTTGGTGGCGGCTGAATGGGAAAGCGTGACGAATAGCGGACGCTTGATTTCGCGTAATGGCGGAAGAGGTGTTGATTACCTTGTGAAAACCAAATGGAATCAAAACCCTGCTCCGTACAACAGCATGTGCCCTGTTGATAATGAAAGCCCCAATGCCGGTTATCATGCCTATGTGGGCTGCGTGGCAACTGCCATGTCGCAGATCATGAAGTACTGGAACTATCCTGCCATGGGACAAGGAAGTCATGCCTACATTCACCCTAAGTATGGAACTATTTCCGCCAATTTTGGCAATACCACCTACGATTGGGATAACATGTTGAATTCATATAGCAATGGCAATTACAACACAGCTCAAGGTAATGCTGTCGCTACAATTTGCTTCCATTGCGGTGTAGCAGTCGATATGAACTATGGCGGTGATGTTGAGGAAGGTAGTGCAAGTAATTCCAGCAGAGTCCCTTCGGCCATCTCCAACTATTTCCATTATTCAAACTCTGCCTATCTTGTTAACAAGCCTAACAGCATGTCGACATGGATGACCCAACTCAAGGAGCAGTTTGACCTTGGCTGGCCTGTGATGTATTCGGGTACCGAAGCCGGCGCTCCTTATGGTCATGCTTTCATCTGTGATGGCTATGACGACAACGACTTGTTCCACTTCAACTGGGGTTGGGGCGGTTCCAACGACAGCTATTTTTTGATTGAAGAAATCGACTATACCGAAAATGTAACTGGCGTGTTTAATTTCGTCCCGACCGATGTATACGACAACACCGCTCAGGCTCCCATCAACTTCACCGTCACGCCTGCTGCCAACAATGAACTGTCTGCCACGTTGAGTTGGAAGAACCCCTCGAAGAACTTGAGCAACGCCAACCTTCAATCCATCGACCAAATCATTGTCACCCGTAACGGTGAGGTGATTTACACCGCCGACAATGTCACACCTGGTGAAAACATGACGGCTGTGGACAACAGCGTTCCTCGTTTCGATGCATACAATTACGGCGTCTATGCCGTGGTGAACGGCGCTCATGGTAAGATCGCCTATAAAAAACAAGTTAGTTTCGGCCCCACCTGCGGTTGGACAATCAATGTCACCCAAAGTGCCATGAATGGATGGCGTGGTGGTGAAATCCATATCTACAATTCTGTCGGCACGGAATTCACCTCTGTGACTTCCACCGGCTCCAATGTCCAGTCGCTGCCTATCGACATTCCTCTGGGTAATGTCGCTTTCGGTTGGTCGGCTCCTACCACAGGCACTGCCTTCAACATGGGCTTCACCATCAAGAACTCACAAAACCAGGTAGTTTATACCTATAGCGGCAACTCAGCCGATTTGGCAGTCGGTGTCTTCTATCAAGACAACAACAATTGTGGCAATGCCGCTCCTGAAGGCGTTCCTACTAATTGTGTTGCCCTTCTCGATGAAAATGACCCGAACACCATCCATGTGTCGTGGGATCCTATCCCTGGTGCTACCGGAGGTTATGGCTATATCGTTTATCGTAACAATAGACAACATCGTCTGGTTCCCAATGGCACTTCCTTCGTTGACGAAAACGTGCCGATGGGCGGTCACTGCTATTATGTAGCTTATCTCGGAGAGGGCGGTGAAAATGGATTGTACTCCAATGAATCATGTGCCACTGCTGGCGCATGCTATGCTCCGACTGGCTTTACCTTCGAATATACGGGTAGTTCATATAAGATCAAGTTGAGATGGAACAAGCCCGTTCCTTCGGATGGTCTTTCAGGTTACTACTTGTTCAGAAAGTTCGGCGAAGACGGCGAGTACACCAGAATTAAGCTTTTGGGTGCCAGCGCCACGTATTATACCGACAACACCGCAACGCAAGAGGGAGACTATTACTATAAGCTTTATGCCTATTATGGCGGTGCTATGGATTGCACATCGGCTCCTGCCAGCTGGATTTGGGATCCGAATCAGTTCTACTTGCACGCTCCCTATTCCGTTGACGGCGTCAATGAACTGGATGCCGATGAGGTGTCCGTCTTCCCGAATCCTACCACCAACCGCTTCACTGTGGAAGGCGAAGGCTTGAGCCACGTGAGCGTGTTCAACACCTTGGGTCAGATGGTTTATGATATGGATTGCCATGCCGAATCCGTCGACATCAACCTCAACAATGTTGAAACTGGTGTTTACATGGTGCGCATCACCACTGCCAAGGGCATGGTCACGAAGCGTATCACGATCATCAAGTAAAGACCACTTGATTGCAATAAAAAACGGTTGCCTCCTTGCGGGGGCAACCGTTTTTCTTTTGTTTGTTCTTGGAATGATTACTATTCAGCGCGTTCCCAAACCTCAAAGCGATAGGAATAGTCTACCTGTGGGTCGTCGTCGATGACTTCCAGGTCGACGAGGTTCCATTCGTCGAAGTTGATGTAGGGGAAGAAGGTATCAGCTTCAAATTCCTTGTCCAAGCGGGTCAGATAGAGCCGATCGGCCTTGGGAAGGAACTGCTCGTAGATGCTTCCGCCTCCCATGATGAAGACCTCGTCCTCGTTGGCGGCCAACTCTAAGGCTTGCGGGATGGACGTGGCAAGTTCATAACCCTCGGGAGCCTTGTCCAAACGGTCGGAGATGACGATGTTGCGGCGGTTGGGCAGGGCCTTCTGTCCCGGCAACGAAAGCCATGTGTTATGGCCCATGATGACACAATGTCCCGAGGTCACCTTCTTGAAGTGCTTCAGGTCGTTGCTATTGTGCCAAATCAGTTGGTTGTTGATGCCGATGGCGCGGTTGGCAGCCATGGCGACGATGATGGATATTGTCATACGGATACTTCTCCTTTTATGGTTGGATATGGATTATAATTCTCTAACGTGAAGTCATCAAATTTGAAGCCAAAGATGTCTTTGACCTCAGGATTAATTCTCATTGTGGGGAGAGGACGTGGTGTTCGCGTCAGTTGGAGCTTCACCTGCTCAACAAGGTTGTTGTAGATGTGCACATCGCCGAAGGTGTGAACGAAATCGCCAGGTTGCAGACCGCACACCTGCGCCATCATCATGGTGAGGAGGGCATAGGAGGCGATGTTGAACGGCACGCCAAGGAACACATCGGCGCTGCGTTGGTAGAGTTGGCACGACAGCTTGCCATCGGCTACATAAAACTGGAAGAAGGCGTGGCAGGGTGGAAGTGCTGCCTTGCCTGCGGCCACGTTGGCGGCGAAGTTCTTCTCATGCTCGTCGGGCAGGACGCTGGGGTTCCACGCTGTGACGATATGTCGGCGGCTATTAGGATTCTCCTTGATGCTTTTCACCACCTCGGCAATCTGGTCGATGCCTTCGTTGTTCCAATTGCGCCATTGGGCGCCATAGACGGGTCCAAGGTCACCGTTCGGGTCGGCCCATTCATCCCAAATCGAGACCTTGTTGTCGTGTAGATACTTGATGTTAGTGTCGCCACTGAGCAGCCACAACAGCTCGTGGATGATGGATTTCAAGTGTACCTTCTTTGTCGTGACCAAAGGGAAACCCTCCGAGAGGTCGAAACGCATCTGATAGCCGAACACGCTGATGGTGCCTGTACCCGTACGGTCGCCTTTCTGATGGCCGTGGTCAAGGATATATTGCAGTAGGTCTAGATATTGCTTCATTTAGAATGCTGAATGTTGAATGCTGAATGCTGAATGAAGAATTAGTTTTGTTCGGGTTGGTGTTTGTATTTGAATAGGATGGCGAACAGGATGCCTACCACCAAGGCGAAGGCGGCGAAGATGTACCACGCCGAAGGCCAATTCCCAATGGTGAACCACACTTCCTGGCCATTGATCATCTTGCTGGCCGGATGGGTGAAGTGGTTGACTACGGCTTGGGCACAGAACGAACCGATGGTGGCGCCGAGGCCATTGGTCATCATCATGAACACGCCTTGCGCGCTGCTACGAATCTTCTCGTCAGTGTTTCGGTCAACGAATAGCGAACCGCTGATGTTGAAGAAATCGAAGGCCACGCCGTAGACAATCATGGAGAGAATAAAGAGCACAAGGCCGAATCCCGTGGGACTGCCGGCACCCAAGAAGAAGAAACGCAAGGCCCATGCAGCAAAGGCGATGAGCATCACCTTCTTGATGCCGAATTTCTTCAGGAAGAATGGAATCAAGAGGATGCAAAGGGTTTCGGATATTTGGGAGATGGATGACAAAAACACGCTGTTCTTCACGGCGAAGGCATTGGCATATTCTTCATAATAGCCGAACGACTCCAAAAAAGGTGTGGCAAAACCATTGGTCACTTGCAGGCACATGCCAAGAAGGAAAGAGAAGATAAAGAATATGGCCATGCGCGATTCCTTGAACAGCGTGAACGCACGCAAGCCAAAGGTGTCGACAAACGACTTGCTTTCCACGTTCTTGTTGACAGGGCAGTTAGGCAAGGTGAAGGCATAGACGGCCAAGATAAGGCCCCATGCAGCCGAGACGAACAATTGCTCATAACCGTTTTTGAATCCTGTAAAATTCACAATCCACATGGAGAGGATAAAACCAATGGTGCCGAACACACGGATAGGAGGGAAGGCCTTCACTGTGTCGAGGCCGGCTTGCGTCAAGGCATTGTACGAAACGGAATTGCCCAATGCGATGGTGGGCATGAAGAAAGCCACACTGAGGGCATAGAACGGGAAAAGCTGTCCGAAGGTAACATCAGAACCGTATTTCATGCCCATATAACCCGCCAATGCCATAAAGATGGCGGCAAGGAAATGGCAGATGCCTAACAGTTTCTGTGCCGGAATCCAACGGTCGGCTACGATGCCCATCAAGGCAGGCATAAAGAGGGAGACGATGCCTTGGATGGCAAAGAATTTGCCGATGTTGTTTCCCATACCGATACTGCCGAGATAGATGCCCAACGAACAAAGATAAGCTCCCCACACTGCAAAGATGAGGAAGTTCATCACGATAAGTCTGAATTTGATAGATTTCATTGTATTGGATTTAATAATTTATTTCCTTTTGTTAATTTCATCCCTAATCTGCGCCGCCTTTTCGTAGTCTTCATTGTCGATGGCTTCTTCAAGCAAGTCCTCCAAGGCTTCCATGTTGAGTAAGTCAAGGCTGGTCGCGCCGATACCTTTATTAATAGTCTCTGTATCGGAAACGGAAGCAGTTGAGGTTTCCATGCCGTCCATAATGATACCGGCTTCATCCATGACAGTCTCGTAGGCATAGATCTCACAGCCCACGCGAACAGCGATGGCGATGGCATCGGAGGGACGCGCGTCGACCATGGTGAGGTCGTCGCCTTGTTTGCAAACCAGCATGGCATAGTACACGCCATCGCGGAAACGGTTGATGACCACCTCCATGATTTCGATGCCGAATTCCTTGGCGAATCTCAAGAATAAGTCATGGGTGAGGGGGCGGCCGTTTCTATGTTTTTCAATGCCCATGGCAATCGACTCCGCCTCGGCGTTCCCAATGACGACGGGCAGGCGGCGCTGCGACAGCTTGTCGCCCAATATCAGGACGTATGCTCCTGTCGAGGATTCACTGTAAGTCAAACCGACAATTTCCAAATTGACCTTGTTCATTACTGCTCATTTTAGGAAGGACTGAGGTCATGACTTTTTAATAAGTTGATTTTGAAGCCACTATTTCAATACAAAACCATTTTCCTTCAATCGTCAAAAGTAGTGACTTTTTTGGAAATGCACAAAAAAAAATGCTTTTCTGAAAAAAACTACGCGAAAACTTTCATTTCAATTCATTTTGTCTTTATTTTTGTCGCCACAAAATGTATTGATTTTGTATGAGACAATGTTTAACTAAATAACAATCTTATGATTAGCAACAGTATTGTTTACATCGTGTTGGCTGCCTCCATTCTGGCGCTGGCATTTGCTTTCATCTTCTACAAGCAGATGATGAAAGAAGACGAAGGTACGGACTTGATGAAGAAAATCGCTGCCTATGTTCGTAAGGGAGCCATGGCTTACCTGAAGCAGCAGTACAAGGTGGTGATCATCGTGTTCGCCGTCTTGGCCGCCATTTTCGGCATCATGGCCTACTTCAAGTTGCAGAACGGCATCGTGTGGTTTGCTTTCCTCACGGGCGGTTTCTTCTCCGGCTTGGCAGGCTTCTTCGGTATGAAGACGGCCACCTATGCTTCGGCACGTACCGCCAATGCCGCTCGTAAGTCGCTCAACAGCGGTCTTCAAGTGGCTTTCCGCTCGGGTGCTGTCATGGGTCTCGTTGTGGTGGGCCTCGCCCTTCTCGACGTTTCCGTGTGGTTCCTCGTGCTGAATGGCACTGGCCTGCTTGAGGCTGTCGGAGCAGAAAACGACCTTATCACCATCACCACCACCATGCTGACCTTCGGTATGGGTGCTTCCACGCAGGCTTTGTTCGCTCGTGTGGGTGGTGGTATCTACACCAAGGCCGCTGACGTCGGTGCCGACCTCGTCGGTAAGACCGAGTACAACATCCCTGAAGACGACCCGCGCAACCCCGCCACTATCGCCGACAACGTTGGTGACAACGTGGGCGACGTCGCTGGTATGGGTGCCGACCTTTACGAGTCGTACGCTGGCTCCATCCTCGCCACGATGGCTTTGGGTGCTTCGGCATTTGCCACTGCCGCCGTCGAAGGCTTGCAGTTCAAGGCCGTTCTTGCTCCTATGCTGATTGCCGCCGTGGGCGTGCTGCTTTCCATCATTGGTATTTTCCTTGTGAAGACCAAGGAAGACGCTGGAATGAAGGAACTCCTTGGCGCATTGAGCCGTGGCACCAACGCTGCTGCCGTTCTCATCGCCGCCGCAACCTTTGGCATCATGTATTTCCTCTTTGGTAAAGAAACTGGCGAATTGGCCAACATGTGGTGGCAGACCTCGCTTTCCGTTGTCGTCGGCTTGCTGGCTGGTGTCATCATCGGTAAGGCTACTGAATACTACACTTCGCAAAGCTACAAACCCACCCAAAAGGTGGCCGAGAGTTCCAAGACCGGCCCTGCCACAGTGATTATCTCCGGCTTGGGCTTAGGTATGCTTTCAACCGCTATTCCTGTCGTTACTGTTGGTGTGGCCATCATTTTGGCTTATCTCTGCGCCAACGGATTCAACATTGAGTTTACGGCTACTAACCTGTCGAGAGGCCTTTACGGTATTGGTATCGCTGCCGTGGGTATGCTTTCTACGCTGGGTATCACCTTGGCTACCGATGCCTACGGCCCTATCGCCGACAATGCCGGTGGTAACGCCGAAATGAGCGGCCTGGAACCCGAAGTGCGTAAACGCACCGATGCCCTCGATGCTCTTGGCAACACCACTGCTGCCACGGGTAAGGGTTTCGCCATCGGCTCCGCTGCTCTGACTGCCTTGGCTCTGTTGGCCTCCTATGTTGAGGAAATCAAGATCGCCTTGGTCCGTATTGGTCAAGACCTCCCGAATGGCGTTGAGGCTGCCAAAGCCACTTTGGTCGACTTTATGGAAGCCTATAACGTCAACTTGATGAACCCCGTCGTTCTCGTTGGCGTATTCATCGGTGCCATGATGGCCTTCGTGTTCTGTGGCATGACGATGAATGCTGTGGGACGTGCAGCCCAGAAGATGGTGGAGGAAGTCCGCCGTCAGTTCAGCACCATCGAGGGTATCCTTGAAGGCAAGGCCGAACCCGACTACGAACGCTGCGTGGCTATCTCCACGAAAGGCGCCCAGCACGAGATGCTGGTGCCTTCCATCCTCGCCATCCTCGTCCCGATCCTGACAGGTGTCATCCTTGGTGTGCCTGGCGTTCTCGGTCTGTTGATCGGCGGTTTGGCCACGGGCTTCGTCCTGGCTGTCTTCATGGCCAACTCGGGCGGTGCCTGGGACAATGCCAAGAAGTATGTCGAAGAAGGCAACTTCGGTGGTAAAGGCTCTGACAACCACAAGGCAACCGTCGTTGGCGATACCGTTGGCGACCCGTTCAAGGATACGTCAGGTCCTTCGCTGAATATCCTCATCAAGCTGATGAGCATGGTGAGCATCGTGATGGCCGGTCTGACCATTACCTGCCACTTGCTGTAATTTCAAAAGACCTTTTCTCCCATGTCATTCCCTTTGGAATCTATGGGTGGAAAGGTCTTGATTTGAAACTTATATAATCCCTCAAGACTTTTCTTGGGGGATTGCTTTTTTTGGCACGTTTTTTGAAAAGTAGAAAAAATGTTTGAAAATTTGGAAGATTTGAACAACGAACAACAATAATTACTAATTTTGCAACAATTTTAAAATCATAAGCAATGAAAAAAGTGATTTATCTTCTTGGTATCATGCTCCTTTTCGCAGGGGTGGCCAAAGCTCAAGACACTAAAGTTCAAAACGGACCAGAGATCGAATTTGAGAAAATCGTGCACGATTACGGTGATGTGCCATACAACGGCAACGGCGAATGCGAGTTCCGCTTCACCAACACGGGCAATGAGCCTCTGCTGGTGCAAAAACCAAAGTCAAGTTGCGGTTGCACCATTCCTTCATGGCCCAAGGAACCCATCCTTCCCGGTGAGTCGGAAGTCATCAAGGTGACATATAGGACCAACCGTGTGGGAAATATCAACAAGACTGTTACCGTGACCTCAAATGCCGTCAACAACCCCACCGTGGTGTTGCGCATCAAAGGTCGTGTGCTGGAACAACCCAGTGAGGCCATGCCTGAGAAGAAAGACAATTTCGGTGCAGGCTCGCCAGTCAACAACAAGTAATCAGAATCCAATAGTATTATTATCATAGAAGCCGTCTAATGTTCACGTTAGATGGCTTTTTATTCAAAATTAAAACCTTATGCCAAAAATTTCCAATAAAGGTATGGAACTGCCGCAGTCGGCAATCCGTAAACTCGTTCCTTTCGCTGATGCTGCCAAAGAACGCGGCATCCATGTGTATCACCTCAATATTGGTCAGCCCGACATCGAGACTCCCAAGGGCGCTCTTGCAGCCTTGGCCGATACTGCCCGTGAACTCCCTGCGACCCATGGCGTGCTGGAATACAGCCATTCGGCCGGTATTCCTTCCTACCGCCGTGCGCTCTGCAACTACTATCACCGCCACGGCATCGACGTGACGCCTAACCAAATCATCGTCACCACTGGCGGCAGTGAAGCCTTGCAGATGGCTTTCACCGTGTGCCTTAACCCTGGTGACGAAATCATCATCCCGGAACCTTATTACACCAACTATAACACCTTCGCCAAGCTGTGCGACGCCAAGATTGTCACCATCCCCAGCGATATCAAGACGGGTTTTGCCTTGCCGCCTATCGAGGACTTCGAGAAGGCCATCACGCCCCGCACCCGAGCCATCATGATTTGTAACCCCAACAACCCCACGGGTTATCTTTACACCCATGAGGAACTGCTGAAGGTGGCCGGTCTGGTCAAGAAATACGACCTGTATCTCTTTGCCGACGAGGTGTACCGTGAGTTCTGCTATGATGGTCACAAGCACTTCAGCGTCATGCAGCTTGAAGGGCTGGAGCGCAACACCATCCTGTTCGACTCCGTCTCGAAGCGTTACAGCGCCTGTGGTGCCCGTGTGGGTTGCATGGTGACGCGCAACAGTGAGGTCTATGCCACCGCCATGCGTCTGGCCCAGGCCCGCCTGTCGCCGCCGAGCTTCGGCCAGATTTTCGCAGAAGCCGCCGTCAACACGCCACAGTCGTATTTCGACGGTGTGTATAATGAATACATCGCGCGTCGTAACGTCATCGTCGAAGGCGTCAACAAGATTCCGGGCTGCTTCTGCCCGATGCCCAAGGGTGCTTTCTATACCGTCATCGACTTGCCTGTCGACGATAGCGACAAGTTCTGCCAGTGGCTGCTTACGGACTTCAGCTACAATGGCGCTACCGTGATGCTGGCGCCTGCTACGGGCTTCTATGCCGACCCCGAGAAGGGTCGTCATCAAGCTCGTATCACTTATTGCATCTGCATCGACGACCTCAAGGCCGCCATGAAGTGCCTTGAAGAAGCCTTGAAGGTGTATCCAGGTAGAACAAGATAAAGTCTGGTTTCCCAATGAAAAGACGAACTACAACAAGGGTGCTCGCAGCGGTGCTATTCCTCTGCAGCACCCTTTTCTTTGCGCAGTGTAGGACCCAAAGCCATGTTCAAACACAAAACCAAGTTAAGGAAATGTCGGACAAGGTGTGGACCTATAGTCAAACACATCCCGATGGCTTCACTCTTGATATCCGCACGATGACCGAGCCTAAAGAGGGCATTTGCGTTGCCTATGCTGCCACGCAAAACAGCCATTCGCGCGACCAGCTGCCTTTCGTGGCCTCCCACGCCCTCAGCCATGATGGCATTGTGGGCGGCTGGCTGAACACGGCCGACAGCCTCTATTATTTCGACAGCGACCGTATCTTCCCTGAAGACTCGCTTTCCGCAGCCTTGCGGTTTGCTAGAGAGAATGGTCAGATTTCGGTGTTTGTCATTTCCAGTTATACGGAAATCGTTGTCGACTCAACGGCAAATGGTTTGAAATAAGACTTATTTGAGAATCCCATCCAATGCCACGCGCATGTGTGGCATTTTGCATTTTGTGTCGCGCTCAACAATGATGGTTTTAAGGCCAGCAAAAGGCAGGATCTCTTCCTCAATATCTTTCAGTGAGCGTTCTTTGCCGAAATAGGCAGAGGCGAAGGCCTGCCAAAACTTGATGGAAGTGGCCTTGTCCATGTGGAAGGTCTCTTTGATGAACGACTCGTCACTGAGGTTGCAGCTTAAGTAAACCATTCCCAAATCGAAAAGGGGATTGCCATAGCAGAAATCACCGAGGTCGATGAAATATCGTTGGTTGTCGGTGAACACGACATTGGAGTATTGGAGGTCGCCATGGATGGCAGTGTCGGTATCGGGAACGCTGTCGATGAAACGGTTTAGTTTTTCTTTCTCATCAGCAGTAAAAAACGGGTTCTCTGTCAATATTCCGCGGTATCGTTCCTTCACATCTTCAAACTGTGTGGTGTCAACGTGGGTAGCATGCAGTTGAAGGCACATCTGCGCAAATTCCTCGGCATATTGCTGCAGGTTTTCAGGATGGTCTCCAGTGGCACGTGAATAGGATACCTTGCCTGGGATGCGATGGAAGAGGATGCCGTAGCGGCCGTCTTCAGTCACCACATATTCGCTTGGCTCAGGGGTGGGGATACCCATGCTGAACACCTTACGGGCCAGCAGCATCTCATCAAAAGGCTGTTGTATCTTGCCCGGGAAATAGAGCTTGAGCTTCATCGTTGGGTCGGTCTTGTGGTCGTAGCTCTCGCCGTTGGCACCGCCACCCGAGAGGACATAGTCGTCAAGAGAAATTTTGATCGCTTCCATTTGGAACTTGTTTTCTGCGACAAAGGTAGAAAAAAGATCATGAAATGGTTTTGTTATTCAAGTTTTTGTAATTTTGCTGCAATAAAGTATCGTATGATGAGCGGCAAATCGTTTTCTAGCAGGCTGGGGTGGAGAATCATTGCCATTGTGTCGGTGATCTCCATCTTGGCGCAGGTGGCGGTGTATATTGCATACAAGAATATGCAAGGCTCTCCGATGTTGCGCGTGGTCATGCTGGTCATCGGCTTGGTCAGCTTGGCAGCCATCTTCTTTACCTGTCGGGCAGTCATCAATCGTATGACGCGACCTGTCTCGGAGCTCTCCGAGGCCGTACTTAAAATGGCCAAAGGCAACCTGAAGGCGACACTGCCCGAAATCAAGAGTGAGGATGAGATGCGGCGGCTGCACGACAGCTTCCAAATCATGCAGAATTCTCTCATCGAGTATATCGAAGAGCTGAAGACCACCACCGCTGTCAATGAGCGCATCCAGTCGGACATCGAATTGGCCCGTAAGATCCAGAGGGGCATGCTTCTTAATAAGTTTCCGTCCTTCCTGTATGCGAAGCTTAATCCGGCCAGGAAGGTGGGTGGCGACTTGTATGACTTCACCCTGAAGGGCGACCAACTCTATTTCGCCATCGGTGATGTGTCGGGCAAAGGTGTTGCGGCCGCAATTGTGATGGCAATCACGAGGGTGATGCTTCGTTTTGTGGTGGGAATGGGTCTCCCTTTGGATGAGACCTTGCGCCGTATCAACGATAACTTCAGCGAGGCCAATGAATCGGGGATGTTCGTGACGTTGTTCGTTGCCCGTCTCGACATGAAGACGGGGCACATGGACTATTGTAACGCAGGACACAACCCCATCCTTGTCGTTCCGCCCGATGCCGATCCCTTTTTCCTTTGTTGTAAGGCCAATATCGCAATTGGCATGATGAGGAATTTCGCGTATGAGGCTGAGCAAATCGACCTGAAACCGGGCACCCGCATCATCGCCTATACCGATGGAGTGACCGAGGCCGAGAAGGCAGACCTGAGCCAATACGGCGAGGAACGTTTGATGGAATGGGCAAAAGGCCTCGTAGAGACGTGCCATGGCGCGTCTTTACAGGAAAAAGACATTGTGGAAAGTTTATACGATTCAGTGCAAGCCTTCGTGGAAGACAATCCACAGAATGACGATTTAACCATAGTCAGTTTGAAGTTATGATCAAAAAAAGATTCAACCCGATAACGGACCGGAGCAGCGAGATTGTCGCCTTCCTAATGGCCTCGCCGGATATGCCCAAAGACGATGACCTTCGATTCAAGATTGAGCTGTCGGTTGAAGAAGCCGTCGAAAATGTGGTTCAATATGCCTACGAAGGCGGTATAGGCTGGCTTGAAGCTGGTACTAGTCTTGACGATAAGTCGTTGATTCTCACGATAGAATTGCGAGACGCAGGAGTCCCATTCAATCCGCTTGAGAAAGAAGACCCCGACATCACTTTGTCGGCCAATGAGCGTCCTGTCGGTGGACTCGGCATCTATCTCTGTAAGAGTATGATGGACAGCATCGACTACCGGTATGAGGATGGGAATAATGTTTTGGTAATGAAAAAGAGAGTTGTGAGTTAGGAGTGGTGAGTAGGGCTGTCGCATTGCGGCAGCCGATTAAAAAGCAATGAAAAACAATAATAATATGAAGGTAACGATAAACAAACAAGACGAAAAAACCCTTGTCGTGCTTGACGGTCGCATCGACAGCACCAACGCCGACCAGTTCCAACACGACGTCGCCCCGTTGATGGAAGGTGAAAATCCCGACATCGAATTCGATTGCACGGGCATGACATATACCTCGTCGCAAGGCCTACGCGTGTTTCTCCTCTTGCAGAAGAGCGTCATGGCTCGCAATGGCAAGATGGTGTTGCGCGACATGAATCCTCGCGTGAAGGAGGTCTTCGACATCACCGGTTTTTCCAATATTATCACCATCGTATAAACCCGTGAATCACCATGAAACTCGACATGCATTGTGAGATGATTATCGACGAGTATCGCGAGAAGTTGCCTGTCTACGAGAAGATAAAAAGCGTCGTCCTCGATCTGCTGGGTGCCTGCCTCAAAGAAAAGGGCATCCTTGTTTCAGGTCTGGAGGCACGTGTCAAGACGGAACAGAGCCTCGCTGGAAAGTTGGAGCTGAAAGGGTATAAGTACCACACCCTGGAGGATGTGACCGATGTCGTTGGAGCGCGCATTATCACTTTTTACAGCGATGAGGTCGACATCATCTCGGCCCTGGTTGAGAAACTGTTTGACGTCGATTGGGACAACTCCGTCGACAAACGCAAGATGCTGGAGATCGACCGTTTCGGCTATCTCTCGCTTCACTATGTCTGCCGTATCCCTGAGGCTCTATTCAAAGACCCTGAATTGCCCCAACTCAACCAAATATGCTTCGAGCTACAGATACGAAGCACCTTGCAGCACGTGTGGGCTAATATGTACCACGACATCGGTTATAAGAGCAATGTGGAAATCCCCATTGAATATCAACGCAATATGAGCCGTCTCGCTGGAATATTGGAGCTGGCTGACGAGCAGTTTAACCGTATCCGCAAGGAAATCAACAATTACCGTCGCAATGTGCAGTCGTTAGTGGCTTCGGGTAACTTCGACGAGGTGCCGCTCAATGGTGACACGTTCCGCAGCTTCCTCAAGCTGAGACCTTTCCGTCATCTCGCTGACAAGATTGCAGCCATCAACCAAGGGGAGGTCTACGAGGACAGCCTCATGCCGTATTACAATGTACTTCTTCACATGGACATGAAGACCGTCGGCGACATTGTCAGGATGATCAACGACAACACTGAGAGCGCCTATCAGTTGGCCCTGCTCCAGTTGGCTGGTACCGGTTTGGATATTGTGGCCTATTCGGTGGCGCTCCAAAACCTCTGCATCGTCACCATCCTCAAGAAAGGTTACGGCGAGGCTGGATTGGTGAGATTGTTTGATGCGCTCTATGGCGAAAACGAGTACCATAAGGAACGCGCCCACCGCATCTTTGGACAGGCACAAAAAATCAATTTGATTTGAACACATGAACAATCCATTAGAAACCAGTTTCTTCGACGAAGCAGTGAGATTCGCCGTCGAAGCCCATCAGGGTACCGAACGCCGTGGCAAATGCTACCCCTATATCATTCATCCCATGGAGGCCGCGGCTATCGTGGCCACCATGACCAACGACCAGGAGATGTTGGCCGCCGCCATCTTGCATGACACGGTTGAGGATACCGAAGTCACCATCGAACAGATTCGTGATCGGTTTGGCGAAAGGGTGGCGACGCTCGTGCAGAACGAAACCGCTCCCTTGGATGAGAATCTGAGTTGGCGCGAGAAAAAAGCAGCCCAGCTCAAGCAACTTGCCGATGCGCCACACGACAGCAAGATTGTGGCGTTGGGCGACAAGTTTTCCAACATGAGTGGCATAGCCTTGGATTATAGGCAGATAGGGGACGAGGTGTGGAAACGCTTTCATGCCCCCAACGGCAAACCCGACGTGGAGTGGTATTATCGCTCCTTGGCTGAAGCCCTGTCGGAGTTGTCGGACACGATTGCTTATAAGGAATATGTCAAGCTGTTGGAGGAAGTCTTCGGCTAATCAATACATCAAATACTTCGCCCTGATGGCCTTGAAAGCGTCAAGGTCGTCCTGCCAAGAAGCGCGGATTTCGTCTACACGCTTTCCGTACTCGATGTCACGCTGCAGTTGCTTGTCGCCGGCGAGCAGACGGAAATAATCCTTGAAGAAACCATTATCTTTGAGTTGTTGATAAGCGTCAATAACCCACTCCAAATGAAGCTGATTGTCGTTGTAGGCATAATCGTGGGCAAATTCCACTAGGTTTTCACCACGGCAACGCTGGCCTTCAAGCAAGGGCTTTGAGGCACCACTGGAGCTTTTAGGAGTGAAGGTGTAACTACCTCGCATACTCGGATGACCGTAAACTTGGAAAGGTGTCCCCGTACCGCGTCCCACGCTGACGATGCTGCCTTCAAAGAAGCAAAGGGTAGGATAGAGGTACACCGATTCCCAGTTGGGCAGGTTGGGCGAAGGTTTAATGGGCAGCTCGTAGATGGCATGGCGATTGTAGTTATTAATAGGTATCACCGTGAGGTTGCAGGTGATGTCACCCTTCAACCAGCCTTCACCGTTCACCATCTTGGCATATTCACCTATAGTCATACCATAGACGACGGGCACCTCATGCATGCCGACAAAGGATTTGTTTTCAGTTTTCAAAACGGGACCGTCCACATAAAAGCCATTGGGATTCGGGCGGTCGAGGACGATGACGGGAATGTCGTTTTCGGCGGCGGCTTCCATCACATAGCTCATGGTGGAGATGTAGGTGTAGAAGCGCACGCCAACATCTTGCAAGTCGAAAAGAATGACATCTATGCCTTGCAGCATTTCAGCGGTAGGCTTCTTGTTTTTGCCATAGAGCGATACGATGGGCAATCCTGTCTTTTCATCCTTGCCGCTGTTCACCTTTGCACCGGCATCGGCAGTGCCACGAAAGCCATGCTCGGGTGTATAAATCCTTCGTACATCAACACCCAAGGAAAGCAAGGTGTCCACCAAATGCGTCTCGCCGATGATGCTGGTCTGGTTGCCGACTACTCCTACGCGCTTCCCTTCGATAAGTGGCAAATAGTCATTGAGTTGCATGGCGGCACTGACATAATGAGCCTTGTCGACAAGCACCAGGGCAGGCTCGTCGTCGGTTTTGGAGATTTGGGCCTGGATGGTCGAAATCATCGTGAAACATAACACGGCTATGGCAAAGATTTGTCTTTTCATTTCGGTTTTATTTTTACTTTTGCAAAATTATTGAAAATACTGCAAATGTCGGGCCCAAAATTCATAGCAGACCGAATTTTTTCGCTTTCGAAGGAAAATCTTTCCTCGACGGTGATGCGATTGGCCGTCACGAGTGTTGCCTTGGCCATCATCGTGATGCTTATTGCTTGGGCCGTTGTGGTGGGCTTCAAGAACCAAATCCGCGATAAGGTTATTGGCTTTGTGGCGCCGATACATGTACAGTCATTGGACAAAAACGAGTCGGTGGAAGAAACCCCTTTTGTCTTGGATTCGCTATTAATCAGCCGATTGAATTCCATTGAGGGCATTGCACATTATCAGCAGGTGGCCAACAAGGCGGGCATGATCAAAACTGACGACGAGATTCAAGGGGTGATTTTGAAAGGAGTGGACGACAGCTATGACTGGACATATTTTAACCATTGTCTAATAGAGGGAGAGACCCCCAGATATCATGCTGACGAACGCTCCACCGAGGTTTTGGTTTCAAAGGCTATTTCCAACAAGATGATGCTCAACGTGGGTGACGATGTCCGTGTTTGGTTCATCGACAAGGACCAGCAGGCGAGAGGCCGTAAATTCACGGTTAAGGGCATCTTCGAGACTGGACTCTATGAGTTTGACGAGCGCTATGTCTTTGCCGACCTCAACCAAATACGCAAG
>Ga0310697_10002120_pt1 | contig 21661 bp, 21 predicted proteins | sample 172DNAGHGlowgp2_FD_203883 | JGI IMG/M metagenome (GOLD analysis project Ga0310697, IMG submission 203883) | Sheep rumen microbial communities from Palmerston North, Manawatu-Wanganui, New Zealand - 1728 DNA GHGlow gp2 (v2) (version 2) | ecosystem: Host-associated > Mammals > Digestive system >... | reverse complement strand
CCCGATGTTTCCCATCCCCACCAAACCAACCGTCTTGCCATACAATTCATGAGTAGTTACACCTTGTTGTTGCTTCTTCCATACGCCACTATGGGTTTGGGCATTGATTTGGGGCAGTCGTTTCAGCAGAGCCAATATCAGGGTAAGCGTATGCTCAGCCACACTCCTAGCGTTCACCCCCGCATTTACATAAACAGGAATTCCACGTTTGCAAATTTCTTCCGCATCGAGCATCTCTGTACCCACCCCTGTACGCTGAATCATCTTCAAGTGTGGGGCATTGTCCAATACCGCCTTGTCGATAGACAGACGGCCACTGACGAGGAAATAATCGGCATCGGCAGCTTCCTTTATGAGCTCCTCATGGGTTGCAACGTCGAGGGTTTTTACGGAAAAACCTTGTGGGCAGGCCTTTTGAAGAATCTCAAAGGGCAGGCCAACATAACGGGCAGTATGAAGAATTAAAGGTTGATTCATTAGAAATGCATAAGTCAAAAAAATGAAACCTTGTTAAATATTATATCGCGGTATGTTTATGAATTTATATCGTCCGTCTTTTTTTCTTCTTATACCCCAAAAAAACACTCTATGGGATATCTTAAATCCGATAAGTTCGTGCAATTTCAAAGAAGGAAGATTACTTGGCTTGATAACTGTACCGATCTTTTTATGATTAACATCATCGAAATTTAAGTTTTTCACCATGTGATACAAAAGATTAAGTCCAAGACCTTGTCTTCGAAACCTTTTATCTGTCTTGATCTCGACATGTTCAAAGTCACAATGTTTCACATTGAAAAACAAAGACTTTTTACCTCGGTATGTCCCAAATTGAAACGCAATTATATCGTTGTTTTCATTGACAACCGCCCAAACATCACCATCTACATGCAACATTTTGTCCACATCGCCAATGGTACACTTATAAAGATTCTTGTTCTCGTATGTTAGTTTCTCAAATCTACATCCGTTGGGCAACGGACGCAATATTTTTTCCGCTTTTTCCAACATTTCAGTTGAATCGGCATACAATACATAATAGAAGTGTATGGATTTCACTATATTACGTATTGGTTTCTTTATCCAGTTAAGAATTTTCATGCGATTGCTTATCCATTTAATAATTTAATAATACTTCGAGTACAATTATGACAGATGCATCAATTGACAAAGCTTTTTGTTTTTTTTCAGGGACTCGAATCTTTCAAAGTTTTCTAACTGACCATGAGAATTGATTTCCAAAATTGAAAAAGAATCATCTGTTGGGATAATATCCCAAACAAGATATGGTGCAACAGAAAGGCGGCTTGCCATATCAATCAACACTTCTTTGAGTTCGCTTAAGCCTTCTATCTTAAATCCTTCAACAGTTTTATTTGTTTCCGGGTGAGTTTCCATTTTTTCACAATGCCAACCGGAATACTCATATACGGTATCTCTCAAACAGCCTTCTTCATCAATATTAGCATACAAAATATCATATCCGGCTTGTGTCTGACCAGCAGCTTTTGTACCCAAACGAATAATCATTCTGTCAACCGACGTGCCGTCTTCTGGAGTATAGGTTGTCAACACCCTCATCACAGCAAACGAATCTTCTCCAATTACATCTTGTAAAGCTTTACTTGGATAAACAAAATCGGTTAAAAGATAATCATCCATACCATCTATCAACACTTCCAAATCTTTTTCATAGCATGGCTTGTCATCAATAAGAATTACACCATTATTATAAGCAAGCTTATGGAAACCATCTCCATGACCTCCATGACACCTCTTTGCCGCCAAAGGTTTCTGCTTGAGGAGTTCCAACACACTTTTCCATGTCAAGTTTGTTTTTTCTGTGGAATCCAACGGGCAAAGTCTGCCTTTGTCAACATAGAAATAATGATTAGGGACATAGTCTTCCCATTTATTCAGGGCATAGTACGTCAACAGTTTATCATCGAATAACGGAATCAGTCTGTTATTTACGTATGCTTTTCCGTTATAAAACTCAAAATATGAAATGTAATCCTTGTAATTGTCCATTGTGACACCAACCCGCGCTTTCCAATGGGGATGAAAACCCAGATTGCAGTATTGCCATTTTTCTTCGAGAGTCATTTCTGTCCGCTCCCTTAAGGCATCCGTAAACTCCCCTGCCACCCTGCCAATTCTAAACCCCATCACTCCGTGTCTTAACGCATTAATGGCATTCTTGACAAACCAATACTTTTCTTTTAAAGAGCCTTTGTATTTCAAAGAAAAATACAATAAGCATAAGTATTTGTTTGAAATAAATTTATTAATTAAATTTCGGGGATCCTTGCTTTTGCTGCTAATCTTCATGGTTCATATAACCTTACTTTATTTTTCATTTTATGGGTACTTCTAATTATTCATGCGGATACTCTATTTACAAATCCACACTCGCTCTTCTCGGTTCAAAGCAGCAACATGGCCGCAGGGCTACAATGCGTACACCACTAGCGCGTTGCGGGCCTATCTTTGCAAAAGTGGCCAACGCACTGTGCTTGCCACCAAGGCCAAGAGGACCGATATGGGCTTCATTTACCTTATTGGTGATGCGCTTCTCGAAATCGCTCTGCTCGTTGAAATTACCATAAACCATGGCTTCCATCATCATGCTTGTGGCCTCGAATTGCGAACGACCGATACCTACGGCCAACACACAAGGAGAACAACCCAACTGACTGACGGCGGGAATGGCTCGATTAACGATTTCATCTATCACCACATCCACGCTGTGCTTATGGAATACGCGCTGCGTGATGCCCCGTATGGCTGGGCCACCGCCAAGCATCAGCACGGTGAGGCGAAGCACATCTTCTTTCACCGGTTTGATGAGGATGGGTGAGGGGACCAATGCCCCGCTGTCTTCGTCCAAGCCACCGCTCTGGTCGATGCGGGCATAGTCGTCGCCTTTGATGGCCATAGGCCGTCCCGGCAGTTGACGTAATCCAAGTGCGACACCTTCCTTTATCTGTTCCAGCAGTTCGCCCGTAACATTACGGTTTGGCCCGACCTCAATGAACAGGTGGGGGATGCCAGTGTCGTCACATAGAGGACTTCTTCTTTGCTCGGCAACAAGCGCATTGTCAAGCACCTGCCGCATTACCCAGCAGGCGTTACATAAGTATTATGATGTTCTGCTTGTTACTCCCAATAATTCAAAGAATTGTTTTTTCAAACCTATATGGTCATTATATTGTGACCCGAACTGTCCCCAATTGCCTTCCACTACAACCCAACCCTTTTCGGTTAATGCAAAATCCCAACCCAGATACTTATGGTGTGGCACTTCCCTGTGTATTTGTTCGGCAAATTCAAGCAACTCTTTCCATTTGGGGACTTGCCAACCTTTATATTGGAGCCCCGAGTTGGGGTGCTTTTCATAATAAACTCCCTTCTTGTCTATTCCGTCAGTGCAGATAATACCTGTTTGAGGATCAATACATGCAAATATTCCGCCAGCTCCGGCATTGTCAGCAATGGCGCCTGCCCTTCCCGTTCTAAACAAAGGCCCGATAACGGTAAACTTGTCATCATGAAGAATGGCAGGTAACCGGACGGTGTTGACAGATGTCGGGTTCCATTGTGCCGTTTCAGGCACTTGCACGATTTTCTCTTCTATAATCCATTCGTCACCATCTTTTGCCAACGATTTCCAAACCTTACGAACCTCCTCTTTTGTTTGCACCTCACAACACCTTATGCCTCGTCCACGCGAAGAACTGTTTCTCTTCATAAACAGATGCCTGTTCTCTAAAGCGAATCTCTCAAAATCGTCATATTTACCCCCTCCGGAAGGCAAAAGGAACACATTACGCTTGAAGTATTGTCCCAATAATTGATAGAAATTGTACTTGTTACGTATCTCCCGCGTAAAGACATCCAACCCCACAATTTTATGCATCACGGTGTCCTTAACCCAATCGGGCAGAAACTCATCTCTTTGGGAAGGTGTCAGATTACGGAATCCGAACAAGAAATACTCCTCCGCCTTTGTGTTATATAACCTACGGCACTGCTTTATATCGCTCACAATCTCTTTCTTCAATCTTTCATCCGCTTGTTCTTCCTTGGTAAGGAACGTGTTAAGCGATTTCTTTATGCTCTGTCGATATATCATATTGTTGATAGGTTTCTGCACAAACCTTGGCATCTTTGTGTATATGCCTTTGAGTCTTAATAATGTACCGACATTCATGTTTCTATAGTTTTTCTGTATCTTTACAAATCCACACTCGCTCTTCTCGGTTCAAAGCAGCAACATGGCCTCAATGCCACAATGCGGACACCGCTGGCACGCTGAGGACCTACCTTGGCGAAGGTCGCCAAAACACTGTGTTTGCCACCTAATCCGAGAGGACCTATATTGGCTTCATTCACTTTTTCGGTAATTTTCTTCTCAAAGTCAGATTGTTTGTTGAAGTTACCATACACCATGGCTTCCATCATCAGGCTGGTGGCCTCGAATTGCGAACGACCAACGCCCACGGCCAACACACAAGGACTACAACCCAACTGACGGACAGCGGGGGTAGCACGGTTCACAATCTCCTCTATCACCACATCCACACTATGTTTATGAAACACCCGCTGCGTGATGCCCCGGATGGCTGGGCCACCGCCAAGCATCAACACGGTGAGGCGAAGCACATCTTCTTTCACCGGTTTGATGAGGATGGGGGAGGGGACCAATGCCCCACTGTCTTCGTCCAAGCCACCGCTCTGGTCGATGCGGGCATAGTCGTCACCTTTGATGGCCATAGGCCGTCCCGGCAGTTGCCGCAAACCAAGTGCGACACCTTCCTTTATCTGTTCCAGCAGTTCACCCGTAACATTACGGTTTGGCCCGACCTCAAGGAACAAATGCGGTATGCCAGTGTCGTCACATAGAGGACTTCTTCTTTGCTCGGCAACAAGCGCATTGTCAAGCACCTGCCGCATTACCCAGCAGGCGTTACTGTTATCTTCGTCTGCAATGGCCTTGCGATAGGCCTCCTTTTGGTCTTCACGGAAAGTGGAGCCGGCTCTGACCAGGCAATCGGCCACTTTTTCAATTATTGTCATGATTTAATACTTTAGCTGTTGGCTGTTGGCCGTTGGCTGTTGGCTTTTGGCTTTTGGCCGTTGGCCGTTGGCTTTTGGCTTTTGGCTTTTGGCCGTTGGCCGTTGGCTTTTGGCTTTGGCTGTTGGCCGTTGGCGGCTAATGGCTAATGGCTAACAGCCAACAGCTAACGGCTAACAGCTAATTATCATTTTGTTCTCAATTGATTAATCAACTGATTAATTTGCTTTTCTTCTGTTTGAAGTATTGTTAAAATACTCTCAAACTGGGTTTCTGATATGTACTCTCTTCTTTTGGCAATTTCCAATTGAGTTTCAACCTCAAAGCAAGAGCCTATGGAATATTCTAAATATCGGGCAAATTCTATTTCGGAGATTCTTGAACTACCCTCTGCTATATTCGATGCAATTGAAACAGAAGCACGTCGAAGCTGGTCGGCCAAACCATAAGTTTCATATTTGGGGAAACCATCAGTCAAAGAATAAACTCTGTCAGCAATATCCAACCCATTTTTCCAGATATCGTAGTTTCGAAAATTTCTCATGTTACTTTGTTTTAGACTTTTGCTATTTGCTATTGGCTATTGGCGGCTAACAGCTAACAGCTAACGGCTAACAGCTAATGGCTAACAGCTAATGGCTAATGGCTAATGGCCAAAAGCTAATGGCTAATGGCTAATGGCTAACGTCTAACAGCTAATGGCTAATGGCTAACAGCTAATGGCTAATAAACTAACTCTCCAAAAATCTCACCATGTCATTCCACTGTGGGTACATTGTGGCCATCGTACTGTGTTGAGCCAAGGTGTAAGCCACGCTTTCATCCACAGTCATCACAATTTTAAGTGCTTCCAGCGCACGGTTTACAACCTCAACCAGATCATCTTTATTAGACAATTGAGCGGCGGGCTGTGCCGCATAGAATGACTGCAATTCCCTTTCCAGTTTGATATCACTAACATTCACTTTTCTGCCAAATACCTTGTCAAACTTCTCCAAGTATTGACCTTTGTATTGTTTTACCGCAGCATCGGCCACACAATCAGCATTGAATCTCGACCTGATGATGGGCTCTTGAACCGCCATAGATGCCTGAAGTGCAGCCTCAACCTCCTCCAATGGCCTCTGTCCCATCTCTTCATAGCTATCCGAAAGAAGTATCGCCATAAGATGAAGGTCTGTTAAAAAAACCGATTCCTGGGTATATTCCCTATGTGAATAATTGGGCAGAAGTTTTTTATGCAACAAATCATCCTGCAACAATGCAAGGTGGGTATCGGTCAAACGGTCACGGTCAAAAACCAATATGGATTTTTCCCATAGTGTCTTGGTGTTTTTAATATCGCTGAAGAAAGCTTTATACATATCCACTTTATCCAGCACCTTGCTAATACCACCCATCACCCAGAACATCAACTTTACTTTTCTGTTGGCGATATTATTATGGAACAGGCGATGCAGTAGGCGGGCATCATCGTCACCTTCCACAAAGACAATCTTGTCTGCTTCGATGGCTGATATGAAGTCCAAACCGATGGAGGTGCTATTGATGCTACGGATAATAGGTGTGGCCAGCGCAGGGTACGGCCCAGTAAAGTGCGGACTGTTCAGTTTGGGAAGCTCCTTTTTGTAAAGGCATTGCACCTTCCCTCGACCTGTTCCATCCACATGAAACAGACTTGTGAGTTGTGCCGAACGTATGAGCGTCTCATTGTGAGTAGTAATGACAACTTGATTGTTTGCTCCAGCCCTGTTCAGTGTTTGTGTCAGACGTTCCTGAATATCGCGGTGAATATGGCTGTCTGGTTCATCCAACAGCACCAAGTTCAAGTCGCGACGTTCGTCAGTTTGATGGTAAAGGTCGAGCAGAATCTCAATTACTTGCAATGTACCACTACCCAGCAAAGCCAAGTCTTTCTCCACCGTTTCCCTACCAATACTGTATGTAATCACCACTCGTTTGTCCTTATTGATGTCACTCTGACTCCTTAACACGATACGCGCTGCTGAAGAAGTGCCGTAAAGAACGAACGACAGGTCGTCCTGGAACTGCCTGAAAACTGGGGAATGATAGAGTTTGTAGATGCGATTACGTATGTATTGGTATGAATGCCGTTGACGGATGGCGTCGGCCAACACTGGCTCTGTGACAAACTCTTCTCGTTGTTCGATACTGGCAACGGGCGAGGCAAAATATGACGTGACACCGCCATTGTTCAAATGGGCAAAGATGTCATTGAACAGATGATAGTCGAAATTCTTCTCATCGACAAGCGAAATAACATAACGGGTATTTGAGGAATTGCCGATAGTGAAGCCTATGGTTTGCGTCAGATCCTTCTCCTCGTTCACCACAGTAGCCTCAACCATCACCGTCTGCTTAACATTCCGATCACGGAAAATATCTTCAAAGTCCGGGCACCGTACACTGTTTATCTCATCGAAGTTGAAATACTTGTTGTTAGTTGGGCCAAGGATATAATCTCCCTTATGATATTTATCCGTCACAGAACGATGGGCAACATTCAGCAACTTTTCAAAACATTCCACCCACAGCGACAACGCTTCCAATATGGTGGTCTTTCCGCTGTTGTTTACGCCAGTCAAAATGCTGAATTGTTTGTCCAGATGCACTTCCAAGTCCTTTATTGACTTAAAGTCTTTTATTTTCAATACCTTAATATACATAACTTGAAACTATTGAACCTTTGAACTATTTGAACCTTCAATCGTAAATTGATTCTCCTTTTGCTGCCGCAATAATAGCTTGATACTTGTCTACTTTCAATCGATTGAATGCCTCCATACCCAATTCGGGGAAGGCTATGATTTCTTGTTCCAATGTTTGGCTACCCAACAGGGCAGTCACAGGCGGAATAATGGCAAAGACGGCATTGTTTCTTGCCAGGGCGGCAACCGTCTCCTTGGAAATGGCACCCTTGCCGAGATGCATTTTCACGCCCGCTTTCGACAACGGCTCAAAGGTACTCTCAATCTCCACTTTATTGCTGGAGGTGGGTCCCACACCGGCCGGACTGACCGCCGTGTGGAAGATAACTGAGCCTTGCAGGTCAATGCCCAAGTCTTTCAAAGTTCCTTCTTCGGCAGCTTTTACTATCTTGGGAAGTACGGCATCACGGCCAGTATAAATATTGCCTGTGATGGTCACCACATCGCCAACTTTCAAACCTGCAATAACAGTTTCATTAAACGGTGTTGTTAACTGCTTTATCACAATTTCGTTTTTTTAATAATTCCATCATATCCCTTTTGGATGTAGTAGGCTAAAGGGATGACAATAGCCAAACCACAAAAGCCAAGATACGGTATCATCTGATATTGACTTGTTGGTTTCCACAACATTAGTAGACATTCAAAAACTTCTCTGTGGAAAAGGTATATACAAAAAGTGGCATAACTCAACATGGACATGAGAGATACCAAGCGTTTACTGTTTTTCCACTTTTCACCCAAATAAACATAACAAGACATCAGGGCTAACATTCCAATTATACTATTTACCCAAATTAACAACAAGTTGCTCTTAAACCTAAATATCTGAACAAACAATATTGCCACAAATATCATTATCAGCATAATGATATATTTTGATGTAGTAATAAATGAGAAGAATTTTCTGTATCCATATTGGCCTATGATGATTCCTGCAAAATAGATAGGAGTATAAACAAATGTTCTTGGGTCCACCTTATGAAAAACCAAATGCATACATACAATAATAACCATTGTAATTGCAAACTTAATCATCTGCTTCAAAAGTCCTCCTTTTGCCCAAAACAAAGTACCTATGTATAGAAATATCAACAAGCCGACATACCACATTGTTCGGGGTGCTGGACGCCAAAATGAAGACAATCCTAACCATGCTTTCGCTGTGTTGGACCAACTATTAAAACCAATCAAACAAAGTAACACAGATGAAAACAAAAACAATGGCCAAATACGCAATAATCTTCTTTTTATAAAATCAAGGAATGTACAGTTTTGTAAATCATATCGAGTAGCCAACAAGAATCCCGACTGAAATGTAAAAATCGACAAAGAGGCATAGGCTATACTCCTAATTGCTGAATGTGAATAATATGAACAGCCATAGCCCAAGGAATGATATAAGACTATTATAATGATACTGATTACTCTTGCAATATCAAAACCAATTACTCTTTTTTTACTTTCTATTTTCATACACCAAATAGATTAATGTATGCTGCATCGTTTTCAATCACCCCGTAGGCTTGGGCGCGCATCATAATCTTTTCAGCCCAATTTTTGTGCGGGCCAATCTCGTTCATGCCTTTCGTGCCTTTCACCACACCGCCCGAAGTGTGCTGGATTTGATAGGCATCATCATATTCGTCTTTTGTCACCGCCAACATTCCGTTGATGTAGTTCAGGTGGGAAGGGTGGATGCAGGTTTTGCCCATGAAGCCGTTGGCCTGGTCGAGCACCAACTCGCGCATCAGTCCGTCCACGGCATCGTTCACAATGGCCTTGCGTTTCAAGAGGGTCTGCTGAAGGTCGACCGTGGGCAGCTCTTTCATGTCTTTCATCGTCTTGTTGACCTTGAAATACTCCCACACTGGTCCCGAAACCGTATAATCATTGTTGCGCGTAAAGATATTCAAGATGTCAAGCAGGCAATCGGAAACAGTCATGATGTCATAAATAGTGTAATTGATGCCCCGACGCACACCGAAACAGGAGGAAAAATCGGTTCCGCCTACGCGGATGTTGAGGACCAGTTCCTTGTTCTGATCCAGCACCCGTTTGATGGCAATCAACTCATCAAGGCGTGATTCCTTGTATGCCACCCTGGCATCCTCAATGATGGGCATGCCATAAATGACTTCGCCAAATTGATGGTTGATGTCCACCAGATGGTCCATGTAAGCTGCCGCATTCAGGCTGTTGAACTTCGGGAAGTTGAATCCTGTGATGTATTTGATATGTTCTGGTTTGAGCAGTGTGGCAAAATGCTTGAATTGCTCCACATTGCGGACACGGAAGAAAATCAGCGGAATGTCTTCGTATCTCAAAATGCCCGCCTCGACTTCCTGCTTCAGGGTCTCCAGGACATGGATGCAGTTCTGCTCTGCTGTTGGGACATCCTCCTCCTTGCAGGCATCCTCAAAACACATCACCATTGAAGTCAGGCCAGGATACCTCTTTTCAACAATTGCCTTGGCAAAATCCTTGGTGCCAGGCATATACATGGTGGCTCCTAAACAATATTGCAGTAAGCTACGGTCGGTGTATTTATTGAAATCCACAGGATCTTTCACGAACCTGTAAGACGGGTTGTATTGATGGTGTTTCATACCTTATTTCGCAGAAACGATGGCTTCAGGATAATAGGTGTCGATAACGCGTTTGACAAGGCTGACTTGTTTTGCACGCTGGCGGGCTTCTTTTTCGGTGGTGTCGTAGCTGTGGTTAGCCGCCACAGAGCCGCCAGTCTTCAAATACACTGGTGCGGCCACACGGATGAAGTCGGGCACCTCATAGTGACGGATAAAGCCACCGCTTGATTTCGGGTTTTCGGTATGGAGGTCGATAGGTACATTGGTGGCGGCACGCATGGCGGCCAGCATCTGCACCTGAATATCACGAACTGGGTTGATGGAATCGGCACCGATAGTTTCCAACAGATGAGCGGAGCATGGGTTGCCGTGACCGCTATGGGCACTTACCTTGAAATGGCAATCAGCAGGGATAAAGCCTTTCTTGCGGGCTTCGTTCAATGCCCAGAGCAGTCCCTCGTCGTAGACCAAGAAACCACGGACACCCAAGCTGGCACCGCGACGGATTTCCTCAATACCTCTTGCGATTTGTTCTTCGCCGCGCAGACGGTAGCCCATACGCTGGCCTTCTTCGGTCTTCACCGAAGCGGATGTGTCGGTAGTGGCACGCGGGCCACAGGCCAACACAAGCTGCACATTCCATTTCTTGGCATATTCCACCATCTTTGAGATTTCCTCGTCGGTGAGGAACATGATACCCTTGGTTTGGGTGACACGATGTATCTGGATTCCATATTCATCCAAAGCTTCCAGCAAAGCCTTCATCGGGCCTGGCCCTTGAATGCCGGGAACCTCAAAACGGTATTGGCCTCCATCGGGGAAGCGTTTATCTGAAGTTGGCAAGTCATAAAGGTCGCCACCCGGCATCCCTATACTTTCAAGAAACGCACGCGTTTCCGGCATGGTGTAGTATTTCATATTTTTATTATTTTGTTCTTATTCTTCTCTTGAACCTTGAACTCTTGAACAGCTTTTCAATTATGCAAATTGAATTATGCAGATTGAATAATTCTAAACAAATGTCACATAGTCGCAGTTACGAGCCGACTGGAACCCATCGTTCCCTTTGTTGGTGTATATTCCCATAATGTGCTCTTATTTCAAAAAAAGGTCATCCATGACAATCTCTTTCTGCACCATGTTATAGTTGTTGTTGTGGGCAACGCCGCTGGTTGTCACCATGACAAGATGAAGGGTACGCTTGTCTTTCGACAACTCACGGTATGCGTCAAGCTTGTTTTGCAAGTCCTTGGCGTAATCATTATCTATGGTGAAGGTGTTCACGGAATGTTTCATCTCGCAAATGTCCGTAAAGCCATCGGCCCGTTGTAGAACTAAATCAATCTGTGCCCCCCGCTGCTCTTTTGAACCGCGGACGAACCATGAACACACATTTGTCTGTACGCCAGAGATACCAAGGGCCGCTTTGATCTGCGGAACATGCTGGAGGCAGACACGCTCGAAGGAGTGCCCCTTCCATGTATTATGGGCTGATGACGTGCAGGTGTTCAGCCAATAATGCTCATCGTTGAAGGCATTTTTCCTGATGCAGAGGTAATAGAACAGTGTGTAATTATCTATCAGCTGATACAGCGCGTTCGTCTCAGCAGTATCGGCAGAAGCAAAGCGGCGGATGAATCCACTCTCTTCCAGTTCTTCCAGTATGGTTGAGAATGTGCCTCCGTCCGAGAGCTTGCTTTCTTTTAGTATTTCATCCCTTGTCATGCCTGAACGTCTACCCTCGCTCAGGCATTCGATGACCTTGAGATAGTTCTCCGGGCGTTTGAACAGTGTGGCATAAAGCGCTTCAAACTCGTCTCGTAGCTGGGCGGTCTCCATGAAGAATAGCTGGTCGACATTCTGCGCTACACTCAACCCTTTCTTCAGGAAACTCCAGTAGTAGGGTATGCCACCAAGTATCATGTATAGTTCCAGTACGTCCTTACGGCCAAAGGCGAGGTTGGTTCCCATTGCAAAGAGCTCGCACTCGCGAAGTGTGAATGGAACGAGCTTGATGCGCAAGGTCAGTCTTCCGCGAAGCCCTCCCTTGTCCTTCAGGAGTTTCTTGCTGATCCATGAAGTGGCACTTCCGCACACTATCAACACGATGTCCTTTTCCCGACGCGCTGTTGCCCATTCGTTCCAGAAGTTCTCCAGGGCACCTATCAAATTCCCCTTAGGGGTATCCATCCATGGAAGTTCGTCGATAAAGAGCACCTTCTTGCCTGTAGGAGCACTATTGACGAGTTGCTTTAGCAATTCGAAGGCTTCCATCCAATTTTTAGGTATGGTGCACTTCATGCCTGCCGCCATCAGGGAGTTACGGAAAGCCGTCAATTGCTGACGAAGCGTTCCTTTGGCCACACCTGTGTGCTGGAAGCAGAACTGGTAGTTAAAAGTCTCGCGGATGAGATACGTTTTGCCAACACGTCGTCTTCCATAGACGGCACAAAACTGTGACTCCTCTTTTTCGAGAAGACTCAGCAGTTCTTGTTGTTCTTTTTCACGTCCTATTATCATATTTTAAAGACCAAAATCCGCTGCAAAAATAGTAAAAATATTCGTATAACTAGCGGAAATCTTATTTTTTTTCTGTGTTTCCGCTGAAAATACTAGTTTTTTTCTGTAGAAGCATCCGAACAATTACACTGTTTGTTGCGACCTTGTGGTTTTTCAATTATGCAAATTGAATAATGTAAATCAAAGTATGACTATGGTTGTATGGTTCAACATACCGAGTCATATCTATCTACTTTCTCACTTTATCCTTTTTGGGGTTCTTCACATTTTTTATGGTCATCTCCGGCATCTTGCTGTTCTTGCCGAGAATGATATAGTTGGTTCCCTTTACACAGCCGTTATTGGGACCCTCGTTGGCTTCGAAGCGGATGCCGCCGTCAACCACGTTGTCGCGAATGATGACGTTCACATTTGCCCTGTCGACGAGTGATTCAGGGCTGTTGGAACGTTCCACTTTTTTCACGCGGCGTGAATCGATACACCAGCTGTTGGCAATGTCTGTAATGACGTTTCCGTAGATTTCAATATTATAGGCACCGTCGTCGCAGAAGATGCCCCGGTTTGAATGCATACCTGAAAAACCGTGGATGTAGTTTTTGCGGACAACGATATGGTCGTTTCGTGTGCCGATGTAGATGGCTCCGCCATCCATGATGCCGTAGTTGTCGATATGCTTTAGATAATCCTGATCGAAGCTCAGGTCGTTGTTTTCGATGACACCGGAGCAGGGCTGCGTCATTTTGCTGTTGTACACGATGCCAGTGCTGATGCCGCCATAGCCAAAATTTAGAAAAATGTTGTCCGAGACGCGATAGTCCGTCCCCTGGCATCTGACGCATTTCGTGTTGACCATGGCTTTGCCCATCGACTCGAAGTAGTTGTTCTCAACCACGGTGTTCACACTTTCGTTGCTCGACCTGATGCCGTAACGATAGCACTCTTCGAACCGGTTGTTGGCGATCCTGACATTGGGTGATCCCGAGATGGAAATGACGTTTCCCCGCATGCCGCGGAAGCTGCATCTGCGAATCCGTATGTTTTTGCATTCTGTTCTCTTGATGCTGATGGCGTAGGAAGACTCCTTGTAGGCATTACCCCTGAACTGGATGCCATCAATGTCCACAGAAGCAAACTTGCAGTTCCTGATGGCTACAAAGTTATGGGTTAGGCCCTCCCATACCGAGGCGACACCTTTAGGAAGACGTACTCTACCCTTTGTAATGCGGAAGTAGTCCTCTCCAAGGTCGACATTACAGAGCTTGTAACGAATCTGTTTTTTCCCATAGTTGTGGTCGTCGTTCACGTTGTATCCGCCAAATCTGGAGGTTTTCAAGTCGTTTGCAGAGAAATAGATGTATTGTCCTTCAATCTTATCAATCTTGTAAATACTCGACTTGAACCAATGAGGAATGAGGATGTATGCATTGATGAAATCGGTGTTGGGAGGGAAACTGTTTTTGCATTTCAACCGACAACGTTTCTTTTCTGCATCCAGAATCTCAATGAGGCTGTCGGCATACCTGACGTTAGACCATGTCTCCATATCTTCAGCGCCACTCATCCAACTGTTGTCTACAGAAAAAACGCCTTGATAAACATCGCCATCGAAGTATTCTTTCCCTGAAGGCACTAAGATAGAGTTGTTGCCCTGAATGTGGATTTTGGTGCCCGCAGCCTTTATGTCTTTCAGCAGGATGTGTTGTTCCTTCGCGATGTAGGTGCCAGGCATCAGCTTTACGTAGATGTTCTTTTTGCCTGCCTTGATGGTGTTTGTCAACTTTTCCTGCAGTCCGTCAAACTCGGTTTGGTTTTTGACCACAATGGTAGTGTGGCAGGCTGAAACTGTGGCTGGCACAAAACAAATCAGGAACAAGAATAAGAAACGGGACATATGGTTATTCGGTCATTAATACCCCTTGGATGGGTGTATCTGATATTTTTCTTTATGAAGTTCATCCTTGATATCCTCGTAATCTAAAACATCGCCAGGACCTTTGAACAGCTTGTCTATTTCTTTATCCTTCAAGAGCAACCTTTCAATCCCATTGGTAATAAACTTTGCGGGAATACCTCCAATCATGCAATGCTCACCCATTTCCTTGAAATTCTTATTCACAAGACTGTTTGACGCCACTATGGTATATGCAGGTAAATACGTTCCTTTCATAATGGAAACACCATTGCCTACCCACACATTGTTTTCAATAACAACTGGGGCATTGCGATAGGCTATCTTACCTTTATTAACCAAATAATGAAAGCTCGTGTCAAAGATTTGTATGTTCCATCCAAAGCGACAATTGTCTTTGATGGTTATGCCAGTTTTGGAATGGATAGTAACTCTTTCATTAAAGACCTGGTTATTTCCAATCTTCAAGATTGCGCCTTTGTTTATCGACAGGACAACACCTTGCTGCATGACAATACCATTGCCTAAAACCAACTTGCCTCGCAAGCGAAGAAAACTGATGTGTCGTCTGGAACGACCAAACACATCTGTCCCCCAGCCACCGCCAATCTTCACTCCGCCTGTTTTCGCTTGCTGTAAAACGACACATCCACGATGCAGACCTTCAAGTTGAATATGCCCATACAACCAAACGGGCAGTTTAATGGCTGTTTTGAAATCGAACACTCTAAAGTTAAAATAGAGTGTTTTCGTTAAATTAAGATGGAGTTTATACCAATGCCATACGAGTTTTAGAAAACTATGCATATATTAGGGGTTTAATGGTTCAAGGGTTCAAGGGTTTAAGAGTTTAAGGGTTCAAGGGTTTAAGGTTTAAGGTTTAAGGTTTAAGGGTTAAAGGTTAAAGGTTTAAGGTTTAAGGTTTAAGGTTAAGGGTTCAAGGGTTCAAGGTTCAAGAGTTCATTAATGATTCATAAATCTCTCCTATCTGCTGTGTGATTGTGTTGAGGTTGAACTCTTCTGCGGCGAGTTTTGTCGATGCTGCCGACAGTTTGTCTCTCAACGCCTTGTCGCTCATCATAAAGTCAAGTTTCTCTGCCAGGGTGTTGATGTCGCCTGGGTTGAACAGCAGCATGTTCTCACCGTCGACAGCCACATCGGGCACACCGCCAACTGGGGTGGTGACGACGGGTAATCCGTATGCCCAAGCATCCAAAACAGCCATCGGGAACCCTTCGGCATAGCTGGGCAGGCATAATGCTTTGGCCTCACAGAATGCACGGTGTTTTGCCTCCCCATTCACCCATCCGAGCAGTTCCACTTGATGCCCGATGCCCAAAGCTTGCGCCTGTGTTCGAGCCTTTTCCTCCTCGCCATTGCCTGCCAGCACAAGCTTCCAGTCGGAATGACGTAAGGCGATTTTTGCAAAGGCCTTGATTAAATCCAAATACCCTTTGCCCTCATAAAGTGTTCCTGAAAACAGGATATGGTTCTGTTTCTTGTATGTGGTGGTATCGGTAATCAAAGGGCATGGATTATAGACCACTTTCAGTTTGTCCGATTTCCCGATATACTCTTCTATCTTGGCTTTTATGCTTTCCGATAGCAATATCCCGCAATCGCATTGCTCGAACATCGTCTGATAGACTGGCGACCATATTCTTTCTATTTGCGAACCACAATGCAGGTGTATCACAGTTTTTTTGCCAAGTAACTTGGCCAACCTGAAGAATGGATATTTGCGTTTTGCAGATTTGCTAAGGCTAAAATGTATGTGAACAATATCATAGAACGGAAGTAAAAAAAGGAATTGGACACCTGCCGTAGCCAAATACCACAGTTTTGTAAGGGAGCTACCATCGCGGTGGGTGCCTATCCAACGGCAATGGCATCGCTTCCACATATCGCTCTTTTCATAGAGCTTCACGACAGCGGTGACCCCCCCGCGAGTCTTTCTGCTTGTTGCTACTACAAGTACTTTTGTCATTGATTAACCTTTGTCTTTGTTTCGGCAAATATTTTTTCCAATTGCTCTCTCGAGAATCGTTCCTCTTCGGGATAGAGTTTTGACTCGTGTTCCAGTATCTGGTCGATTGTCCATTTGAACTTGATGGGCTTGGCAGGAACACCGCCAGCGATGCAATAGGGAGGAATGTCTTTTGTGACAACAGCTCCTGCAGAAATAATAGAACCTCTACCTACGGTAACACCGCATAGCAGAGTGACGTTCATGCCAATCCATACGTCTTCTTTTACGATTACATCCTTATCGTAACCTTCGGGTTTTTCATCTTCCGTGATAGTTAGATAAAACCTCCCAATTATTTGCGCATGATTACCCGTGGCAACTTTGAATCCTTCAGCTGCACCAGAGCCTTTTCCCAAAACAAATTTTGCATTTTTGTTGAGGATGACAGCATCCCTAACGGTATTATTGCCCATAAGATAACAATTCTTAGGTCTTGTTATTTTAATAGGTGGGGTAATGAATGAATCTGGAGCTATATAGCCGAATTTTTTTCTGCTATATCCCATATAATCTCTCAAAAGGCAATACAAACCTTTGATAATTCTATTCTGTTTTATTGAATTTCTGATTGACATGACTTTTTATTTAAGTTTATTGCTTATAGGTCATGAGCTATAGACGCTTGCGCAGTCAGGTGATGCGCCAGTCATCTACAATCTATAACCACTAAGTACACTACCTCAAATATGTGTCCAACAAATGCGTCCTTCTTTTGTCTTCGGGCGGAAGCTCCATATAGTTTTTATAGCATCTGGAAAGATAGGCATCATAATCTTTGGGGCCTAAAAAAATAGTGTTCTCAAATGGGAATTCTTCCAATTCGTCAAAAGTGGATTTAGACCAAATGATTCTCCAAAACTGGGGGCTTGCCACATTGCAATACCTGTCGCCAGCAGGAGTGGCATCGAGTATCTCTTTCACTTTTCGCTTTTCTTTCAAATTGCTGCCACCCATAAAAAACACCAAAACCCTTTTTGTGAGTTTCTTTCTCCATGAAGCGTTTTGTGGAATGACACGCATCTTCCCATTTTTAAGTATCTTTTGTACTCTCGCTGTCATATCCCCGCCTTGTTCTTCTGAACAACTGACCATGGGAAAGATATCGATAGAAAGGCCCAACTTGTTTGCCAAAGGCTGATTGATACAAGGATTGTCCACGACTGTTGTAGTATCTTCCACTTTGAAGAAGAAAGACTTGACAGGACTGTCGCCCTCATAATACAGGCAACGGTATCTTTCGGGCAGTTCTGCTTTGAGGATGTTGATCAACTCAAAATAATGGTCATACGTGACACCAAAATCCATGTCATCGTCCCAAGGGATGAATCCTTTGTGCCTGATGGCACCCAACATGGTTCCACCGACCATAAAGAAAGGAATTCCATGTCGCTCAGCAATGTCACGAACTGATTTCGCCAAATCCAAAAGGATGGATTGGCTTTCCTTTAATGAAATCTGTTTCATCAGTACTGGTTATTGAGTTTATCACGAAGTATTGTTGATGAGATTCCTTCTGTATGGTCAAGATAAATTATCTCAACCCCAACTGGAGCCAATTGAGCCTCGAACCGATTCCATGCCTCCGTTCCTTTCCAATCCGACCCGACAAACATCTTGTTGAAATGATAGCGTTTCCAAGCCGCAAACTTGTTTTTGTCGGGCTGAGGAACCACCTTGTCTACATACTTGATTGATTCCACTATCGCACAACGGTCGGCATACGGAATGATGGGCGATTTGTTTTTGTCGTGTTGTACCAACTCATCAGTAGATACGCCAACTATCAAATAGTCACATTGATCCTTTGCTCTTTTAATAATGTTCAAATGCCCGATATGGAACATGTCGAACACGCCTGTTGTATAACCAATTATCATTTTTATATTTTAAATTGAATCAAAAAGACTTTCAAATTCCTCAGGTGTTCCTGGCTTATATAACATTGTACAGCCCTTTAGTCCTATGGCATCCTTCATTGCCTGAGCTAAGCCTTCCACATCATCAACATCGACAACATAGCCGTTTTGCCCATTTTTAATGATGTCGTCCACTATATTTTGGCAACGGGTTGCTGCGCATGGAACACCGAGGTATGAAGCTTCTATCAAGGCGTTGGGAAGGCCTTCTATCCGTGATGGGAACACAAAACAATGGGCATTCTTAACCCATCGGAATGGATTTTTGTCATACCCTACAAAATGCACACAAGCTTGCAAGTTTAATTCAGCAATAAGTTTGCAAAGAGATTGATAATAGTCATCTTTCTCATAATAATTTCCTACAAAATAAAGGTGTGCATTAGGAATACCGTGTTTTACAACAGCCAATGCTTTTATAGCCACATCTTGTGCTTTGAGATGTCTCACACTAGCAGCCTGCACATAATTCACGTCATTTGTGTCAGGATAGGGCGACAGGGCAGCGCCCAAAGCATCGATGTTGGCCGTGTCGAGTGGATTGTGGATGGTCACCACTTTTTCGGGGGACACTTCAAGCAACCTAATCATCTCCTCCCGCATCTCCTCCTGCTGTGCTATCAGCTTGTGGGCCAGGGGATAGGTGGCTTTCACCGGCCTCCATCTCTTTTTATAACGGCCTATCATTCCAGAACTGCGAACGACCACTTTTCGTCCAGCCAACTTTGCGGCTATGATGACGCGGGGGTTGTAAGCCACCTGGGAAGCGAAGACCACATCAGGTTTTTCCTTTATTATCTTCCACCAAATGCGTATAGTAGAAAAAGCATATTGATTAAGAACTGGGATGCAATCCACCGCGTATCCTTCGGGGAGGATGTTATATATCCTCCTCAACCGTCCTATCACAACATATTTTACCTCAAACTTGTCTTTTGGCAACAATTTGCCGATAAGCGCACTCATGCGCTCGGCACCGCCTACGCCGCCAGGAGTGAAGATTAGGATTTTTTTTCGTAAACCGTTTCGATTAGTTCGTCCCATTGATTCATTATTGTTTCTTGGTTAAATCGTTTGACCTCTTCAGCAGCATTCTTTGATAATGCTCTACGAAGTTGCTCGTCTGTCAACAAGTCTTTCAATTTCTGTGTTAAATCTTCAATGGAGCCGTTTTCTACGAGCACACCGTTTACTCCATCTGTAATGATTTCCTTAGGCCCCGTCTGACAGTCGAAAGCCAAACAAGCACAACCTTGTGACATGGCTTCTAACAGACTGTTGGGGAATCCTTCGTTCCTTGATGACAGCACATACACACTTTTTCTCCTGAGTACATTCTGAATGTCGTCCGTACGACCCAAAAAATGGACTTGTTTCTCAAGCTTGTATTTTTTGACAAAATCATGAATCGGACTCGGGACATCCTTGCCCAAAAACTCCAGGCACCATTCGGGGTAATTGTTGCAGACGCTGCGCCAGGCCTCCAACAATAAGTCAAAACCTTTCACATGCCAGCGATTTAGTCCTCCGATGGCTATTATTGACTTCTCCCTGTTATCATAGTTGTCGTATGGTTCAAGTGTCAAAGGATTGTATATGTATGTCTTCTTTTTGACATGCGGCGAATGGTCATAATCCTCTTTTGTGACATATACTACGCAATCTGCCAATGGATACAATTTCTTGCGCGCATGTTCAGCCATTCTATTGAGGCTACGACTGACGGTTGTTCTTTCAGATACTATGATTTTCTTTTTATATCGACGGTTTGCCTTTATCACCTTAGCATTAAGTGAGACTGAAAACGAGATGATAATGTCTGGATTTACTGTTTTTATCGTCTTCTTAATGTTTGACATTCGCTCCATAGGGTGAAAAGCTCTAATTGGGCTTTTAGGCCTTATGTCGATAATGTCTAATCGAGAATCAATTGGATATGTTTTCTTATTATCGGAAAAATCGGCTACAATAACCCGATGCTGCTGTACCAAGTGACTGGCCACCATGGCAGCTATCCGTTCCATTCCTCCTCCATAAAGAGAGGAGACGAAAAACAGAATTTTCATACATCTTTGACTTTAATAAAAGGTTTTTGTTCAAACATGGTCTCGGGAAGTGAAAGCAAGTACTTTTTCTTCTCTTTTGCATTCATCTTTCCTGTTTTCGTATCGTTTTTCTCTTTCAAACGATGATAAAAATCTTCAGTATAACCGATAAACTTGGCGGGATTTCCCGCCACCATACAACCGTCTGGAACGTTTTTTGTCACCACACTTCCTCCGCCAATTATACAATTATTTCCTATCGTAACTCCAGGCATTATCATACATCTTTCACCAATATAAGTGTAATCGCCAATTTTAATCTTGCCGAAATGATCCAAATCGGAGTCTTTGTGTTTTTTTCTTATACTCCATATTCCTCCGTGTGTGTAGAAGGCTGTTTCGGGAGCCACTCTCACATAATTGCCTATTTCTATTAAATATCCTTCTGACGGGAATTCACGTGTTGAGATAAAGCACCCTTTACCAATTTTAACGCCTTTACTACGTGCATACGCTTGGGGGGACTTTGAACATTTCGCAATAAGTTCGATTAATCTTTTGAATTTTCCCATTTTTTAATTATTTATTATTGAAATTTATCTTCATGCCAGTAGTATTCGTTATGCTACTTGAATCTTTTTTCATGTAGTGTGCGGCCTTCGTTGTCTGTCATCTTCCTGTGGGTTATCGTACGCTGTTTCGAGCCGATACGTATGCCGCATTTGGCTTAGGATAATCAGGCTTTTTCCCAATGCTCAATCAGGCACTCGTGCTGCTTGTTGTCCTTGTCGTAGTTGATGCCGACGAGGAGGATGTCGCCTGTATAGTCAGCGACGGTTTGCGGA
>Ga0310697_10002119_pt1 | contig 21662 bp, 20 predicted proteins | sample 172DNAGHGlowgp2_FD_203883 | JGI IMG/M metagenome (GOLD analysis project Ga0310697, IMG submission 203883) | Sheep rumen microbial communities from Palmerston North, Manawatu-Wanganui, New Zealand - 1728 DNA GHGlow gp2 (v2) (version 2) | ecosystem: Host-associated > Mammals > Digestive system >... | reverse complement strand
GGTCAGATGGTGCAGGACGTGCGTCTGGCCGTCAACGGCGTGATTCCCGTTGAGCAGTTCGGCCGTCTCGGCGGTATCGTTCCCGAGCCAGAGGAAATCGTTAGCGCTTTGCAAGCAAAGCTAATGAATAAAGAATAAAGAAAAAGAGCAATGGATAGAAATCAGATAATTTCGCCAGAGAACATCGTCTGCAAGAAGCCGACGCTGATGAACGACAACAACATGCACTACTGTCCTGGCTGCTCGCACGGCGTAGTACACAAGCTGATTGCCGAGGTCATCGAGGAGATGGGCATGGAGGATAAGGCCGTGGGTGTCAGCCCCGTAGGCTGTGCCGTCTTCGCTTACAACTATATAGATATTGACTGGCAGGAGGCTGCCCACGGGCGTGCTCCCGCACTGGCTACGGGCATCAAGCGCTGCTGGCCCGACCGCCTGGTGTTTACCTACCAGGGCGACGGTGACCTGGCCTGCATAGGTACCTGTGAGACCATCCACGCCTTGAACCGTGGCGAGAATATTGTCATCGTCTTCGTCAACAATGCTATCTACGGTATGACGGGCGGCCAGATGGCTCCCACCACGCTCATCGGCCAGAAGACGTCAACCTGTCCCTACGGCCGTGACCCGCAGTTGCATGGCTATCCCCTGAAGATTGCCGATATTGCAGCCCAGCTGGAAGGAACGTGCTACGTCACCCGCCAGTCTGTGGAGAGCGTAGCCAGCATCCTGAAGGCCAAGAAGGCGCTGAAGAAGGCTTTCCAGGCCTCTATGGACGGCAAGGGCTCATCGCTCGTGGAGTTTGTATCCACCTGCAACAGCGGCTGGAAGCTGACGCCTGCCAAAGCTAACGAATGGATGAAGGAGAATATGTTCCCCTTCTATCCGAAGGGAGACTTAAAAGATACTATAAGCAAATGAAAAAAGAGATCATTATATCAGGTTTCGGCGGTCAGGGCGTGCTCTCGATGGGTAAGATTCTGGCCTATTCAGGACTGATGGAGGATAAAGAGGTGACATGGATGCCGGCATACGGTCCTGAGCAGCGTGGCGGCACGGCCAACGTGACGGTTATTGTCAGCGACGAGCGCATCTCCTCGCCCATCCTCAGCAAGTACGACATCGCCGTGGTGCTCAACCAGCCTTCGTTGGAGAAGTTTGAGCCGAAAATTAAGTCCGGCGGCATCCTTATCTATGATGGTTTTGGCATCATCAATCCGCCGACGCGCAAGGACATCACCGTTTACCGCATCGACGCCATGGACAAGGCTGCCGAGATGAAGAACGGCAAGGTCTTCAACATGATTGTGCTGGGCGGACTGCTGAAAGTGGCTCCTGTGGTCAGCAACAAGGGTGTGGAGAAGGCTCTCTTCAAGACCCTGCCTGAGCGTCACCATGCTCTCATCCCCCTGAACATGCAGGCTGTGGAAGAGGGCGCCAAGATTATTAAAGAAGTAACCTTCTAATTTTTCTTAGAGATACCAAAGGGCACGGTACTCACCATAAGGGTGGGTATCGTGCCTTTTTGCGTTGATGCCTTACTATCTTCTTAATCAGTAGTGCTGATGAGCAGCAGGCTGCGCAGGTCGGCCTCAGTGATGACGGTAGTGGGGTTGAAGGCTTCTCCCTCCATATAGGTCAGCAGACTATAGAGCAGTTGTCGCTGCTCAGGCAGACGCTCTGTCAGCAGGTCGAAGCTTGAGAAGATGAGTTTGCCCTTGCCTACGCGGCACTCGAATACGTGTGCCAGGCGGCGGTTATGCTGAAAGTTGTCGATGCTCTCGACAATAGGTGTCACTGGCCTGATGCCGTCGAGCACCACCGCACGGCTGCGCTTCACCAGGTTCCACCACTGCCAGTCGCTGTGCATGGCGGTGGGGAAGTTGGCCAGTGCCAGATGGTTCGGGTTGCAGAGCAGACCCATGGTGCCGGCCTGCTTGGGGAAGTGGACGGGACTCCAGAAGACGGGCACGAACTTGCCCTCCAGACCTTTTACCATCTCCTTCTTCGGCGAGAAGAGCACGCGCTTGCCGCGTTTAAGACCCTTCAAGGCTTCGTCAATGTTGGCAGTGACCACTATCTTACGGCCCTGGGGCATGGTAACCTCAGGGTAGACCCAGAAACTCCAGCGGTTGCGCCAGGGTGTGCCCTCGATGCTGACTACCAGTTCCATGCGCTGCGCACGTCTGACCCAACCTAATGGCATATCTACCTTACGGCCAGTACCTTTGTGCAGCACTTCTGTCCCTTTGTCGTCGTTAATCTGCCAGCAGACGGTCTTGCCCTCCAGGTTGTCGGTCGAGTAGTTGGCAATGTCGATGGTGGCGGTGAAGGTCTCGTCGGTACGCCAGACGGCCTTCTCAAAGCGTGCCAGAGGCACTACTGGTGCACAGGCTTCGCGGAAACGTTCTGGTTCCACCAGCCCTTTCGAGTCCCAGAAGGCATCGAGCAGCCCCACCGTTGCAGTGCCCTGCCCGGGGTAATCGTGCAGGTCAAGCAACTGGAATCCGCTCTGCTGTGGGGTCTTCAGTGCCCGTTCCATCTCCTCCTTGTAGAGGATGGCTGCCAGGCGTCCGGAAGCCTTTAAGTAGTCGTCGGCCTTATCGAGTAAGCCCTTTATGTTCAGGTCGTTGCGTATGGCTTTCAAGTTTAGCGGGTCAAGCACACCAGTGTATTTTTCAATCTCATGTATGTTCGGATAGACGCTGTACTGACCTATCTCATGGCTCACTAAGGGTACGGTGATGTCGCGGGCTGCCTGCCGATAGTCGCTCTTGAAGTCGGGCGTATGTTCGTCGAACACGCCCTGGCCGCGTACCCATCCGTTGTCGGTCCGCTGGGTGATGAAGATGTCGTCCTCAGGCTCTTGCCTGACGCCGTGGCCTTTCTCAAAGGTATAGGAGGTGGTGACATACAGGTGGCGCGGATCCTTCTGCTTCATGTAGCGCGTCAGCTCGTTCAACAGCTTGAAGTCGGGCTGCAGCTCGTTGCCGCAGCTGACGATGCACAGCGAGGGGTGGTTGCCGTATGTGCGCAGGATGTTGTCGGCCTCGCGGTACAGGAACTTGGTTGTAGCCTGGTTGCTGCCAACGGACTGCGACCAGTTGGGCAGCTCCACCTGACAGTAGAATCCCATCTTGTCGGCCACGCGGAAGGCTGCCTCTGGCGGGCACCAGGAATGAAAGCGCAAGTGGTTCAGACCATATTCGCGGGCTGTGCTGAACACCTTCGTCCAGCTACGCTCGTCGGTGGGAGGTGTGCCCGTCAGCGGGAAGACGCAGCATTCTAAGGTGCCGCGCAGGAAGGTTGGCCTACCGTTTATCAGCAGCCGGTGGCCTTGAGCCTTGAAGCTGCGCATACCAAAGGTGACCTCGCGCTGTTGGCTGCCGGCCTTGACGGTCAGGGTGTAGAGGTTGGGCGTAAACTCGTCCCACAGCTTCATGCCGCCGACAGGCAGCACGTAGACACCCTTGCCGCGTTTCTCGGCACTGATGGCCGCGCCGTTGAGCAGGAACTGGCAGTCGGGGCCGTCCACCTTGACCGTTACCTGCCGCTTGTCAATGTCTGGATACACCTGTACGTCCTTGATGGCAGGTATGACGCTCAGCTGCATCCGTCCCAGCACACCGTTCCACATAATCTGTGTGTCGTTGGTATAGCTGTGAGCCAGGTTGTCGGTGCTGATGTCGTGCTTCTTGCGGTTGTCGATGGTCAGCGTCAGACGGTGCCTGCCCTCGACGAGACCACCTCTTATATAATAGATATGTGGCGACACCAGACTCTCCTGCTTCTGTCCCACCTCCTCGCCGTCAACGGCCAGCCGGCTCTGCCACATAACGCGTTCAAGGTACAACTGAAGTGATTTTCCGGCCATCTCGCGGGTGATATAGACGTCGCGCTCATAGACGGCCTCGCCTGTGAACGAGCGCTTGCGCGTCAGCCGCGACAGCTGGGGCTTCTCCAGCTTCGGCGCCAGCCTGTTGGGTGAGCCGTAGCCTGCATCGTCCAGCGTGCCAGGAAGGGTGATGGGACGGTAGACATTTCCTAATTTGACTTTCCATTCGCCACTGATATCGATGCTCTGCTGTGCAGCACCCGGAAGTGGCAGAAAAACGGTCAGCAGTGTCAGTATGATGTTTCTCATAAAGGGTATGGTTGACTAATTCCAAAGGATAGAGGCGTTCATTGCCATTCGTTCAGCCTGGCGCTGGCCTCTATGCGGTTTTCCAACCGGTCATCGAGGGCAGGGTAGAAGTCGATGCCCGTTGCTTGTTCCACCTCGTCGACGGTGCAGACAACATCGTCAAGGGCCACCTTCCGCCCGTCGTTCTTGAAGATGAAACCAATGGCCTTGGCCTGCCCTGTACGGCACATGATAACCTTGAAGAAGCCGTCGGGGACGCGGACATGGCCACGGCCGATGGTCTTCGGCGTAGATGAGGTGTATAGAGGGCCGCAAACAATGTCGATGGCTCCATAGCGGCGGGCCCAGTCGCGGCAGAGGTTCTCCAGCGCGTTCCACTCGTACTTGTTCAGGTAATGGTTCTGAGGGCAGATGTTGGTGAAGAGGAACGACTCACGCATGGCTGTGGCATCCCATTTGTTGTCGCCAGCCGGACACATGTGGCCGCGGTCGTAGCGCGAGTTGTAGTAGTCGGCATCGGTGGCGCGGGGCTCCACATCGGTGTCTTCGGTAAACAGTTCTTCCTTCCGCTGGTGACGGCCGTAGGTATGGGCTTTCGTCAGGTGCCAGGCCACCCAGTTGGGGCAGCGTGTCTCTTTATTATAAGAGGTGGTGTAACCCGTGCGCCGCAGAATCTGCTCAGGACGATCGTTCAGTGGTGCCGGTAGCTCATACTCAGTGACTTTGCTCCGGGTGACTTCTGTTGTACTGGTGTCGTACAGCGTGTTTACAGTCTTTGTGCCGGCCTCGCTCTTTCGGCAAGCGGTGAGTAGCAGGCAAAATAAAAATGTGATGAAGAATTGTTTTGTCATAAGGATGCAAAGGTATTATTTTTTTTCTGAAAGTAGCAAGTTTTTTCTCCATTTCTCGCTTATTCCTTAGAAATCAATTTAAAAAACTGAAAAAAATTGCGGGAATGAAAAAAAATGAGTAACTTTGCACCCTAAAACGTGAAAAGAAGCGTGAAAATTAAGGAAGTTTTGAGCGCCCTTGAACAATTCGCGCCCCTGCCCTTGCAGGAAAGCTGGGACAATGCTGGCTTGCAAGTAGGATTGACAGAGGCGGAGGTTTCAGGGGCATTATTGTGTCTGGACGTCACCGAACGGGTGATAGACGAGGCCGTGCAGAAGGGCTGTAACCTGGTGGTGAGCCACCATCCCCTGCTGTTCCGCGGACTGAAGCAGATTAGTGAACTGACCGATGTGCAGCGCACGGTGGTGAAGGCCATCCGCAAGGATGTCTGTGTGGTGTCGATGCATACTAACATGGACAATGCACGGGGTGGGGTGAACTTCAAGATAGCTGAGAAACTGGGCTTGGCTGATACCACGTTCATGAACCCCAAAAGGGTGGGGGACGTAGAGTGTGGCAGCGGTGTGATAGGCACGCTGACAGCACCGATGGCAGCCCGTGACTTCGTGCAGCAGGTGAAGCAGACCTTTGGCGTGGCGTGTGCCATGACCAATGAGCTGCTGCAGCGGCCAGTGGCCAACGTGGCTCTCTGCGGTGGGGCAGGGGACTTCCTGCTTGACGAGGCCGTGGCGGCTGGTGCCGACGCCTTTATCACGGGTGAGATGCACTACCATCAGTATTTCGGCTATGAGCAGAAGATACAGATTTGTGTCATTGGCCACTATCAGAGCGAACAGTTCACCACCGAGGTCTTCCGCGATATTCTCATGGCACGGTGTCCTGACGTACGTACGGAGATAGCCAAAACAAATACAAACCCGATATTATACCTGTAACCAACAAGGCCCATGCCCCTGTAAGTGGCCTCCTCCCTTTTGCGGGGGGATAAGAGGGGGGCTTTATTATGGCAAAGAAAGACCCAACAGATCTGTCGGTAGAAGAGCGCCTGAAAACCCTCTACCAGATGCAGACGGCGCTGTCGGCCATTGACGAGAAGCGCACCTTGAGAGGCGAACTGCCTCAGGAAGTTGACGACCTGGAAGACGAGATTGAAGGTCTGAACACGCGCATACAGCGTATTCAGGGCGATATCGACGAGTTCCAGAAGGCTGTCGCCCAGAAGAAAGGCGAGATAGCCGATGCCGAGGCCAGCGTGGCCCGCTACAAGCAGCAGCTGGAGGAGGTGAAGAACAACCGTGAGTATGACACGCTGTCGAAGGAGATTGAGTTCCAGTCGCTGGAGATAGAGCTGTGTAACAAGAAAATCCGTGAGGCTCAGGCCCGCATTGCTGAGAAAACCGAGGAACTGAAGCAGAACCAGGCCTTGATAGAGGAGCGGAAGGGCGACCTTGAAATTAAGAAGAGCGAGCTGGACGAGATTATGGAAGAGACGCGCGCCGAGGAGGAGAAACTGAAGGAGAAGGTGAAGGAACTGGAGGCCAAGATTGAGCCTCGCCTGCTGGCCTCGTTCAAGCGCATCCGCAAGAATGCCCGCAACGGTCTGGGTGTGGTCTACGTGCAGCGCGACGCCTGCGGCGGCTGCTTCAACAAGATTCCGCCCCAGCGCCAGCTGGACATCAAGATGCACAAGAAAATCATTGTCTGCGAGTATTGCGGACGTATCATGATTGATCCGGAACTGGCCGGCGTCAAGGTTGAGAAACCCGTTGATCCGACAGAGAAGAAGTCAACGCGTAAGCGTGCCATTCGCAAGACATCGACCGCCTCGTCAAAGAAGGCCGCCGATGCCAACGATATGGAGTGAGGGCGCTTCGCTACGCTACGCTAGTGAATAGTGAATAGTGAATAGATTTATTAAAGCATAGCGTAGTCGGGAATGTCCGTCAGGAACCGGTACGTGTGCTGTTCATAGACCATCTGGCAGCAATAGTGCTGGCGGCCGTTGCTGACCACCAGATAATCAGCATGCAGCAGGAGATTGTAGACCGATATCTGGTCGAACGTCTTCTGCTGTAGCTGTATATGGGGCGCCTTGTATTCGATAATCATTCTCGGTTTCAGCTCTTTGTCATATAGCACCGTGTCGCACCGTAGCCGTTTCTCGCCGATGCGCAGCTCCAGCTCGTTAGCCAGCAGTCCCTTGGGGTAGCCCTTCTGTTCAACAAGATAATGTACGAAATGCTGGCGCACCCACTCTTCAGGCGTCAGTGCCACGTATTTTCTGCGCAGAAAGTCGAAAATCATAAAACGTCCGTCCTGCTCCTTCACTCTTGTGTCATAGGCAGGCAGGTTCAGTTGTTGTTCTGTCATACGTGCAAAGGTACGAAAAAAAATCGAAATCAACTTGTTGGACTGTTTTTTTCTCGCATTTTTGCTCTTTTCGCTTTTTTTTTGTATCTTTGCCCCATAAATGGAAATAAGGATGAAAAGCCTAAAATATATCATAGTACCTGTCATACTCTTCTTGATGTGCCAGACTGCCTTTGCTGATGGTACCAAGGACAATCCGGTTCTACGGGCCGCCCGAAGCGTTCTGACGCTGATTGACTCTATGTCCGTCAGCGGCATTGACCGTAGGTACATTGACGTGCCGGCAAGACCGTGGCAGGTAGTCATACGAGGCAACGTGAACCGCGCCTCACTCGACATGAGCTCGACCATTGACGGCGGATCGCTTTTCCTTGATCTCACCGGCAACTTCAAAAGTGAGCCTCACATCACGTCGGGCAGCGATTTGTATGCCGGAGTATGGGCTGGATACCGTGGCTATGGACTGGGCTATATGTCACATGTGTCGGGTGCTGGTAAAGGTTCGCTCTTCACTCTGGGTGCTACGGGCGGATGCTATGGCATAAATTTCCGCCGCCATACTTTCGAAGCCGACGAGTTTGACGTCTATACACAGGGACAGAAGATTGATGGCACGCCCATCGACACGACGATGGCAGCATTCGTCTTCAGGCCCATCCGCGTCAAAAGCTTTATATTAGACGGCTATTATATGTTTAACAGCCGCCGGTTCTCTTATGCAGCAGCCTACGACCAGTCGGCCTATCAGTTACGGTCGGCCGGATCGCTGATGGTGGGAGCCATGTACTACTACTCGCATATAAACTATGAAGACCCGCTGAACGCCGACATGATACTGAATATGGACAATATTGGCCGGATGCGTCAGTGGCAGGTGAGCCTTGGTGGCGGCTATGCCTACAACTACGTGCCGGTTCGCGGTGTGCTCATCAGCGGTATGCTGATGCCTATGCTGACATTCTATAACCGTATGAAGATTTACCGGTATGACAGCAAGATGCGCCAGATGGCGGAGGCCGAAGAGACTTTCGACGAGGAGGATGCCGCGGCCTTGCTGATAGATGTCCTGAGCAATCCCGCGGCCATGCAGTTGAAGCCTGATACGCAGAGGCCCGTAGAGACGCAGACAAGCCGTGTAGCGTTGAACTTCAACGCTCGCGCTTCGCTGACCTATAACTTAGGGGAGTGGTCCTACGTAAACGTCTTTGGCCAGCTGTACAATTTCCGTTTTAGTCACGAGCAGAATCACGGTGCTCTTACAGAGTGGTTTGTCAATGCCGCTCTGGGGCTCAGATTTTAGATCTAAGACCATTTACGTCATGGCAGCAGAACAGAAAGTCTACACCTACGAAAGCATCATGAGCGAGCTGAAAAAGGGCCTGTTTGCCCCCGTCTACTACCTCATGGGCGATGAGTCGTATTACATTGACAAGATATGCGATTATATAGCTGAGCACGCCCTCCAGCCAGAGGAACGCGACTTCAACCAGACGGTTTTGTTTGGGTCGGATGTGACAGCGGCACAGATAGCCGATGCCGCACGCCGCTATCCCATGATGGCCGAAAGACAAGTTATTATTGTCAAGGAAGCACAGAATCTGAAGCAGACAGACCAGCTGGAGAAGTACTTCAAAACTCCCGCAAAAACGACCGTCCTCGTTCTTTGTCACAAAAACGGGAGTATTGACGGCCGTAAGCGGGAATACCTGAAGACTATCAAGACTGCCGGCGTGCTCTTTGAAAGCAAAAAGTTGCGCGACCGCGACCTGCCTCACTTTATTGAGAGCTACCTGAAGCAGAAGCAGGTGAGCATTGACCCGAAGTCGACTCAACTCATTGCCGACTCCATAGGAGCCGACCTGAGCCGACTGACCAGCGAACTTGATAAGGTGGTCATCTCGCTGCCTGACAGCGACAGGCGCATAACGCCTCAGGTGGTTGAAGACCAGATAGGAGTGAGCAAGGATTTCAATGCTTTTGAGTTGCGCGATGCCATTGTCAACCGCAATGTGTTCAAGGCAAATCAGATAATCAAATATTTTGACGAAAATCCGAAGGCTGGCAGTATTTACTCATTTCTCCCAATGCTCTTTAATTACTTTCAAAATTTGATGATCGCCTTTTATGCGCCACAAAAACAGAGTCAGGAGGGCGTGGCCGACTGGCTGGAATTGCGATCGCCATGGGCAGCGAAGGACTATATGACAGGTATGAGAAATTACTCTGGAATGAAAGTGATGCAGATAATTTCCAAAATTAGAGAGATTGATGCCAAAAGTAAGGGGTTAGACAACCCAAATACCCCTCCTGGAGAGTTAATGAAAGAGCTAATTTTTTACATTTTACATTGATTTCCCGTTCTAGAATTTCTAAAAATGGCGTCTGAGAAGGACGCTATTTTTTTGCCTAAAACCTTGTGGGAATAGTGGTTTCAGGCGATTCCTAACCGTTCAAAACTCGCGTATTTTCATCTGTCAAAGCCGGTCATCGGTAATTCGGCCAAAACGCCAATTTACCTTCTTTCGGAACCCTGAAAATTTAGTCTTCACATTATTTAGCATTTTGAATTGTAAAATTTAAACATCTAAAAGGTTTTACAGATGTAAACAGAAACAAATTTAGAAAGTGAAATTTACATTTAGAAATAAAACTTTTTGGTTTAGAATTCAAAATTAAAAAGCTAAATTTACGCATTTAAACATGTAAATGTATTATTATGCATCGTCATTTGACAATATATAAACACCTAATTCCCAATTAGTTATAATAAAATGAATCATTTTTATAGCGGTAAAATATGAGGTTGACGCACTATATACATAGATAAAGAGCATTTTCTCTATTCATTTCTTACTTATATCCATAAATAGCCTATTTATAACCAGTTAATTAGATTTTTTTGTTATAAAAACGCTTTGCTATATTTGTTTTTGCAAATTTACAAATGTAATTCAAAACTGTAATTTACTGTAATTTACAACACTGAACAGATTAGTTTAGGTTTGTAATTCACAAATTTGCAAATTAAATTTTTTCTCTTTACTATTGTATATTCCAATTTTTTGTTTTACCTTTGTAAACTGAAACAAAAACGGGTCAAAATGCCCCTATCAATGAAATGAAAGACAGAATACGCCAGATTATGGAGTCGCAACACATGTCTCAACAGGTGTTCGCTCAGTTCATAGAGATGTCGCCTGCTTCCTTGAGCAGCATCTTCAATGGTCGCACTAAACCAACGATCAACGTCGTGGAAGCTATCAAAAAGAAAATTCCTGACTTAAGTGTCGACTGGTTAATTTTCGGTTCAGGCCCCATGTATATCAGTTCCGCTTCCCAACAACCACCAGCACCTAAGCCTGCCACAAGTCCTGTTTCTGAGGAGCCGGTCTTAAATTTCTCTGACTCCCCTGCACCTACCCCTTCATCCGTTTCATCTGGAGTGACTGAAAATTGTAATCCAAGCTCTTTATTTTTTAATAGTGTAAAGAATACACATCAAAGCGTGGGCAGAGAGGATATGAAAATAGTTGACAAAATACCACGTCGCGTAACTGAGATTAGAGTCTTCTATGACGACCAGACTTGGGAGAGTTTTGTCCCGGCTAAGAAATAATTTCCTACACGCTTATTGATAGGTGGTGGCACTTATTTTTGTGAAAAGCGTTTGTCGTTTCACAGAAAATATGTATCTTTGCACACTACTTATTAATAAGGTGTATGAAAGAACTGATAAAACATGTGCTCGATTTGCGGGTCGTCGCTATCCGTCAGGTTCATGAGCGCTACGTATTACTGAGGCTGTCGCAGCATGAGCGATTGCCTGAAATGTTACCCGGGCAGTTTGTCGAAGTGCGCGTTGACGGTCATAGTCAAACCTTTCTTCGACGTCCCATATCCATTAATTTCGTCGACCGTGAGCACAACGAACTATGGCTCCTGGTGGCCATTGTTGGTGAAGGTACACGTTGGATGGCCAGTCTGCAACCAGGAGATGTCCTCAACGTTGTAGGCCCCTTAGGTCATGGATTCTCCGTGCCTGCCGCTGGGACCGACGTGCTGCTTGTCGGTGGTGGCGTGGGCGTGGCTCCGTTGCTGTATCAAGGAGCCACGTTGCTGTCTTTGGGCCACCGTCCCGTCTTTCTCTTAGGGGCGCGTAAGGCTCAGGATCTGCTTTTACTCGATGAATTCCGCAAGTATGGCGAGGTGTTCGTCACTACCGAGGACGGTTCTGCCGGCGAGCGCGGTTTTGTCACCCAGCACTCCTTGTTGCAGCAGCGGCAGTTCCCCTTGATACAGACGTGTGGACCGACGCCCATGATGAAGGCGGTGGCGCACTATGCCCGTCAGGCGAACACCGTGTGCGAGGCATCGCTTGAGAATCTGATGGCCTGCGGCCTTGGTGCCTGTCTGTGCTGTGTGGAGAAGACTGTTGAGGGCAACCTCTGCGTATGCAAGGAAGGCCCGGTGTTTAATATCAAACGACTGTTATGGCAAGTTTAAATGTAAGAATAGGCAGCTTAAAACTGCAGAATCCCGTAATGACAGCTTCGGGAACGTTTGGCTACGGCCTGGAGTTTCAGGATTTCGTGCCCCTCGACGGCATTGGTGCCATCATTGTGAAGGGTACGACGCTGAAAGCCCGCGAAGGCAATGACTATCCGCGTATGGCCGAGACCGCCAGTGGCATGCTGAACTGCGTGGGGCTTCAGAACAAGGGCGTCGACTATTTCTGCGACAAGATCTATCCCCAGCTGTTGCCTACGGGCGGCACCTTTATCGTCAATGTCAGCGGCTCGTCGCCTGAGGACTATGCTGAGTGTGCTGCCAGGGTCGATGCCCTGGAAGGCATCCCGGCTATCGAACTGAATATCTCGTGCCCCAACGTCAAGGACGGCGGCATGGCCTTCGGCGTGACAACCAGGGGGGCTGCCAGTGTCGTCCGTGCCGTCCGCGAGCGGTACCACAAGACTCTTATCGTGAAGCTCTCGCCCAATGTGACCGACATCACCGAGATTGCCCGTGCCGTGGAGGGTGAGGGAGCCGACTCCGTGTCGCTCATCAACACGCTCATGGGCATGGCCGTCGATATCGAAAAGCGGCGGCGTGTGCTGAGCATCGGCACGGGCGGACTCAGCGGTCCTGCCGTGAAGCCGGTGGCCCTGCGCATGGTCTATCAGGTGGCCAGAGCCGTCAGCATCCCCGTCATTGGCCTTGGGGGCATCATGACGGCAGAGGATGCCATCGCGTTCCTCATGTGTGGCGCCACAGCCATAGAGATTGGTACGGCCAACTTTATTGATCCGCAGGTTACCGTCAAGGTCAGGGATGGTATCAGCGACTGGCTCGACCGTCACGGCTGCCATTCCGTTCAGGAGATTATCGGAACCATGGAGTAATATTAGGAAAAACAAAACGAAGCAAACTCATGAAGACAACTACAAAAATTCTCCTTGGCGTGCTGCTCACGCTGGTGAGCACCATGCTACCGGCCCAGCAGCTGGCTTTCCCCGGAGCCCAGGGGTTCGGCCGCTTTGCTACGGGCGGACGCGGAGGTACTATTTACCATGTGACAAACCTGAATGATTCAGGCACAGGATCGTTCCGTGATGCCGTGAGTCAGCCTAACCGCATCATCGTTTTTGATGTCAGCGGAGTCATCAAACTGACCGATGGCCTGGTGTTCAAGAAGAACCAGACCATCCTGGGAGAGACGGCTCCTGGCGAGGGTGTTCAGGTCTATGGCGACCGTGTCTCATTCTCGGGAGCCGACAACATTATCGTTCGCCACATGCGCTTCCGTATGGGCAAGGGTGGCACGAGCGGCAAGGATGCTGCAGGCGTGGCCAACGGGCGCAACATGATTTTCGACCACCTCTCAGTACTTTGGGGACGCGACGAGTGCTTCTCAGTCAGTTGGGACAACAAAGGCACCGAGCCTGCCGACATCACCATCCAGAACTCCATTATCGGACAGGGCTTGCAGTCGCATTCCTGTGGCGGCCTGATACAGACCAGCGGTGGTGTGACGCTCTACCGTAATCTCTATATTGAGAACAAGACCCGTAATCCGAAAGTGAAGGGCCTGAACCAGTTTGTCAACAACGTGGTTTACAACTGGGGTAATGGCGGCTGCTATCTGATGGGACGCGAGAGCGCGGGAAGTTCATGGGCCGACATTGAGAACAACTACTTCGTAAAAGGCCCCTGGGATACCAGCTATGCCCCCTTGCAGGAAGGCAACGACAATTTCCAGTTCTATGGGGCAGGCAACTACTACGACAGCAATAGGGACGGCCTGCTGAACGGCAGTGCCATCACCGATGCTGAATATACGGCCTCAGGCGGACTGCGTCGTGCTACGCTTGCCGAAATTACCAATTTGCCAAAGGCATTCCCCGAGATCACACAGAAGATGACGGCTCAGGAAGCCCTTCTGTGGATGATTGACAGCGTAGGCCCCTCGCTGCCGGTGCGTGACGAGGTGGACAAGTACCTGATTGACGAGTTGGTCTCTTACGGAAAGTCAGGTTCAAATGGCGGTATCTCTGATGAGAAGTCGCTGCCTCATAAAGGTACGGGTACGCTCTATCCTGGCACTAAGCCGCAGGACACCGACGGCGACGGTATCCCCGATGCCTGGGAGACTGCCAACGGCCTGAACCCCAACGATGCTGCCGATGCCGCTGCCATTGCCGCTAACGGCTATGCCAATATCGAGAACTATGTGTTCTCTATCGACAAGGCCTATCCCTATATCAAGAACCCGTCAAACCTGAAGGTTACTGAGCAACTGAAAGAATCCATCACGCTGACGTGGACCGACAATGCCGACAACGAGTCAGGCTATATCCTGGAAAAGTCTGCTGATGGCAAGACCTATACCGAGGTGGCACGTCTTGCTGCCAACGCTTCCTCATACCAGGTGACGGGGCTTACTCCTGAGACAGCCTACTACTTCCGTCTGAGGGCATACGGTGCCGACGGGCTTTTCTCACCCTACGCCACAGTGACAACCGAGACTGTTGGCGATGCAACTCCTCCCAGTCTGTCTGTCAATCCGTCGCCGGCAGACAAAGAAGAGGTGGGCGTGGCTACAGGCAAGGTCACCTTCCAGTGGAACAATACCACCAAGGACTACTACGGCATCGTCAAGTACACTGTCTATTTAGGTCTTGCAGCCGACCAGCTGACGGCCATTGCTACAGACATTACTGCAAAGACCTATGTGTACAACACGGCGTTGCAGGCCGACAAGACCTATTACTGGCGTGTAGATGCGACGAATGACAAGGGCACCACGCAGGGCACGCTGTGGTCGTTCAAGGCCGTTGAAGGCGGCAGACTGTTCTATACCGACTTCAACAAGACACCAGAAGCATTTTACAACGCTTATCCTGGTTCGGCCAATACCGATATTATCAACGGTAATACCACGAAGACCGTTGCCGGCATGATTTTTGGTGCCAACGGTACCAGTAAAGCCCGTATCGTATCGTTCAGCAACAGTTCAATCCTGGGCGACTATTCTGCTGACGATGCCGGTGCCAGCGGGCGCTGCGTAGAGTTTACCAGCGGTAGCGGCTATGTGCAGGTGCCTGAAGTGGAGGGCCCCTGTGTCGTCACTATCTGGACAGGCAACTCAGATACCAGTTCAAAGACCTTCAACCTGAAGACCATCGTTGACGGCACAGAGTCAACAGCCACCTCCTTCTCGCTGGCTGCCGCCAAGAAGAACTTCAAGCACACCTACACCTATACGGACAATGGTAAGGTCACCTTCAAGGTCGATGGCAATGGTAAGAAATTCCGCCTCCACGATATTCTCATTGAGAAGTATGTACCCGTAAGCATTGACGATCCTATAGAAATCAAGAGCTATCCATCGGCTCAAAACGTGTCCTACATGGATGGAGGTGTCTTGAGGTTCCGTTTCAATCAGGATATCAAGTACCTGGGCGGTGCCACTATCAATGGCGACAATTTCGAGCGTCTCACAAGCGTCTCAGCCTCTGGTACTGCGCTCAGCATCACCTATGAGGCTCTGGATGCCAACACGGAGTACGTCATCAATTTCCCTGAAGGAGCGATAACCGACTTCAACGGCACGAAGAGTTTTCAGGGTGAGTTTACCTTTACCACGGCCAACTTTGGTGCTCTCGATGCTATTGCAGATGCACACAAGGGGCGTGCTGCTGCCCTGCCCGTCAACTTCAAGCCCTTCGACACCGTTGCGCTGTTAGAGAGAGAAGACGGCACGGTGCAGGATGCTGCCAACCAGCATCCCCACTGGGTACAGGTGTCAGGCGAAAAGACTGCCGACAAAGCGGTGTTCACCTCTACGTCCGACAAGGTCATGACCTTCTATCGCTCTGCATCGCCAGCCATCCGCGTGAAGGCCGACTATACCGGCACAGCCAATGTCGAGTTTAAGATTCAGGAGACGCGCAATGCCGACGTCACCCCCGGTTGGCGAACCATCCGTGTCCTGCGCAATGCCGACTTCCCCTTCGACGATGTCTTGTTCCTCAGCAACGAGGCACGGTTCATCAAACTTGTTCCTACCAAACTTTCCGGCAGCATCACCCTCACCGAGTTCCGTGTTGCCGATGCCAACGGACAAGGTCTTGGCGACGGTTTTGATTTTGACGTGACGGGCATCGAGGATCTTAACGGCGGAAAGATGCAGTCGGTAGAGTATTTTACTCTGTCAGGCAAGCGTGTAAAGACGCCGTCCAAGGGCGTCTATGTCGTCCGGATGGTTACCGGCAGCGGTCAGACAATCACAAAGAAAAAGATTTATTAATCATTAAAATAGTTGAGGGCTGGTATTTTTACCAGCCCTCATCTTTCAAATCCGCAACAACGGCAAAATGCAGTATATGCACGACATAGTGACCTCACCTAACCCCTCCTGTAGGAGGGGATGATTCCAGAGCAAGCCCTTTGGTACTATCCGTCCTCCCCCTACAGGGGGAGTTAGAGGGGGGCATAAGGCTGGGGAACTATTGCACACGAGGTCTGTCCCTGTGTGTTCCGTTAGAAATTTTAAAATCATGTTTGCTTTCGTATCTGCGAAAAGTCTGCTGCAAAGGTACGAATAAGTGAGTAAAATAGCAAAGAAAATGCCGATTATTTGCATCCCCTGTATATATAGGAAAAGGAAAACTAACCCTCACCTCTGACACCCACGCTGACTGTCAGACACTTACACGCATTTTTACTGACACCCGAGGTGACACCCAAGTAACACCTATAGGCTGGCACGCCAGAAAATCCCAGCCTCTCATCCGGACGAGAGGCCGGGATTTTTCAGCGAGAGGCTGGGATTTTTTTGACGAATGGCTGGTAGACGGGTGTGCCATCAGGTGCCACCCAAATCATCCAACCATCACCCCAAATGTATGCTGATTACCAGCATGTTATACCAGTGGGTGTCAGAGGTGAGGGTTCTTTTTCCCTTCCTCTATATAGAGTACGCTGGAACCGACCCTTTTGTGCTAAGTCCCTTCCTGTAAAGAACTCTGCCATCGATACCGTCTCGCCACGCTCCATTCCGGCAATCTCTTCCTCTATGTCGGGAGTCACCTGAAGGATGCCATTTACAATATGGGCGTATGCTACATCGTCAGGTATAACGTTCATCGTCGTTACGGTTTATTTGCCGCAAAGGTACGACAAAGAAAAGAAAAATCCAAATCTTTTCCAATATTTCAGTGCCACGATGTCAAAGAACGCTTATCGTTATTAACCTTTTTTCTGCACACAGGGTCTGTCCCTGTGTGCTATATCAACATTGCACACAGGGACTGTCAAAAGTGAGAAAGTGGGGAACTTCATCCCAGCCCTTTCTAAGGGGGGGATGAATTGTGGGTGATTTGCTGGTGTGTGAAAACAGGCTGGTTTGTGAAAATACCTGACTGTTTTCTAACAGAAACGGGCTGGTTTCTAAAATTTTAAAGTTGGTGGAAAATTTGAATTTTTCTGATATTTTTTTGCGGATTTGTTTGGTGGCTTCGGATTTTTTTTCGTAACTTTGCAGAGTCATTGGGAGAAGGATATCAAGCGCTTGTTCAGACCTCCCCTGACCCCTCCTACTCAGGAGGGGAATATCAGACCTCCCCTGACCCCTCCTGTAGGAGGGGGATTGTTACCCCTTTCGACACTATCAGTTCTCCCCCTACAGGGGGAGTCAGAGGGGGTCTCTACGAGGGGTGAGTCAGAGGGGGCTGGCCGCTCTAAACAACAGCAAAGGGGCCTGTGAGTGGATGAAACCACCACAGGCCCCTCTTTTTATTTGTTCGCCAACAGCAGGTGGTCAAGGACGACCATGGCCGCCATGGCCTCTACCACGGGTACGGCCCTGGGCAGTACGCACGGGTCATGGCGTCCGCGGGCTGTCAGCGTCGTGGCGTTTCCCTCCATGTCGACCGTTTCCTGCGGGCGCAGGAGCGTGGCTACGGGCTTGAAGGCTACGCGGAAGTAGATGTCCTCGCCATTCGAGATGCCGCCCTGGATGCCGCCGCTGTGGTTCGTGGCGGTTGTGATACTCCCGTTGCCATGGCTGACGAAGCGGTCGTTGACCTGAGAGCCGCGCTGGGTGGCAAAGCCGAAGCCGTCGCCATATTCGAAGCCCTTGACGGCGTTGATGCTGAGCATGGCACTGCCCAGCTCGGCATGCAGCTTGCCAAACTCCGGCTCTCCCAGGCCGGCGGGGCAGCCGCTGATGACGCAGGTGACGATGCCGCCGATGGTGTCGCCCTCGGCTTTCACACGGCTGATGAGCTGTTCCATTTGTGCCGCCTTCTCAGGGTCTGGGCAGCGTACGCTGTTCGTCTCCGTCAGGCTGAGGTCGTAGCGGTGGTAGTCGCGGTCAAGGGCAATGTCGCCCACCTGCGATGTGTAGGCCTGGATGCTGATGCCCCGGTGGCGCAGTACCAGCTTGGCCAGCGCCCCGGCCACCACCCGGCTGATGGTGATGCGGGCAGATGAGCGTCCGCCGCCACGATGGTCGCGCAGACCGTATTTCGTCTGGTAGGTGAAGTCGGCGTGTGACGGACGGTAGACGGTGCGCATGTTCTCGTAGTCCTGTGAGTGCTGGTTCTCGTTGCGCACGATAAACCCGATGGGACAGCCCGTCGACCTGCCCTCGAACACGCCGCTCAGCAGTTCCACCAGGTCTGGCTCCTGGCGTGATGTCGTGATCTTGCTCTGTCCCGGACGCCGGCGGTTCAGCTCCTGCTGGATGAAGGCCAGGTCGATGCCGATGCCGGCGGGCATGCCGTCGACCACGCCGCCGATGGCCGCACCGTGGCTTTCGCCGAACGTCGTCAGCGTAAACCGATGGCCAAACGTATTAGCCATGACAGTGTCCGCAGCCTCCTTCGCCGCAGCCTCCATCACCGCAGCCGTCGCCACAGTCGCCGTCGCCACAGTGACCGCCGCAGCCGCCGCAGCCGCCTGTCATGTGCTTGATGAGGGCGTTCACCTCGTCGTCGGTAGCCGGGCGGTTCTCCATCATCTCACCGATGAAGTTCAGGATCTTGCCGGCCAGGGGGTGGTTGGTGTCAACGGTCACGCTGTCGGGCTCCACCTTGACGACTTGGGCCATGAAGCGATTCTGTTCAGAATCGTTCAGGGTGATGACGGCTCCGGGATATACATGCTGGGAATCAAACTTCCCGTCGATCTCAAACATGCTGCGCTCCAGCTTGTGTACGCCCTCGGGGATGTATGCGCCAAAGGCCTCCTCAGGCTTCAGGGTGAAGTCAAACTTGGTGCCTTTCCCCAGGTGCAGTACCTGTTGCTCCAAGGCGTCGAGCGACACGCCGAATCCGCTGATGAACTGAAAGGGGCGCTCCGGGGTGGTCTGCTCAACGAGCGTCTTCTCGCCGTTCTCCAGGGTGTAGAGCTGGTAGTGAACGGCCAAAAACTGATGTTCCATAATCTTTGTTTACCTTATTATAATAATACTATGTTTTTTATGGCTGCAAAGGTACGAAAAAGCTGTGAAATGACGGCATGTTTAACCGAAAATCATTAAAAATTCCGATAAAGCCCAATTAGTTGACCTTTATCAAAGAAAGGGCTGTTTGCGGACACAATTCGCTGAAAAGCTTGTTTGGTTGTAAAAATCGCCGTACCTTTGCACCGTCAAAACCAAACAAAGGGTTGCGACAAAGGATAACTAACAATTATTAATGTAGGAGCCTGAATGAAGGTAAAAAGGATAAAAGGATAACAAAACACAAACAACAAGAGGGCTCCGAGTAAAGAAAAGAAAGGGTAAAAGAAATGAAAAGATTGTTTTTGATGACACTGGCAATGTTGAGCATGACGATGACATTTGCTGAGAACGAGGAAACAAAGAACGTGACGAACGTAGAGGCCTACGACATGAGCGTCAATATGCGCAAGCTGAGCGTGGCCCTGGGTCTGACCACCGACCAGATGGAGGCCGTTGAGAATATCCACAATACGTTCAACGCTGAGATGCAGCTGGCTGCCCACACCAACGAGAACGACCGTCAGGAGAGGGTGAACAAGGCTGTGGAGCGCGACATCAAGTGGATGCGCTATGTTCTTGACGAGAAACAGTACCGCAAGTATCTCATGCTGCTGAATACCACGCTCAACAACCGTGGACTGAAAGTAGAGAAGTAAAGAAAAGAAAAAAGAATTAAGGTTCAAGTATGTTGGCCGCAGGATTTTCAGAATTCTGCGGCTTTTTTTGTTGGTTACAGAAAAAAATGTTACTTTTGCAGGCAGAAACCATTATTAACATTTGAGTAAAAAGACAATGAAGAAAATCAGAATCATTCTCGTGTCGATGGCCGCTATGCTCATGGTCAGCTGCGGCACCACCTCGACAGTGCCCATCACCGGGCGTCAGCAGACACTGATGGTCAGCGACGGTGAAGTGCTTTCACTGGCTAAACAGCAGTATCAGGAGTTTATGAAGACGGCCAAGGCATCGACCAACGCCACTAACACCGCCATGGTGAAGCGGGTAGGGCAGAAGCTGGCTACAGCTGTTACCAACTATCTGAAGAACAATGGTCTGGCCTCTGAGGTTAATAACTTTGCATGGGAGTTCAATCTTGTACAAGACAAGCAGGTAAATGCCTGGTGTATGCCCGGTGGCAAGATTGTAGTCTACGAGGGTTTGCTGCCAGTCACCCAGAACGAGGCCTCGCTGGCCATTGTGCTGGGACATGAGATAGCCCACGCCGTGGCTAAGCACTCTGCCGAGCAGTTGAGCACGCAGATGCGTCAGCAGCAGGGGCTTCAGATTGGCACGGCCATTGCTGGTGCGCTGGGCATGGGGCAGAACACTCAGAGCATTGTACAGACGGTGGCTGCATTGAACTTCAATTTTGGTAACCTGAAATACTCTCGTAATCATGAGAGTGAGGCCGACCACATGGGACTGATTTTCGCAGCCATGGCTGGCTATGATCCCCAGGTAGCCATCAGCTTCTGGCAGCGTATGTCCTCAGCCTCTACATCGCAGACGGCCGAGTTCCTGAGCGACCATCCCAGCGATGCCACCCGTATCAAGCAGATTCGGGGCTGGATGCCGGAAGCGCTGAAGTATTACAAGAAATAGTAAGATTGCAAGAAATAGTAAGCCCAAAAAATGGGGGCACTTCCTGAACGGAAGCGCCCCCCATTTTTTTTACTTACTATCTTATATTAGAAGTTGTAGTAGAAACCAAACTGGATGTTGTTCGTCAGGTTCAGCAGCTCAAAGGTGCTTTTAGCCTTGGCACCGTTCACGTCCAGTTTGTTGCTGGTGTAGCCGATGATGTTGCCGAACTTGGCAACCAGTGCAAACTTCTCGTTCAGGTTGTAGGCAATGCCCGGCTTCACATACAGACCCCAGTTGTTCACCGTCTGGTCGTTGGTGTTGCCATTCTTTGCCTTAGTCTCAGTCTTAGTGGTGGCATAAGAGAACTGACCGTCGCCAAATACTGAGACATTGCCCAGCTTAAGAGCTGTGTAGCGGAAGTAAGGAGCAAACTTGAAGGTGCTCTCGGTCACGGTGTTAGGAGCATGACTCTGCTCGTCCTTGTCAGAGCTGTAGCCAATCTCGACACCTACGCCCATCTTATCGTTGAATGATACGCCAAACTCAGGAATAAGGCTGAAACGGGTGTCCAGGGTTGTACCATCTTGCGACGTTGTGCTGTAACCCAGTGAACCACCAACATACATGTTCTGAGCGTTCATAGTTACTGCCATCAGGGCAGCAGCCATGGTCATCAAAATCTTTTTCATTGTCTTTTCTTTTTAA
>Ga0310697_10002118_pt1 | contig 21664 bp, 12 predicted proteins | sample 172DNAGHGlowgp2_FD_203883 | JGI IMG/M metagenome (GOLD analysis project Ga0310697, IMG submission 203883) | Sheep rumen microbial communities from Palmerston North, Manawatu-Wanganui, New Zealand - 1728 DNA GHGlow gp2 (v2) (version 2) | ecosystem: Host-associated > Mammals > Digestive system >... | reverse complement strand
GCAAGCCTATCGAAGGTATGTATGTAGATCGTAATGCCGACGGACAGATAAACGAAAGCGATAAGTACTATTATAAGAGTCCTGCTGCAGATGTTATAATGGGCTTCACAACCAAGTTCCTTTATAAGAACTTCGATTTGAGCGCAGCTTTCCATGCATCATTTGGCAACTATGTATACTACAATTATTTGTCAGATAAGGGCTCAATCAGTGCTTCTGGCCTCTATTCTAATAGCGCATTTACAAATACATTCCCAGAGGCCGTACAGTTGGGATTTACCGGCTTAGGTACAGAGTACTACCTCTCTGACTATTATGTTCGCAATGCTTCTTACTTGAAGTGTTCTAATATTACATTGGGTTATACATTCCCCAATCTGCTGAAGAATCATCTTAACGGTCGTATTTTTGCTACTGTTCAGAATCCATTCATTATTACTAAGTACAAGGGCCTTGATCCAGAGGTGGCTGATGGTGTAGATAAGAATCCATATCCACGTCCACGTAGTTTCCAGATTGGTTTGAGCTTGAACTTCTAAGAGAATGAATATAAATAACGAATAAAGAATAATGATTATGAGACATATATTTTCAAAATCGGTTGTGGCAGGCTTGCTTGTTATTGGCATGACCTCTTGTGCCAACGACCTGAATATCTCATCTATCGATCCTCAGACTTCTACTTCTTATGAAGATATGGAGTTGTTGGCTAAGGTATATGGTACATTGGGTATGACAGGACAAAAGGGTCCTGCAGGTTCTGGTGATATCAGTAGTGATGAGGGTGAGTCTGGTTTTTATCGTACAACGTTTAACCTTGAAACATTGCCTACTGATGAGTGTAACTGGGCTTGGCAGACTGATCCTGACATTCCTCAGATTACAGGTATAAGCTGGAACGCCAATAGTGGCCGTACACAGTGGGCATACCAGCGCTTGGGCTTTAATGTACTGCTTTGTAACTTCTATTTGCAGAACACTGTAGATAAGGCAGATCAGGCAGATTATAAGTATTATCGTGCTGAGGTCCGTTTCTTACGTGCTTTGTACTATTGGTACTTCCTCGATCTTTGGCATAAAGCTCCATTTAAGGATGAAAACAATTCTATGAATGATTTGCCAGTGGAGAAGGTGGGTAAGGATCTTTATGATTGGATTGACACGGAACTTACTGCTATTGAGAGTGAGATGGCTCCTATTGGACAGTTCAATTCTGCTTCCGACTTCGGTCGTGCTGATGCAGGTGCTGCCTATATGCTTCATGCGCGTTTGGCTTTGAACGCTAAGGTTTATACAGATGGCGCCACAACAGCTTATGACAAGGCAATCAGCTATTGTGATAAGGTTATTTCTGGTCCATATGCATTGAGTAGCACAGCTAAGGTACATCCTACAAATGGTTTGACTTATAGTGGATATGCCCAATTATTTATGGCTGATAACGATCGTAATGCTGATGCAATGAAGGAAATAATATTCCCGATTCGTCAGGATGGCATAAAGACTCAGGGATACTCTTGTGCTAGTTATTTGGTTTGTTCTACACGTATAGCAGGTATGCCTTACGCTGCAACAAAGAACTGTTGGAGTTGTAATTATGCTCGTCCGAACCTTATTGAGAAATTCTTCCCTAAAGGTGATATCCCAATGTCTTCGGATGACAATGTTGGTGACGGAAGCACAGAGGCTATTATTGCACTAGATGCTCAGGATGGCTCTGACACTAAGGGTATTATTGCTGCTGCTGGAGATGATCGTGCTCTGTTCTACGCTGGCCGTGGTGGTGGTATCAGAAAACTGCGCACAGATAAGCTTAACAACTTCCTTGATGGAATCTCTATCGTGAAGTGGCAGAATATTTGTGTTGATGGCGGTACAAATAGTGATGCAGAGTTCTCAGACACAGATATTCCATTGTTCCGTTTGGCAGAAGCTTACATGACTCGTGCAGAGGCCAAATGGCGTAGTGGTGATGCCACTGGTATTAATGATGTAAATGTACTTCGTGCTCGTGCAAATGCCACACCATTAACACAGCTTACAGAACAGGATCTTATTGACGAGTGGTGTCGTGAATTCTATATGGAAGGACGCCGTCGTTCTGATTTGATTCGCTTTGATATGTTCACTGGCAAGAAGTACAACTGGGCCTGGAAGGGCGGCGTTGCTGACGGACAGGCTGTGGATGGTCATTTTAAGTATTATCCTATTCCAATGGATGATATTAATAATAATAAGAATATGACCCAGAATGCCGGTTATTAATTCAGACAGTATCGTAAAAATGAAAAGTGTTATGAACAAAAAAATATTCAATATAGGACGTTGGTTTTCTATTCTCGCTATTGTAGGACTCACTCTTACTGCCTGCGAGAAGGATGATAATAGCAATCCAACATTTAAGGCTACCAGTCCAAGCTTTACACTGAATGTACCTGCTAATGCAGAGAACAATGTGTACGATCTGGTATCAGCTAATAGTCTGGAATTAACTTGTACTCAGCCTAATTATAATGGCGTACCCTATGTTGTGCAGTATCATGTACAAGTGGCTCTCTCTGAGGATTTCGCTGCATTTAAGGAATTAGAGACTCCATATACAACAGCCAAGATGGCTGTAGATGCATATGAGTTGAACACTGCGGTAATTGATTTGTTTCATGAGACTGAAGGTGATATTGATTATCCTGACGAGCCACGCCCTCTGTATGTTCGTTTGCGTGCTAATGTTGTCAATATGGCGAATACAGTTCTCGATGAGTCTTTCTCAAACATCATTACACTGCCTAAAGTGCTCGCAACCTTTAAGGCTCCTGAGTTGACATTCCCAACATCTTGTTACATTGTTGGCTCTTCAATTGGTGATGGCGCTGATAAGGGCTATTGGGGTTATTGGAAGCCTATGGCTCCTGTTTATGGTGCTGAAGGTGAGTTCTATACTCTGATTTATGTTCCTGATGGCGGTCAGTTCAAGTGGGGCGAAGAGAAAAATGATTGGCGTGGTTTCAACCGTGTAGCTAAATTCGACGATCAGGCTAATGCTGGCGTACACGAGGCTGCAAGCGATGGCAATATTCAGTTCGATAATGGTGGTTGGTATACCATTCATGTTGAGACTGCACTTGGTGCTACCGAAGTTGCTTGGACATTCCATATCTATCCAGGTGCTGCCTATGTTATCGGTAACGCTGCAGGAGGTGCATGGAATGATGGTGATGCAGAGTGGAAGATGACAGCTCCTGCTGGAGATGGTACATGGGAATCTCCTGCATTTACAGGCGCCGGCGAGCTTCGCGCATATATTAAGGTTCCTGGACGCGACTGGTGGAAGACTGAGTTTACCCTCTATCAGGGAGAACTATACTTCCGTACAGTAAATATTCCAGCAAACTGGGCTGAGAATGTAGGCGAGGAGTACTCTGTAGCATGTTCTGCAGGTCAGAAACTCTATGTGAACTTTAGCACTAACACAGGTGAAGTTAAATAACTAAAAACGTATATACAATGAAAAAGATATTTCAATATGGCTTTGCAGCTTTGGCGGGTCTCGTACTCGCCAGCTGTAACGGCGATTACGAAGACTGGCTTAAGCCTCAGGGCTACGATCAGGAGAATCCTGCTGCTGCTTATGGCGTGACAGCTACACCTGCATCGATTACTATGCCAGTTAGTGATGACGATGTTACACTGTTTACTTTTGCAGCTGCAAGCGAAGAGGTAAAGGGATATGCACTCCGAAAGCTTTTGGTTGATGGAGCTGAAGTAAATTACAATGTTGTTGGTAACAATGTAGTTGTATCTGCTAACGAGATTGAAACTGTTGCTGTAGATGCAGCTGAGTCGCGTGCACAGAAAACTCATACACTTGACGTGGATGTAGACTTTGGTGCTATTCTGAATAATGGTGATGCTGTAGCAGGAAAGTTGGATGTTAATCCAACTATCACCACCTCACCTACACCAGCTATTGATGCAAAGGGTTATTTCCTTTTGGGTAACTTTGCTGAAAATGGAAATGGTTGGGATTTGGCTGCTCCTGTTTGGATGACTGACAATGGTGATGGAACCTACTCAGCTATTGTTAATACTACTGGTGATGGCGACAACTGGTTCAAGTTCTACGAGGGCTCTCATTATAGCGCTGATAGCTGGGATGAGGTTAATGCCGGTCAGATGGGATGTTCAGAAAATGGCTGTCCAGATAAGTTTGGTTTCATTATTTGGACAGGTGATAAGACTAGCGTAGAAACTCCTGTTATTCAGGGTAAGGGCCAGTTTAAGGTAACTATCGATATGGTTAACTTTACCTATAAGGTTGTCCGTCAGGCAGTAAACTACTACATTGTAGGCGGTCCAAACGATTGGGGTGAGTCTGCTAAACAGAAGACACTGAAGTTTAATCAGGCAGATATCGAAGTTCCTGTTTATACTATTGTATTCCCTGCAGCAGCCGAAGGCGATACATGGTTCGCTATTGGTGATGACAAAGCATGTGATGCCATTGCAAATGATAATGAATGGAAGCTGCTTTTCGGAACAACTAGTGGTAATGGAGAGCAGGGTGAGAATGGAACTTTGGCTCGCCGTACAGAACTTAAAGATGATGGCTCATTTAAGGTGCCTGCAGGCGCTAAGTTCATTAGTGTAACGCTTGATATGGATGCTATGACTTATCAGGTTAAGACTCTTGACTTTGGTGAGTACATTTATGAGGCAGGTGTGAATAATAATTGGGGTGATGTTCTGCAGCCATTGTATTGTTCAGACGGTCAGGGAACTTATAAAGGATTCTTCTATGCCGAAGGTGCAGATTGGGCCAATGGTAAGGGTGCATTCAAGTTCCGTGGCGCAGCAGATAATTGGGATAATGGCAACTATGGTGCCGTTACTATGAGCGATGACGGTCTTACAGGTACACTTATCGACGATGGCGGATCTGGCAACATACTTGTAGAGCCCGGCTTCTATATGGCAGTAGTTAATCTGGCAGCTATGACCTATCAGTTAACTCCAATTAATGTAGGAATCATTGGTCCTGCTCAGGCTGGCGGTTGGGGTGAAGACACCAACATGACCTACAATAAGGAAACCCGTGCATGGGAGGCTACGCTAGAACTTGCTGCTGATGAGTTCAAATTCCGTGCTAACGATGGCTGGGATATCAACTGGGGCGGTTCTGCTGATAATCTGATTCAGGATGGTGGTAACCTTAAGATTGATGAGGCTGGTACTTACTTCATCCAGTTCTTCCCAATTTGTGACACAAAGTCATACTGCAAAATTACAAAGAAGTAATATATTATCTTTGTTTATAACAGCGAGCCGTTTATCCACAACGGCTCGCTTGGTGTTATAACATATATTAGGTGTTAAAAATGAATTTTTTGAAAGGCTTTATACCTGTTGTGCTGCTAATGGCAATGCAAGTTGTTGGTTTTGCGCAACCTAAGAGATATCTTGGTGGTGATGTCTCTCTGTTGCCATCCTATGAACAGGCGGGGACTATCTATCGCGATTTCGATGGAAAACCTATAGAACCATTGGTATTCTTTAGTGAGATGGGCTGGAATGCCATACGAGTACGCCTTTTTGTAAATCCTGAATATGCCCCCCAAGAGCATAAAGAAGAGGGCGTTTGCCAAGATTTAAAATATGCATTAGATCTGAGTAAGCGTGTAAAAGAGGCTGGGTTTGATCTATTGTTGGATATCCATTATAGTGATTACTGGGCTGATCCTAGCAAACAAACGATACCTCAATTATGGAAGGACGTTAAATCAGCATCATTGCCAGATAGTGTGTATGCTTATACTTATAGAGTTCTGAATTCTTTTAAAGAAAGGGGGATAGTGCCAGATATGATTCAGGTCGGCAATGAAGTAACTTTTGGAATGCTTTGGCCTGTCGGGCGCATTCATCCTATGAAAGACGATAATTGGAGCGTACTATGCAAATTGTTAAGTAAAGGGTGCAAAGCCTGTCGTGAGGTGTGTCCTGAAGCTAAAATTGTAATCCATACAGAACGTGCAGGAGAGTGGGATATGACAAGATCCTTTTATATGCACTTGCAAAAGTATTGTCTTGATTATGACATTATAGGACTAAGCTATTATCCTATGTGGCATAATTCTGTTAAGAACCTTGGTACTACTCTCAATAATATAGAGTCTACTTTCCCCGACAAAGAAGTGATGATTGTAGAAACAGCGGCCTATTATTCTCATGAAAATGATAAGTGGGCTACAGGACCTGACCAGTATGCTGAATTCTATCTAATTTCACCTAAGGGACAAGCGTCTTTTGTAAGAGAGTTGATGAAGGAACTATCTATTCACAAAAATGTTACAGGAGTCTTCTGGTGGTTCCCTGAAGAGAATGCGTGTGGAAACGTTTTGTTGCCCTGCTGGATAAATCGTGGTCTGTTCGATAATCATACAGGAAAGGCTCTGCCAGCTTTGAAAGAATTCAAATATTATAAGTAATCCTAGGCGCTGTCCTCTTACGGGAGGACTGCAGTCCTGATACTAAAAGACTCGAGTCCTCCCGTTAGAGTACTCGAGTCTTTGTTAATTTGGACTGGGGCTACTATTAATCGTTCCAGTTCAGTTTCTTTATATATGCATCAAACTTTAGTTCTTCATGCTTGATGGCTTTAAGGGCAGCCTCTACCTTTTTTATGTCTTTGGGCGAACATAGTTTGGCACCCTTGCGTCGCTCAAAGTAAGGATTGCGTCCGAACTCGCCCTGCAGCCGATACGAAAATTTGCTGTACTCGTCGGGCAGCATCTTCTTCTGCATGTTCTTAAAGCCATTGCCATAAACTTGCAACTCGTTACTGCGATAGTATTCACACCCTTCGCCAGTTTGGGTTATCTGCGGATTCAAAATGGTTACTGCTATCTGGTCGTTAGGCAAAGCCTGCATAGCCAATTGGCGCAAGCAGTGGCAAGCCATCTTGCAATCCGCATTGTTGCAATGCAGATAGCAGCCAGGAACTTCATCGTAATTAATCTTGCTCATTTCTAATCAGTTTTTTGTTAAACATCTCCACCTCTCACTCATATGTGCCAAAAGCCGCATCTGTGCAGAGGTCTTGGGCGAGTGAGAGGTTACGGCAACCTCTCACTGTACCTCTCACTCAACCTCTCACTTTTTCGCCGTTAGGCAGCATCAACAGGTACTACATTGTAGTATTTTACATGTCCGCGCTCAGTATGCTCATAGCCAAGGTCCTTCATCGCTAATCCCAAATGTACCTTGGTACTAACGGTCTTCTTAAGCGAAGGATACTCTTTGCTAATCAGCTCCAGCATCTGCGTGCAGTTCATGGCCTTTACCTTCTCGCCTTCGTTGGGCTTGCGGAAACAGGCTTCAACAATCTCGGCTATATCCTTTTCGTCGGTATAGTCCAGGTTCAGCTGCTGAATACGTGCCACCTGCTCATTGGTAAACCAGTAAGGCGCCTTCAGCTCGTTCACCTCGTACACCAGCTGGGCGTACAGCTGCTCATAGTCAATCTCGCCCGAATTGTCGATATACTGCCCTTCAGGAATCTCGATACAGATGAATCGACGACTACCTGTTACATCCGATAGAGGATGAGGATTGTTGGTAGTGGCTACGAACGATGCGTAACGAGGACGATCCTGCTGCGAACTGCCATAGATGGTACGTCCGTTAACTTTGATTTTCGAGAGCGTCTGCTTAAGTGATGCCTGTTGACTGGGACGAATGGCATCCAACTCATCAAGATTCACCAGCAGATTGTTGGTCAAGGCCATCTCCTTATCGAACTTGTTGCTCAGGTTCAGATGGTCAAGGTAATACTCCTGCAACTCAGGAGGTAGCAAGCGCGCAATAAAGGTCGATTTGCCACAACCCTGACCGCCAATCAGCGTAGGCACACTCTCGTTGGCATGCAGCTTATCCTTCTGCAACCAGTGTGCCACAGCCGAACGAAACCAGATGACCAAGAAATCAAGCTGTTCGCTACTGATGCCAGGTAGTCGGCTGAAGAGCTTGGCCAGATGGTTCTGTCCGTCCCATTTAGGCAGATGCGTCAGGTACTCAAAGATTGGGTCATATTTAGGAGTAGCATCCGAGTAGATAACCTCCTGGATATCAGTCTTAGGACTGTTTTTGGTAATCTGCTCCTGTTTGCCCTTGCGAACAATACTGTTCAGTGCTTCGGGCGTTAGAGTCCGCCAATCAGGCTGGTTATCAGCCTGTTCGGTGCTTATGGTTCGATACTCTACCTTACCGTTCAATACATTGCGACGGAACAGGTAGTTGTCACTAAGAAACTGCTCAACAGCGAGCGAGTTCTGCTGAGAGGCTCCAAGAGTCTCTCCGTTAATTGTCATTTTTTTCATATGTGTGTGCAGTTTTTGTTATTGCGGCGGCAAAGGTACAAAAAATATAAAGCGGTTTTCGTCTTTCTCTGTTAAATTTTTGTTAAATTCTTCAAGTGTTAAAATCGAGTGAGAGGTTGAGTGAGAGGTTGAGTGAGAGGTTTGCGCAACCTCTCATGCCTCGCACTCCTAGTATTTATGCGGTTTTCGGCGCATTTGAGTGAGAGGTTGAGTGCAACCGATTGCATAAGATAACTTGCAGATTTACACAGCTTGTGGAATAACCAAGCGGCTTTTTTTCTATCTTTGCACCAAAATCAGTAATACAAATAACTAAAGGCATATGAGAAGATTTTACTCTACATTGACATTTTGCTTAGTGGCTATAGCTGCAATGGCACAGGGGTGGCCCAAGGATTTTCCTGGCGTAATGCTTCAGGGATTCTTCTGGGACAGTTATAATGATACGCAGTGGACACGCTTGGAAAAGCAGGCTAATGATTTCGCAGGAACTTTCGACCTGGTATGGATTCCTCAGAGCGGTAACTGTGGTGGCACATCTATGGGCTACGATGACCTTTGGTGGTTTAATAATTATGAGAGTTCATTCGGAAGCGAGGCTCAGCTTCGTTCAATGATAAATACCTTTAAGGCTAAAGGTATCGGCACTATTGCCGATGTGGTAATCAACCACCGCAAGAATGTAAGCAACTGGGTTGACTTCCCTAAGGAAACCTATAATGGCGAAACATACGAAATGACATCTACCGATATCTGTGCCAATGATGATGGCGGAGCAACAAAAACTTGGGCAACTCAGAATGGCTACAGTTTGAGTAGCAATAATGATACAGGAGAAGGTTGGGGCGGTATGCGTGACCTAGACCACAAAAGCGAAAACGTACAGCGTATCGTCAAGGCTTATCTTAATATGTTACTTCAGGACTTTGGATATGCCGGTTTCCGCTACGATATGGTGAAGGGCTATGCTGGCTCATACACCAAGATGTATAACAATGAAGCAAAGCCTCAGTTCTCTGTGGGTGAGTGCTGGGATGGTTCAAGCACTATCCGCAATTGGATTGATGCCACTGATAAGACTAGTGCAGCTTTCGATTTTCAGTTCCGTTATACTGTACGTAATGCTGCAAATAATGGAGATTGGAGCAAATTAGGCCAGCAAAACGATGGTAACTGGCCACTTGTAAGCAAGAATTTTCAGAATGGTAGTTACTTCCAGTATGCTGTAACTTTCGTTGAAAACCACGACACAGAAAAACGTTCGAATGCTGCACAGGATCCTATCAAGAAGGATACTCTAGCTGCCAATGCTTATCTGTTGGCTATGCCTGGTACACCATGTGTGTTCCTTACTCACTGGAAGGCTTATAAGCAAGAAATAAAGTCTATGATCGCTGTTCGTAAATTGGCCGGCATCACCAATACCAGCAGCTATGCAAATATGTGTAATAACAAGGATTATTATGCTAATGTAATAAAGGTGGGTGACGAGAATCGACTTATGTTTGTTGTTGGTAACAATACTAGCGGGTATGAGCCAAGTGCTAGCCAGTGGCAGGAGGTGCTTTCAGGCTATAAGTATAAGTATTTCCTACCCAGAACCATGGAGACCGCTTTTGTTGATAAGGTATCTGGAGAGTTTGATGAGGAATTCAAAGCAAAGTTGATTGCGATATCGGCCGACGATAATGCCAAATTGGTATATACTCTTGATGGAAGCGATCCTACAGCTAGCAGTACAAAGGTAGACAATGGTACCAGCATTGATATTACAGAAGATTGCACTTTGAAGGTGGCTCTTTTGGTGGGTGGTGCTGTGACTGGGATGGTCACTCGTAATTATACCTTTAATAAGGTAGAAAAGCGTGAAATAACAGTTTACGTCAATGCTGACAATGTAGGTTGGACCGCAGTAAACTTCTGGAGTTGGGGTGGTGATGGCAGTCATTCTCCTAAGAACAGCAATTGGCCTGGCGATAAGGTTACAGAAAAGGTTAGTGTCAATGGTAAGGACTGGTTTGCTAAGAAGTTTACCATCAATGGCGAGGATGATGATATTAGTTTCGTGTTTAGTACAGGTTCTGGTAGTCCTCAGACTGTAGATGTGACCAATGTGTCGCAGACATCATACTTTGAAATCCTGACCACGAAGGATGGTGATAAATATAAGGTAAAGGATGTAACGTCCGATTATACTGGCATTCGTGCTATCGATGCTGACGTGCAGGGTATGACTAAGGTCTATACTCTCGATGGTCGCCTGGTTAAGACGGCACCTAATAACGCTGATGCCCTCAGCGGAATGGCCAAGGGCATCTATATTGTAAACAAGAGGAAGTTCATAGTGAAATAATTAGTTAGTGTTTAAGAAGGGAGCGGACAGCAAACCAGCAGTGTAATAAGAAGGTTTGCACCCGTCCGTAATGACGCTCCATCACCCTATATCGCTCCCAAAGCGATTCGCGGTGATGGAGTGTTGTTTGTCCCTCTTGAGTGTAGTTGGCTACCACCATGTGCAGATTCAGCATGGGTACGTTTTCCTTGGCTGCTGCCTTCATCACATGGATGCACCAATCTACATCAGCCGAATAGCGATATTGCATGTCGTAAGGCGTGGCGATGGCAAAGTCTGTACGAGCATAGAATGCCTGATGACATACCAACATACCCTGACGGAAAGACTTCCATGTGAGGTCCTCGGGCGGTGCCAGTCTGCGATGATGCAGAAATCGTCCCTCGCCATCTACTATGTCAGTGTCGCCGTATAGCACGGCAGGTGTGCCGCCGCTGGCGGCAACCTGCTGCGCTATGCGGTTGGCTGTATCGGCTGCGGGTAGGAAGTCGCCTGCGTTTAGGTAGCATACGTAGTCGCCGGTCATGCTCCTCAGACCTTTGTTCATGGCGTCGTAGATGCCCTTGTCGGGTTCTGATGATACCTGTATCTGATGACCGTTCTCTGCTGCATTTGAGCGAGCGATATATTCATCAACGATCTTAAGCGTGTCATCGGTCGATGCACCATCGATAATCAGGTGCTCTATGTTGGGATAATCCTGTGCCAGCACACTGTCCAATGTCCGTTGTAGCACCTTGGCTGCATTATATGTTATGGTGACGTATGTTATTCGTATCATATATTCTTCTTACTTATGTCTTGATATAGGTGTATGTATTGTGCTGCAACCACACTCTCGGCATATCTGCGCACCACACCCTTCTTCTGGTCGCGAGGCTCAATCCTGGCGTTGAAAGCCCATTCCAGTCCGTCGGCCAGACTTCCGGCCGACAGGTAGTCGGCCAGGTAACCATCTTCCTTGTGGTGGATGATGTCGCTCTGACCGCTGTTGTTGAATGCCACGGGTATGCATCCGCATAGCTGGGCCTCGATGAGCGTCTGCCCGAATGTCTCATAGAGCGATGACGATACCACAACATTTGCTGCCGAATAAATCTGTGACATACGACTATGGTCGTTTACGTAGCCGAAATATGTATACTCCACGGGTATCTCGTTCAACTTGCTCTCATCTTTGATTCCTCCAAACAGCAGTAGCCTTATATCGTTTGACTTGTATCCGCGCTCGCTGATGAGTATTCGCAAGGCGTCAAGTAGATAACTCAGTCCCTTGATATCATCATCGATGCGTGCGGCACCGAATGCCACTACATATCTTTCTTTTACAGACAGCATGGCACGTGCATCGGTACGGTTAATCATGCTGAACTGCGAGGGTGATATTGAGTTGGGGATTACATGGATAGGCTGTTTGCCTATCAGTGCACTCTGTTTGGCACGCTCAGCCAGCCAGTTGCTTACTGCCACATAGTGGATAGGGTAGGCTGTCAGTCGCTGTTTCTTGTGGAATACCTTGTTTGATAGGTCGTGCTTGCCAGGTGAACTAAGGAATGGACAGTGATGGCACTCCGATTTATAGTTGGTGCACTCGTAGGCATGATGACAGATAGATGTAGCCTCCCACATGTCGTGCATGGTCCAAACCACAGGTTTACGGCTCTTTAGAATCTTCTCGATCGACGATAGCGACAGGAATCCCTGGTTTATCCAGTGCAGGTGGATGATGTCGGCCTCTTGAAATTCGGGGAGCCGGGTGATGTCGAAGCCCGTGCTGGCAGTCGACACCTTAAATAGATTCTTACGATGGAACAGATTGCATATCCATATCTGCAGTCGTTCATACAGAAAATACCATTCTGCTGCTATGTGATGGTTCATGCCGATGACGGTAAGCGAGTCGGTTTCCTTGTCGCGTACCAACATCTTGGCTTTTACGCCATTATTTATCAGAGCCTTCATCAGGCGGTTGGCAGCTACCGCTGCCCCGCCTGTATGCTCGCTTGTATTTACTATTAGTACTTTCATCTTTTTATTTTCTCGCCACAAAGGTACAACAAGTTTTGTTAAAACCAAGTAAAAATAAGTAAATATTTGTTGTGTACGGACACAATAGTTTGACGTAAGTCAAGAATAATGTTAAAATATACACTATTTCCTTGCAAATATTTGTGAGATTCAAAAAAACGTCGTACCTTTGCAACGTCAAAAGGTTAATAGATTAGATTGTTTTAGGTTAGTAGTAATATTTATAGTTTTAGGTTTTTAGTTATTGGTAAAAGAAAGTTTTCAACAGTGGGGTAACTGGAGGTCGCTGTGAAGCTCCCTTTTAAACTTTCAAATTTTTGGTCCTGTTGGGCTGAAAATTTCTTTTTTATAGGAAAAGGATTTTTAGTTAAACATAGGCTTTTGTGATGCCACAGCTCGTGAGGGTTGTGGCATTACTCTTTTTATATATGTATAAACAAACACGATGCATCAGCGTTATTGCGCATGATGCATCGTGGATGAGTGAAGTGTAGATTATTTGAAGTCAGGACCTATTTTTCCGTTCCACTTCAGATACCAGTTGTCTTGGTTGCGAAGCTTGTTGCGGATGTCCTCGGATACATTGTTGCTACCGCCACGGGCAGAGATGACGTTACCCATGAACTCGCCCGGATTACTGCTACGCAGTGCGAAGCGCATTACGTCGTAGAAACGTGTGCCCTCAAAGGCAAACTCCAAGGCTTCTTCGTCGAGCAGTAATTGACTGACGTACTCCTGTTGGGTGGCCAGTGGTACGGCTTGCTTCTGGCCGTCAACCTCGATAGAGTCGGGGAACTGATAATACTCGTTGAGTGGTGTGTAACCTGAGCCACGCGTATGAATACCAATGGTGTTCATGGTGTTGGTTGCACGATTGTTTACTAAAGCTTCGGCGGTAAAAATACCATAGCGAGAGTTGGGGAAGTCGAACGTAAGTAGCCATGCCGCGTCGCTCTCGTTGTAATATGGACAAACATCGTTAGCAATTACATCGTTGTTAAGACCCTGTGACAATATCTGGAATGCCATACGAGGATAGCCTGCCATGTTGAGAGCTTCTGCCATACGCAGATATACCATCATCTTACGATAGATATGTACGTTGCGGGTGTTGTATTTGCCGATGCGTTGTGTCTCAATACGCTCACCTGTTGCTTTATCATTAGTGTAGCCCTCACTCCAGAAGTTGAAGAGGCGCAGGTCGCCAGAACGGTGCAGTGAGAGACCTCTGGGCGAATAAATAACGCTGATGCCATCGGTTCCTACGCAACAGTGCGCTTGTGATTCTGAGATTTCAAGTTGGCGTGGTGAGGGCGTCAGACTATACTTGTAGTTGTTCTCTTCGGTAGAGTTGAACAGATTACGCAACTCACTGTAATTGCCCTCAGAGCGTGTGGAGTCGCAAGGAATCATGGTAATCAGCTCGCCGTTGGCCATATAGCTTTCGCTTACATTGTAGCTTCCCCAACCTGTTACATTCAACCAGGTGGTGTTGCCCGGTGTCCAAGTCAACATGTTGATGCCGACAGGAAATGTAGAGTTCTGACCATTGCGCTCGCTGATGTACTTGTAGTATCGCTCAGCTGCCATCTTGTACTGTTCGATGTTGCCTGAAGCACTAGCCTGCCAGAGATAGAGATCGCCCAACACAATATTGATGGGGAACCATAAGAAGCGTGAATCATTGCCACGGATGGTACCGTAGCCAGGATACTCGCGGCCGTAGCGCTCAGCCAGTGGCTGCAGATCGTTGATGAAGTACTCGCATACAGACTCAAGGTCGTAGCTTGGGTAGCTTATTTCTGCCTCCTGCTTTGTGAGGATTGGCTTAGTGATAAATGGTACCCTGCCATAGTTCAGTACCAACTGCAGATAGGTCCATGCACGGATTGCCTTTACTGCTGCATACTCTTTCATGAAGATGTATTCGTTACGATTGTTCTTCAGTGCCGTGTCGACATGTTCTATGAAATAGTTGCAGTTGTTTATTACGGCATAGTAGTCGCGAGGTACGTTGTACTGGTTGTTATCGCCAATTTGGAACAAAGCTACATCGCGCAAGTCGCTAGAGGCCACGCTGGTGATGCTGGTAAGATCGCCTCGTACCTCTCCGAGCAGAACAGTACGATCGGCCAGGGCCTGAAGCTTATTCAAGATGCCAGTGACAGAGTAGATGGTATCGGTAGCACTGTTCAGGTGGTCCTTGTCGGCATAGATAATCTGGTTAGACTCTTGCTCAAAGAAATCAGAACACGAGGCTATTAGAGGTAAAAGGGTAAAAAGGTAAAAAGGTAAAAAACCTTTAGCCACTTTACTTACCTTATTAAATAGTATTGTTTTCATATCTATTACTTATTTTGTTTTTTATTAGAGGTTGAATTTCACACCAGCCACAAACGAGCGGCTCTGAGCCAGACGTCCTAGGTCTATTCCCTGTCCGATGACGTTGCCTGTCATAGCAAACTCGGGGTCGGAGCCCAGATACTTGGTGATGGTAAACACATTGTTGGCCTGAATCCAGAACTGCATACCCTGTATGTACTCTGACTTAAGAGGCAAGTCATAGCTCAGTGTGACACTCTTCAGTCGCAGATAGCTGCCATCCTCTATCCAACGGTCGCTAAAGCGCGAGTTGCCCATCGGATCTTGGAAGGTAATCTGTGGAATGTCGGTCTGTTGTCCTTCTACCTGCCAGCGGCGTACAAGTGCAGTCGATTGGTTCATAAATCGTGAGCCGCTCTCAAGTTGTGCGCGCATGTAGTTATATACATCATTGCCAACAGAATAGTTGAAACGCATATCCAACTTCATTCGCTTCCATGCTACAGTCGTGAATATGTTGCCATAGAAGTCGGGATTAGGATCTCCAATGATGGTACGGTCGGCCTCAGTAATCTGATGGTCTCCATCGAGATCGGCAAAGTGAATGTCGCCTGCTCCGAAGTAGTTCTTGTCGACACCATTATCAGCCAGGATATAGAGGCCTGCATTCTGTGCATCTTCTGTGGTAGAGAATACTCCCAACGACTTATAACCGTAGAATGCGTTAGCCACCTGACCAACCTGAGTGCGAATAGTAGCACCATATACCTTGCTATCCATATACTGGACATCGTCAGCCAGTTCGGTTATCTTGTTCTTGTAGTGGCCAAGGCTACCGCCTAATTGCCACTGCCAATCTTTAAGATTGAGTACCTTGATGGTGGCATTAACATCGAAACCTGTATTCTCCAGTTTACCACCATTAGACCAGTTCTTGTCGAGTCCTGAGAGGAAACCAAGTGACTGCTGTGTCAGTAGGTTGCTGGTCCAACTCTTGAAGACGTTGAACGAGAGTGCTAAGCGATTGCCAAGCAGACTTGTTTCCAGACCAGCGTTAAGACGACGAGTGGTCTCCCACTGTATCTTGGTATTGCCAATGCCGTCGAATGATAGACCAGCAATGGCGTGCAAGTACTGCTGTGAGCGGAAGTAACTGCGGGCTGCATAGTAGTCGATGTCGTCATTACCGCTGACATCGTAGCCGGCAGTAAGACGCAGGTAGTCAATACCCTTGACTTTTGCCAACCATGACTCGTTGCTCATCACCCATGATGCCTGTACGCCAGGGAATACGCCCCAAGCAGCCTTGAACAGACGCAAGTCACCGCCATCCTGTCCGAAACGTGAAGACCCCTCAACTGTGAGGTTGGCCTGCAGGAAGTAGCGGTTCATGTAGTTGTACTCTGCCTGAGCATACCATGCCAGCGAATTCCAGTTGTCATTGGTTCCAGCGTCATTGGCATTCTTCAAACTTGAACTCATGAACGGGGTCTTATCGTTACCAGTGTCGTAGCCTAACTGCGAGTTCATTGTATAGTTCTCCCAGTTGATACGGGCTCCGCCAAAAATATGAACGAAGTGGGCGTTATAACGATTCTGCCAGTCTAAGCGAGTGTCGCTCATCACAGAATTCTGCTTCGAAGCCAGCGAACGAACTTCATTGTCGCGATAGCCTCCAATGGAGCTGACATAGTAGCTTGGTGTGCCGTTGATAGGAATATAATACATTTCCTTTGTGTTCACCAAGTTATAGCTGAAGTGCTCTGACAGTGTCAGGTTCTCATTGAAACGATACTTGGGCGTAACCGTCAGGTTGAGCATTGAGTTCTCAAAGCGGTTTTTGTTCTGCGCGTCAGCGTATTCGTTAATAGCAGCAGGGTTGCCTAACTTCCAGTTATAGCCGCTGTAGTTTGCCAAGGCCTCAGAGAGGTATGACTCCTCTTCGATGTCGAAATGCGTACTGCTGAGTACACCGCGACCATAGCTGTAGGGACTTAGAAATGGACTCTTTACATAAGCTAGGAACGCTGGCGATGTAGGAGTACCTTCGTCGTAGCTCTCAGGAGCGCCGTCGTTGCGGATGTTACGTGTACTATTGGCAAACGAAGCATCAAAACGAACAGCAAAACGATCGGTAAGTTTGATGTCTGTATTAAAGCGGATATTCAGGCGGTCCATGCTGTTATATTTCAGTGGACTCTGCTGATTGACATATCCTACAGACAGGTTGTAATTGGCTACAGCGTCACCTCCCTCCACGTTGATGCCGTAGTTCTGGGTCATAGCCGTCTGGTATACAAGGCTCTTCCAGTCAGTGTTCTGGTGATACTGGGTGTAATAATAGTAGTTAGGATCCTCGTTGAGGAACTTGAACTCGCGGATTGTACTATTGGTAGTCTTCAGTAGTTCGGAGGCATAACTGCGATACTGTTCGGCGTTCATCACCGATAGATACTTAGGCTCCGTTACCACGCCTGCCGATAAGGTAGCTGTAATGCGTGTAGCCATCGACTTGTTGCGACGTGTCTGGATGAGGATTACACCGTTAGCACCCTTTGCACCATAGAGTGCAGTACCATTGCGCATCACCGTCACCTTCTCGATGTCGTTGGGATTGATGCTCGACAGAATATCATTGTAGAATCCATCATGCAGCAGTACGCGACCGTACTGTTGATCGATGATGACTCCGTCGATGACAACCAAAGGTTGAGCATTGACATTCAGTGAATTTAATCCCTGAATGAACATCACGCTACCTACACCAGGGGCGCCATTGCGCTGCTGTGTGTAAACTTGTGCTCCAAGTTGCTTCTGCACCTCCTCCTTGATGTTCACTGAGTTAGTGTACTTGAAGTCGTTGGCTGTAAAGTTGTTCAGCACGTTGGTCTCAACCTGATATTCCAGATTGAATGTAGAAGGATACATGCGCGACTCTTTCTGTTGCTCGCCTTTGAGCAGGCTTTGCCTAACGGGGTTATAGTCAGGCGAAGTGACATAGAGAGCCGTAGTAAATACTGGTATATTCAATTTGTAAGTACCATCGTCTTCTGTAAGAACACTATAGCCATTTAATCCATCGGCCTGTACAATGGCTCCGGCAACAGGCTTATGTGTGGCTGCATCTACTACACGACCATGAACCGCACGTGTTTCATATTGCTTCTGCTTCTTGACGATAGTGCGCTTGCGTGCCGAATCATCCTCGTTGTTATCATCATCCTGCGCCGAAGCATAGAGTGGGATGGCAAGGAGTGACAAACTCAGCACCCCCCTAAATAATCTCTGAGAAAGGACAGACAGACTATCCGTCATTTTTCTTCCGTATATCTTGGTAATCATAATGCTTAATTATCAATTTTCAATTATCAATTATTTACTCCTCATGAGGCTTCAGAATGATGCAGTCAATGCGCATTGTACGTGTGTAGACGTTGTCTTTCTGTTGCTTACTGCTGACATAGGTCTCAACTTTCAGCGATACCTGTGGCTCTTCCTCGTCGAGACCGTAGCTGGCTACGGGGAACTTGAAGTTCTCTGCCACCTTTATATAATCCACCTCGTCGGGATGGTTTGATGTGGCAGTATTGTTCAACAAGGGCACGCCCTCGGTTTTGCCTGTTTTTACAACGCTTCCGTCCTGAACGTGATGGTAAAGCGTGAACTTCAAATTGGTTGGCAGGCGCTGTATGTCGGTAGCGTTACTGTCGTTGGCTAGAGCGGGAGCGGTAACTACATAGATGTCGTAGCCAATGTTAGAGAGCACATCCGTGATGTTGAATGTCACACTATGATTCACTGTGGTGCGAGTTGGTTCAAACTCTACAAAACCATTGTTCGACACCTTATTATAAAAATCGTTGCCTGATTGTACATAGCGGTTGCGTGGTACAATGGTTTCAATCCATGTGGTATCTTTCGTTCCGTCAACATTGGTGTTAATCTTGTTCACCACCTTGCTAACCTCACGGATGCTACCTTGGCTTTCTGCCTCAATAATCTTAGTCTGGAAGAAGGTCTCGCGTTTGTCGATTTTCCAGTCTGAAACTTTCATAGCCGTGCCATTGCTGCAAGCCACATTGGTACTGCCGTTAAAAACACCATTGCTACTAAACGGACTGAAATACTGATAGTAATGCAGACTGTCGGCACCCCATGTACTCTTGCGGGCAATGTAGTAGAGTACTGCATTGGTTGACAGTATTGAGTCCTGAATCATGGCATCTGTGTTAATAGTACGACTGAAAGCCGTTCCTTTAACGATAGCCATGCGCGTGTTGGTATAGAATACAGAGTCACGCTTATCCACAGTGTTATCGTAATTGAAATAATTCTGGTACTCATCTACCAGTTTGTTCCATACCTGATTTGTGGGCATGAGCATCCAGTAGGTGCTGTCTTCATTGTTCAGACGGGCATTGAGGAACTTACTGCCGAAGAGGTCGTTCTGCTGACGGAACACAGAGTCGAGGTAGACTGTGCGACCGTCTACTATGCCACCCTCTACACTTTTGTCGGCTTGGAACTCTTTGCGGTAGAAACGCTCGTTATAAAAGAATTGGTATAGACTGTCCAAATCGGCATCGCGACGAATAAATTCAAATATGTTCGGGAAGAAATCTACCTGGCTGCCCACAGTGAATAGGACACCATTGCCGTAAAGTTGGTTTTTGCTAGTCAGTTCACTGTCACCAATTTTGTTGGAAGTGAGCAGCAGGTTCTTTCCGTTCATCATCAAGATGGAGTCGCTACTGGCACTTGACACTGAGTGATTGTACAGCGCTATATGGTTCTGCAGAAACTCCTTGATGGTGGTGTTGTCGTTGTCGTCAACCTTGCCCTTTTCTGCATTGTAAGCTGCTATTAGTAAGTCGGCATCTTCTTTTGAGAAACAATCGTTGGTTGGTGCAAAGACGGTAAACACCTGCGATGAGGCCAGTGCTTTGTCATATCCGCAAGCCTCGACAACGCTTCTGAAATTACTAAGCTGTGAGTCCTGCTGGATAGCCTGCCACAACGAGCCCTCCTTTACGCCTTGCGCAGCACCGTCATAGTGCTCGTCCCATGTATCTGTGCATGCGACAAACGCTAGGCTGAATGATAAATGACAAATGATAACAGATAAACCTATCAGATGTCTTCTCTTTATCTTGGTAATCATAATCTTAATTTTACAATTTACAATTCTCTATTTATTACAGATCATCCTCCATCTCGCCGTCGCCGTCGACGCCATAGACGCTCTTAGGAACAAGCTCTAGATAGTCGAGCATGAACTCGTTGTTGTTACCCTGCTTACCGTCGCTGGCCACACGGAAACGTACGTAGTGGTCTTTTGTGCAGTCAATGAAGGTCTGGCACAATACGCGGCGATGGGTACGGTAGTTACCAACAAAGTAGCTCTTTGCCGATGTGCTGAAGTGGAATATAGATCTCGGTGCGCGGTAGGCTCCAAGGTTCTTTAGCACTTTCTGCTCAGCAGCCTTCTCCTCATCGGTCATATTGTCGTAGTCGTTAGGACCTTCGTCGAATATGAAGCGGTCGCCAAGGAAAGCTTCGTCGTTAAGGAACTGGGTCATGTCAAGAGGAATACCTTGTGGTATACCGTCGAAGTACACCTGTGCTACACCGCGGGTAGGTAATGCACAGAAGCCCAGTCTAACCTGCCATTCGCCACTGTGAGGTACAGGAGGTATACGGAACTCGAAGTCGTAGTCGCCGAAGAGGTTCCACTCGTCACCTTGCCACGACCAGAAATTGATGTGAGGGCGGCGCAGTACTACGTAACAGTTAGAGAATGTTACACCATCCAGATATCCCATTGGGAAGTAATAGTTTCGACCGTTCTTTGGTGTCGAAGCATCGTCGGGTACACCAGAGTTATCATCCTGTGTGGGATCGCCTTCAAATCGTAGACCATTTGTCATAACCTCGGGGAATACGCTTGAGAAGTCCAAGCGAATGCGCATGTCTTGTACAGAGTTCTGTACCTCATGGCTAAATGCTACCATGTCGTCGACATAGAAGAAGTGACCATTCAATGCATCGTGTACCACATTACCTTCGACAGTGGGGTCAATGTGCTGACCCTCTATCTGGAACTGGTTGTCATAGCGGCGGTTTATATATCGCTCACCTTTGGTGGCGTTGCCAAGCCATGATGTCACTGTAGCCTTCTCAATCTTAATCATCGTGTGAGGCAGCAGTGTATGGAACCATTCTATAGGATTAATAAGGGTCTCATCGAAGCCGAAGGCACCCTGTACAACACCAATGTTGACATCCATTGGAGTCAGGTCGGCTGTACCGGCGCAGTAGCGGGTCAGCACGTGATACTGCATAAAGCGCTTCAGTGGGTTGATGCTGTCTGTGAGGTTGTCAAAACTATGTCCCTCTTTGTTTACATCTTTTGGATATACAGGATCGTAAATTTCACAAGCCTTGTTATAGAGTGCTCTGAGGTCGCCCTTGGCAATGCCATACTTCGAACTCAGAACTTCGTCTGGTTCTACAAATACGGTGTATCCGTACTTTTTGCTATCGGGTACCCATGCCACCTCTTTCCAGAAGTCAGATGTATAATAGTATT